>Ga0315273_10009557_pt1 | contig 12307 bp, 11 predicted proteins | sample YL17G02_0_MG_FD_205753 | JGI IMG/M metagenome (GOLD analysis project Ga0315273, IMG submission 205753) | Sediment microbial communities from Yellowstone Lake, YNP, Wyoming, USA - YL17G02_0 | ecosystem: Environmental > Aquatic > Freshwater > Lake > Sediment | place: USA: Wyoming | collected... | reverse complement strand
CCGGGACACAGGCGTGTCCCCCGGGGTTTACGGCTGCTTGGGAGACTTGCCCCACTTCGCGGGATAGCCGCGGCCGCAACGCGAAATCGTCGCGGCGAGCAAAGAAACAAAGATTTAGTAGTACAGCTTTCAGGCTGTGAACACACTCCCTTTCCAAGGCCGTTCACGATCGACTCCCGTCGTGACGCGCCACGTTAGGGCAGAGGCTGCGGGCGGTGGATCAGGTGCAGGATGTTGCCGTCGCAATCGGTGAAAAACACCAGGCGGTTGCCCTTGACCTCGAACGGCTCGCCGAGGAAGGCGACGCCCTGGCGCTGCAACTCGGCGTAGGCGCCGTCGAAATCATCCGCCGAGATCGCCAGATGGCGCAACCCCGGCGTCTTCATCTTCGTGGCGGCCGGATCGCCCTCCGACGGAATAATCTCCAGCATCGCGCCGTTGGGCGCTTTCACGAAGTAGTTGCCCTCGTAGATGTAGTTGTTGACGAATCCCAAGTGTTCGACGTACCATTCGGCCAGCCTCTTGGGGTCCGGCGTGGCGATGGCGGTGTGCTCGAGTCCTTGAAAGAACATAACCAGATTCTAGCAGGACGCAGGGGAGAGCGCCGCCTGTCCCTCTTTCCTTTTCGGTCCGGTGACGTGCTTGCCGCCAGCAAGGTTCGCGCTCCAAGATGGGGCATCCGTACAAATAACTCAGGATTGGAGTATACTGTGAGTACCCTATGTGCGGAACTGGGCCTTTCAGCACTCGGGCGGAGGGGACATGCGTCGTTCAAGGTATTCCTGGCTGGCGACCACCTTATTCGTAGTGTTGGAGACGACCGTCGCGTCATTCGCACAGGGGACCGCCGCCCCGAAGCAACCGCCGAAAGCCAAGCCGGCAGCGCCGCGCGGGCCGCGGGCGGCGAAGCCCAAACCGCCAGCCCGTGGCAGTTCGGAGCCAGCGGTCCTCACTAACGATTCCGTCATGAAGATGCTCGCCGGCGGCGTGGATGAAGAGATTGTGATCGCGAAGATCAACTCCTCGGCCGCGGCATTCACTTTAGATGCGGACAGCTTGATTCGCCTCAAGAGTGCGAATGTTCCGTCGGCGGTGGTGCGCGCCATGCTGAATTGGAAGGCGCCCGGAACCGCTGCTCCCCCTGCCTCGGCCGTCGCCCCCACCGCTCCCGAGCCGGTGGTTGGAAATATCGTGAAGGATCCTGGCCCCGCGCTTGCTTCCGCCCCGCCTCCAGCCGCTCTTCCAGAGACTCCATTGACCACCGTGACCGCACGTCAGGGGGCGAGCGCATTCCCGCTAAGCGACAAGCCGCAGTCGGTGTTGTTTGTCAAGAGCGAGGCTGGGACAGCCAAGGAAGCGGTCGTGAATGTCGTTCTGGGCGATGTCGGGATTCAGTTGATCACCATGGGTCTCTCGCCGATGATGGGGTGGAATCCATACCTGGGCGACACAATCAATAAAGTGGCGAAACTCGGCAAGGGCCTGCTGCTTAATAAGAGTGGGGCGACCAAGGGCTTCGAGATCGAGACCCTCACCGGATCGACCGCGGATGTGACGCTGAAAGAAGGCAAGGTTGAACTCCTCATTCCGTTGGACCGTTATATTTCGAGTGCGGATATGGACCCGAGCACCATCGAGCCGGTCGTGTTGAGAATGCAGCCGAGGGACAACGAGCAAAGACGGGTGCTCTCCGGCAGGAAGGTGATTCTCAAGCAGACGAAGAAGGGGCGGCTTGATCTGAAGCCGACCACAGACCGGGTGGAAAGCGATGTGGAACAATCCCTTGTACCGATCACCGTCGAACGGATGCCGAACGGGGTCATCAAGATCACGACCGACGAGAACCTTACACGCGGCGAGTATGCGCTGGTGTTCCGGAAGAAGGATGCGTCGAGTGTTTATACGGCGAACGTGCCACTGAAAGCGACTCCTAAACAGGCGAGCGCCCCTGCGAACTCTGCGCCGCCAGCGGGAGCTTTCCCTGGAATGACTCCGGAGATGATGGGCCAGATGACGCAGGAACAGATGGCTGCCATGCAGCAGGGCCAAGTGCAGCCGGCTCAGCCGCGAGGCGGGATGTTTGGCGGCATGGGCCGCCGTACGCCGGCCGCCCCGCCAACTAAGGCGCCCAGCGCGGATGCAGTGGCTGGTTTTTTGGCGTGGGATTTCCGCGTGCTCCCATAGCCACGAACCTGGCCACTCCAAGAGAGCCGCGGCCTGTTAAACAAGCCCAGAGCGAAGAATGCGCGATAACCCGCCCGCGGGGCAATGGAAATTCCCTTCATCGACGGCGCGGTGGCTTTCGAAGCGGCCCCGGACCGGGCGCGTAAGCGTGACCAGGGCCATCGGCGCAACCGCGGCCGCCCGCACCGTATGCGTGCGCAGGATCGTCAGATAGACCGTCCGGATCGGTGCGCTCTTCTGAAACCGCACCGAGCCGGCCTGCGCGTATGACAAAGCCCAAGCGCTCGACGTACCATTCGGCCAGCCTCCTGGGGTCGGGCGTGGCGATGGCGGTGTGCTCCAATCCTTGAAAGAACATGACCAGATTCCAGCAGGACGCGGGGGGAGCGCCGCCAGGGTGGCATTACCCCCGCCAGCCACACCGTGTTGTCAGTGTGGTCTTGCCCCTTCCCGGAAGCACGGATAGGGCGAGCCAAGCCAACCCCACAATTCAGCCCGGGGCCGGCCGGGCCGATCCGGACAGGGTGTTTTCCGGCCAGGTGCCCGTGCAGGACCAGCCGCCGCTGGAAAGCCGCCCGGTTCGGTTCTGTGGCCGGCGTTTGCCGGGATCTAGCACTATGGCCGGCGGATTGCGAGCGGCCGGCTCGGTCATTGTATAGCCTGCTCCGCCCGAGTCTCCTCCGCTTCTTCGTAGTTGCGGCGTTCGGGTTGGGTGTAGAATTGAGTCAAATGCTGACTCGGCTTTACATCGACAACGTCCGGTGTTTTGTCAACTTCGAGCACAAGCCTGCCCGCAAGCAGTTGATCCTTGGCCGTAACGGATCCGGCAAGTCGTCTTTCTTGGATGCACTATTGTTTCTGCGCCAGCTCGTCGTAAAAGGCATCCCACTCAATGACTTCTTCATATTGAGCCAACGAACGCGGTGGCTGGATCAACCTCAGCAGACCTGGGAGCTCGAGGCGGAGTTGGACGGCGAGAGATATGTCTATCGCCTGGTGATTGAACCGTGGGGAGAACCGCCGCGGCCACGGGTGGTATCGGAGACCGTCCACTTCGACGGGAAGCCGATCTTCGAGTTCAAGACCGGCGAGGTGCATCTTTACAACGACCGGTTCGAGCACAAGGTCACCTACGAGTTTGATTGGTATCGTTCGGCGTTAGCCACGATCATCCCGAGAGGGGACAATCAGACGCTGAGCAAATTCACGCGGTGGCTCAGCAGCCTGTTGTGCTTTCGGATTAACCCGTTTGCGATGGGGTCTCGAGCGGAGGGGGAGAATCTCTATCCTAACGTCGATCTCTCAAACATCGCCGCATGGTACAGACACTTGGTCCAAGCGGATCCCAAGCAGAATGCCGCCATGCTCGCTAGCTTGCGCGAATCCGTGGACGGTTTCAGCTTCCTTCAACTAGAGCCAGCGGGAGAGAACGTCCGTTTGCTAAGAGCTGAATTCGCCGACGGCGGCGGAAGGACCAGCGAGTTCTACTTCAACGAGTTGTCCGACGGTCAGCGATGCCTGATTTGTCTGTATACAATTCTGCACTTTGTCCTGGCCAAGGGCGGCACGGTCGTTCTCGACGAGCCCGACAACTTTGTATCCCTTCGTGAGATTCAGCCGTGGCTGATGGCGGTAACGGATGCCGTCGAAGAGGATCAGGGACAGATTCTACTGATTTCCCACCACCCGGAGTTCATCAATCAATGGGCTCCGAGAAGCGGCGTGCAATTCGTTCGAGATGGGATTGGGCCCGTCCGCGTCGAGGAGTTTCGCGGGGATCCTGAGAGCTGCCTGACTCCCTCGGAGCTCGTGGCCCGCGGATGGGAATGTGAGTAGTCCTTCGCTGGTCATAGTGCTTGCCGAGGACGAGCGGCATGAACGTTTAGTCCGCCGGTATCTTTACCGGCTGGGGCACTCGCGGCACGACATCCGGGTGGAAGACCTACCCAGCGGCAGAGGCTGCGGAGAGCATTGGGTGCGCGAACGGTATGCAAGGGCCGTCAAAGCATACCGGGGAAGGTCCGTACGCGCGGGAACGTCGCTCATCGTAGCGATTGATGCCGACACGGGCGACCTGGACCGGCGTCTTCGGCAATTCCGTGAAGCCCTTGACCTGGCTGGGTTAGCCGCACGCGCCGACGGCGAGGCCATCGTTCACTTAATCCCGAAGCGGAGCGTTGAGACATGGGTTCTGTGCCTGAGCGGCAGGCCTGTAGACGAGGACACGGATTACAGCCGGGAAGGCGATGTCGGCAAACTGATCCCGGCCGCGGCTGTCACCTTCTTTGAGTGGAGTCGCGCCAATGCTACGCCACCGGCGCACTGCCTTCCGTCGTTATTGGCGGCGATCCCGGAGGTGAGGCGGCTTGAGTAGTTGCCTCACTGCATCATGGGTTCGATCCGGGCGTGTTGCTTCGCTTGACTCCTCTGTTGGTTGGGAAATGGAGGCGTAAAAGAGAGGCGAAAGAAGGTTCGTGGCCGGGCAGCGAGCCGGCGGATCACTCTTGTGAAGTCCCCGTTGCGGCAACATGGAGTCGATCTGTTCGGAGGGCATCCGCGAAAGCTGTTTGCCACTCTCACTGGCCGTGAAGCCGGCAGACCAGAAGAAGGCAGGCCAGCCTCTGGACGACGCTTCGGGTTCGGCGCCCTGGCCCGGCCCGTTTTCCCGCCAATCGCCGCCATTCTGGGGTTGGCTGCCTCTCCGGTGCCGGCGTCCAATGTCGCCTCCGTGAAGCAGGTCGGGATGGTTCCGGGTCTACTCGCGGGCGCGAACCTGGGCCAGCCTTTCGCGGAGGATGGGCGAAAGTCCGGCTTCGATCTCGGGTGTGATGAGGCCGGCTTCGTCCAGATCCTTGAGATGCGCTTCGTCCTTAGCGCGAAAGCTGGTGAGTTTCATCCGGATTAAGTCCGGCAGGGGAATCAGTCGAACTCCCCTGATCGTTCGATAAGGCCCGAGTTCAGGCGCGGGCTCGGGGTAGTCCGGCCGCACCTTCTCGCCAGTGAAGACCAATCGGACTGCCCGCCCAGCCGGCCGCTCCCCTGCCGGCGCCAGCATGTTCACTCCGGCCGCGCTGCGGTATTGCAGCCCGAAGGGTCTTACGGCCTCCGCGATCTTCTGTAAATCTTCCCGGCGGACGGCGATATCGATGTCTTTCGTCAGGCGTCCCGCATCCGGCTCCGACTCTTCGACGTACAGATACGTCGCGAGACCGCCGACGACCCGGTACTCGAGTCCCGCGGAGGAAAACGCCTTCTCCACGAGTTCCGCCAGGTCAAATAGTCGATCCACTCGCTTCTCGAAAAACGTATTGACGAAAACAGCCACGGCAAACCTTTTCGTATTATCTCATTCGTCATGGCGATTCGGCGCGGAAGCTTCCGGCACCGGTCCTGGCGTTGAGTCTGTCCGGCTTGACGACAAAGTTCATACGCGGCCCGGCGCCACAATCGTCAGGACAGAGCCTTATCCCCGCCTGCCGCCTGGAAGGCCGCTCTGGCATCCGCCTCGCGCCTGAGAACTTCGTCCAGGACGTCCTGGAAGTCCGGCAGCCGGGCAAGCGGCCGCAGCCATGGATCGCATCGCAAGGCAGTCGAGCACAAAAACCCCTCCGTCGCGAGGTCGTGTATCGTCCTCAGAGCTTCCTCATGCGCTCCATCTCTCGCCAGTTGCCGGGTTAGGTAGAACTTGGCTTCCGGGTCCGCTGTCGGCCGCAGTGCGAGCGCCCGCTTCACGATCTCAAGGCTGCTGGCATGGTCGCCCTGGAGGTAGAAACGCAGAGACCCCATCATGGCCGGAAATGGTCCGCCCGGAATACTGCGCCGGCTCAGCAACTCGGCGGCTTCGGTCTCCCGCCCGGCCGCGGCCAGGGCTGCCAGATCCAGATAGCAGCGGAGGCCCGGGGGATGCCACTCGAGGGTACGCTCATAGTCTCCCAGCAGGAAACATGTGTGGGCCACACTGGTCACGACCCTCGAATCGAGGCGCCGCGCGCGGTGGTGCGCCCTGATCGATTCATCCAGCAGACCGCAGTAACGGCAGGCCTGAACCAGGCCCGCGAACAGTTCGGGATCGTTGGGATGTTTCTCCTCTTGCCCCAGGAGCCGCACCATGGCCTCCTGGGCGTGCCCTGAATCCGCCTCCATCTGCGTGTAAAGATTGTGGGCGATGGGAAGGTCGGGATTCAGCGCAAATGCGCGGTGAAAAGCCCACTTCGCCAATTCCAGGCTCTGCGATCCTTCCTGGCCGAACTTTTGCAGGAAGCGATAGCACCGTCCCAGGCGCGCCCACGCCGGACCAAAGTCCGGGTCTTCGTCCACGCATTCGCGGTACAGGTCCCGAGCTATCGAGATGTTCTCAATGGTCCGTTGACGCTGCACGTGGCTGGCGCGCAGGTAGAATTCGTAGGCTCTCGCGGAAGTTGGCACGTCGTGCGCCAGGGCCCGCCGCTCGCGCTCGGTCAACCGCAGCTTCAGCAACTCCACGATGCCGCGCACCAGGCTGTCCTGAACCTCGATCATGTTGTCGCGCTTGACCAGGCAGCCATAGGACCCGACCAGCGTGCCGGTCGGCGCGTGTACCAATTCCGCACTGACTCGCAGTTGGTCGCCGTCACACAGGATCGTGCCTGCAAGCAGCATGTCAACGTCGGCTTCCCGTGCGATGTGCCTGGGATCCGGTTGGCCTTCCGCCAGGCTTGCTGCCAGCAGGCTGGAACGCACAGTGAGCGAGTGCAGCCCCGCTAGTGAAGCAGAGATCGCTTCCGGCAGACTGTGGCCGAAGTACGCGATCCGCTCGTCGCCGTTGACGATCGCAAACGGGAGAGCGATGAACCGGATGACCTGTTCGGCCGGCGCCACGTGCTCGGCCTGGATTGAAGTTCCCGCCGCCGAGGCGGAAGCCCAGATCCGCGTCACCGCGGGAAGAAAACGATACCCCAGCTTCGGAACCGTTTGGATATAGGCGCCAGCGGCCCCAGGGTCCTCCAGAACCTTCCGCAAGAGCGAGATCTTATTGGCCAGATTGACTTCTTCGACGAAGCTGTCGGGCCACAGCGCCTTCATCAGATCTTCCTTCCGCATCAGATGGCCGGGGTTGCGCACCAGCAGCAGCAAAGTCTGGAAGGCCTTCGGGGGAAGTGGCAGAACCTGGTCCGAACGTCGCAGGATGCTTTCGCCGGGCACGAGCCGGAACGGGCCGAAGGCATAGGCCCGCGGCTCCGCCGCCTCGGCGCCAGCTTCGGGGCCTGAAGCCACGGCGATTCGACCCGGCGAACTCGGCGACGTGCGTTGAGATTTCTTCAAGGAATCTTCAAGTTTCCGTTAAGACTTCCTCGGTCTGCGCCGGTCATACTGTTTCCGTACTCATCCGGACCAAAAACGGATTTTCGAGCCCGGATCAGTACCAATTGTAGTCTAAACGCAAAGGAGAAATGTATGAAATTCGCAACGATCGTGCTGCTGGCAATCGCGCTCCTGGGGTCATTCGCCTCATTGCAGGCCGACGACCGCATTGGCGCCGGCGAAGTCGTTTACGCCTTTACGAGTGTCCTAGACCCGGATAACAAAGGTTGGTGCGACGACAAAGCCAAAACGTGCATATGCTTTATTTACCTCCCGCTCGTTTCAGGGATCGAGGAGAAGGCCTTGTTCAAAGACGGCGTGGTCGGTGAGGCTAATGCTCACCTCACCTGGGTGTCGGAGTTTCCCGCCGAACAAACGATGTGGTCCAATCCCCCCTTCACTTTGGCTATGGTTCCCGCCGGACCTGCCGCCATCTATTACGACGCCACGCCCGGCAAGAAGCGTAACCCGAGAGATCCGAAAACCTTAGGGGAAATCGTGGCCAGGTTTAACCGGAAAGCAGGACTCTTCGTCTCCACGGGATCGGGGGTGGACCCTTTCGTAAGCTCGGCGGACCTGGTGTGGAGCACACCCTTCGTTCTGAATGGGAAATGGTTCAACTTCAGGGACCTGATCCCACGCGGAATCACCTGCCACGAGGTTGTGAGTAGTACAGGTACGGAGGCCGGCAGTTGCGTCGCAACCGGCAACTGATTGTAGGAGGCCGGTCGTGCGTGGTTCCCCGGCGAGGGGCGGTCCGGAAATCCCCAGAATAGCCCAAGCCTCGCCGGGGCGCCGGGGAATCAGTCGTCTCATTCGCCGTGGTGATTCGGCGGGGAAGCTTCCGGCTCGTGCGTGTATCGGTCCGCCGTTCCGAGACCGCGCCGAGTCGGCCTGTGCGTATGACAAAACCAGATTCCAGCAGGACGTGACCGGACGGCCTATTCGGGGAACTCGCTGCGAAGGATCTCAGCGATTTGCCGGCGCAGTGCCGGCGCGTCCTCCGTGGCTGCCGCCCAGACGATCGGCCACTCCAAGCCGAAGTATTCGTGGACCAGGATGTTCCGGAAGTTCACGACGTCGGCCCACGAGATTGCCCCGTGCCGTTCCTTGATCTCGGACGCCAGCCTGGCCGCGGCTTCCCCGACCACCGTCAGGCGCTGAACGACGGCGTAACGCAAGGTCTCGTCGGCCGCCAATTCATCGAATGTTCGGTGCTCGACAATCCTGGTCAACGAGTCGATCGCCTCCAGAATGTCCTGAAGCCTTTGCTGGTCACGCCGCATAGATGACGCGCGCCTCGGCGAGCACCTCGGGCCGGACCAACGGCTTGAGACCCGCCTTTCCGACCAGGTCGACCTTGCGCCCCAGAACAGTTGAAAGCTCCCGCATCAGCGCGGAGTACTTCAGCAGTCCGAGCCTCGCCCCAGGCTCGAATTCCACCAGCAGGTCGATGTCGCTTTCCGGGCGCAGGTCACCCCGCGCGGCCGAGCCGAACACGGAGAGCTCCTTCACCTGATAGCGGCGGCAGATCTCCGTGATCTCAGCCGTCGGAAGAACGACACCGGACGCAAGAGTCATCGCGGGCTCCACTTCAATTCTAACGGCCTTTGGCCCTCAGAGGCGATACAGCATCAGGTACACCACCACGCCCGTCACCGAAACGTACAGCCATAGCGGCAGCGTCCAGCGGGCGATGGCGCGGTGCCTATCGAAGCGGCCCTTGAGGGCGCGCGTGAGCGTGACCAGGGCCAGCGGCGCGACCGCGGCGGCCAGCACGGTGTGAGTGAGCAGGATGGTCAGATAGACCGCGCGGATCGGTCCGGTCTTCTGGAAGCGCACCGAGCCGGCCTGCGCGTGGTAGACCAGGTAGCTCGCCAGGAACAAGACCGACGTTGCGAAAGCGGCCAGCATCACGCGCCGGTGCTTTTCGCGATGGCCCCGCCGGATCAGCGTCCAGCCCCAGGCGAGCAGCGCCGCCGCCGTGGTGTTCAGCAGGGCGTTCAGCGCCGGCAGAAAACCCATCAGCCGTTCTCCGTGCGGCGCGCCGCGGCGGCCGAGGCCACCAGCAACGCGACCCCGCAGGCGGCGGTCAGTGCGACGTTCCAGCCGAGGTTGGGGACGCCGGCGCGCGGGTCGAGCAGCCCGCGCAGGGCGTCCAGGGAATAGCTCAGCGGATTCAGCCGCATCAGCCAGCGCATCCATCCATGCGCGCCCGCGGCCGGAAACAGGGCTCCGGAAACCATCCACAGCGGAAACAGCAGCAGGTTAATGAGGGCGTGAAAGCCCTGCGTGGAATCCACCTTCCAGGCCGCCAGAAAGCCCAGCCCGGTGAAGGCGAACGCGATCAGAAACAGCACTCCCGCCGCGCCGGCAAGATCCGCCAGTGGGGGATGGAGCCCGGTTACCGGCAGGAAGAGCAGGAAAGCCACGCCCTGCATCCAGGCCAGCAGGCTCGCGCCGGTCACCTTGCCCAGCACCATGGCCAGCCGCGGCGCCGGCGAGACCAGCATCGAGAGCAGAAACCCCTCGCGCCGGTCCTCGATCAGCGACATCATCGAGAACACCGCCGAAAACATCACGGTGAGCGTCAGCGCGCCCGGGAAAAAGGCCGCCAGATCGCCGAATCCGGACCCGATCGCCAGCCAGAAGACCAGCGGAAAAGCGACGAAGCCCAGGACCCGCGACTTCTCGCGCCAGAAACGAATCAACTCGCGGCGCAACAGGGTCCACACCGGAAGCCAGAAGAAAGTACGTTGCTTGTCCAGAGAGATCTTTACCTCGGCCAGAGTTTTGCTTCATCATCGTAGCACGGACATGTTACGCGCCACGGTTTTGACGGTCTCGGTGTTTTGGATGTTTCCGGTCCTGGCGGCGGCTCAACTTCGCGTAGCCGCGTTTCGCGCCGACGCGACGCCCGCCCTCGGCGAGCCGCTGATCTGGGTGACGCCGGCCGCGCGGGTGGCCGACCCGCTCTGGGCCAAGGGCGTCATTCTGGAAGACGGTGGCACGCGTTACGTGCTGTGCGCCATCGACTGGTGCGGCATCGGCGGCTCGACGCACCGCATGTTTCGCGAGAAGATCGCCGCCGCGGCGGGAACCGAGGCTTCGCGGGTGGCGCTGCATGCGGTCCACCAGCACACCGCGCCGTATATCGACGGCGACGGCTACCGCGCGCTGGGGACGCTGCCGAGCCCGCCGTTGCGCATGAGCGGCCGGTTCCTGGACCAGGTTTCGGGGCGGCTGGCCGAAGCCGTGCGGCAAGCCGCGGCGCGACTGGAGCCGTTCGACCGGGCCGGCCTGAATGAGACACGCGTCGAGCGGGTCGCCTCGGCCCGGCGCCTGTGGAGCGATGACGGGAAGCTGGTCATCCGCTTCAGCGCCAGCGGGCGGGAACCCGAAATGGCGGCCATGCCGGAAGGGCCTATCGACCCGCAACTGCGCACCCTGACGCTGGCCCGCGGCGCCATGCCCCTGGTTCGGCTGCACTACTACGCCACTCACCCGCAGACGTTCTGCTGCGAAGGCACGGTGTCCGGCGACTTCGTTTCGGCCGCGCGCGAAGCGGTGGAAAAGACCACCGGCGTTCCGCAGATCTACTTCACGGGCGGCGCGGGAGACGTCACCGTGGGCAAGTACAACGACGGCTCGGCGCGGGCGCGCCAGGAATTGGCCGCGCGGCTGCAGAGCGCGTTGGAGCAAGCCAACCGGCCCGCACGCTACACCAGCGCCCGGCGCGTGAGCTGGCGCGTGGAACCGCTTCGGCTGCCTCGCCGCGCAGCCGCGCCCGCGCGCGGGGCGTCCGGACAGGAGCTTTACCGCTGGGCCATAGCCGCGGCCTTCGCCGAAAGGACGGAGCCGCTGGAAGCCGTGCTGGTCGAAATCGGCGCGGCGCGGGTTTTGCACCTGCCCGGCGAACCGATGCTCGAGTTTCAGAACTACGCGCGCCGGCTGCGCCCGAAGGAGTGGGTCGTGCTGGCCGGTTACGGCGACATCAGCCCCGGGTATCTGTGCACCGACAAGGCGTATACTGAGGGCGGATACGAACCCAGCGCCGCCAATGCCGCTCCGGGCGTCGAGGCGCGCGTTAAAGAGGCGATTGGAAAGCTGCTGGGGCGTTAATTAGGGAACGTGGTGCCTGTCACCACGTTTCCGGAGGTTGCTGCATGGCGGAGAAGTCGAAGATCGAAGCCGGGCAAACCCGCCGTTCGTTCGTTGAGAAGGGTGCGGCCCTGATGGGAATGGCGGCTCCCGTACGCACGCCGCTGGCTATGTTCGGCGGCCCCGCGACGGTCACCTTCCCGGTGGCGCAGCAGGCGGCGCTCTCCCGCTGGCCGCGCTACGGGGCGGCCGAGAAGCAGGCGCTCCACGACATGATCGACTCGGGCAAGTTCTATGACGAGCTGCCGAAGTTCGAGAAGGAGTGGCAGGCTTACACTAAAGCGCCCTTTGTCAAAGCGCACATGAACGGCTCGAGCGCGCTCACCAGCATGTACTTCGCGCTCGACCTGGAGCCGGGCAGCGAGATCCTGACGCCCTCCTACACGTTTTTCTCCGCGTGTCTGGCCATGCGCTTTTTCGGCTATGTCCCGATCTTCGTGGACATCGACCCGAGGACTGCCTGCTTCGACCTGGACGACGCTAAACGAAAACTCACCAAACGCACCCGCGCCGTCGCGCCGATGCACTCCTGGGGCCTGCCCTGCGAGATGGACAGGATCTGCGGCTGGGCGAAGGAAAAGGGCCTGATCGTGCTTGAAGACGCGGCCCACGCGCACGGCGC
>Ga0315273_10009556_pt1 | contig 12308 bp, 9 predicted proteins | sample YL17G02_0_MG_FD_205753 | JGI IMG/M metagenome (GOLD analysis project Ga0315273, IMG submission 205753) | Sediment microbial communities from Yellowstone Lake, YNP, Wyoming, USA - YL17G02_0 | ecosystem: Environmental > Aquatic > Freshwater > Lake > Sediment | place: USA: Wyoming | collected... | reverse complement strand
CGCTCGTGAGCAGCGCAGGGCAGGCATCCCGGCCGAGGTGTTCTTCTTTCGGGACCTCGGGGGAGGCTCGCACTACGACGGCATCTGCAGCGTGCATTTTGGCGGTCGGAGCGAGCTGGCACGGATCATCTCCTCCACTCGCTGCGATGTGCTGCATACGGTGACGTACGTGGCCGAGGATGTGGCCGCGGCTGTGCAGACGGCGCGCTTCAGAGGCGCCGTCGTGGTCACATCACACCAGTGCGGCGAGTTCGAGAGCAGCCTGGCCCCAGACTGCCTTACCGCGGTATCCGCCGCTGTGGCGAAGAGCATTCAGGAGCACTATCCCATGCCCGTCCGGGTGGTCCACAACGGTGTGGACGTCGAGAGGTTCACGCCCCGCCTTGTGCCGTATGACGGCAAGCCGATAATTGCATGGGTGGGCCGAGCCAACGATCCGATGAAAGACTTCCCGGCCGTCCTGGCGCTGGCCAATAGCCCTGCATCGGCACGGTTCCTGGGGATTGTGGTTGACGGATCGCCCGTGGACGAGGAAAGCACGATCTGGCTCCCGCCCAACTTCGCCGTTCAGCGCAGGCTCAAGTGGGAGGACATGCCGGAGTTCTACCGACAGGTGCGGAGCTCGCACGGCTTCCTTCTGTCCACGTCCAGTATGGAGCCTTTTGGGCTGAGCGTATTGGAGGCCATGGCCTGCGGTTGTCCGGTCATCGCTCCTTCGTCGGGCGGCATTCCTGAGTTCGTCGTGCACAAGCGGACCGGATACCTGTATGACAGGTGCGACGGCGTACCGGGCATCGAGCACGCAATCGATTGGCTGTATGAGGGCGAGCATTACGAGCAAGTGTCGCAGGCCGCGGCTGAGCACGTGGCGCAGCATTTCTCGGCGGCGGCCATGTGCCGCCGCTACACCGATGTTTATGAGGAAGCGCTGGCGGCAAGACCGGCGAGGTGAGGGGCGCGAGTTGAGAGTGTTGCACGTCAACCTTGTCTGCGGTCACGGAGGGATCGAGACCGTGATCGCGGCGCTGATGCGCGAGCAGCGGCGGATCGGGATCGAGGCGGATGTCTTCTCGTTCGTCGATAAGGGCGGCGCGGAGCACTACGAGGGGCTCGGTGCAATAGGCTTCGCCGGCCGGCAGTCGCTTACCCGCATGATACTGGACGGGTCCTATGACGTGGTTCATGTCGTGACGTACGCGGCCGCCAGCACCAACCTGTGTCTCAAGAGGTCGTTCTTCCAGGGCGCGGTGGTGGTAACCTCGCACGGCGTCGGCGCCTACGAGAACAGCCTGGCTTGCGACGCGGTTACCGCCGTCTCGCGCTGCGTCGCCGAAAGCATTCAGGATCGGTACAAGCAGCCCGTCCGAGTCGTCTACAACGGAGTGGACACCGCCCTCTTCCACCCGGAGACGAGTTCGTCGGTGGAGGGCCCCATAATCGCGTGGGTCGGTCGAGGCAGCGACCCGCACAAGGACGCGGGAGGGCTTTTCGCGCTGGCTCACTCCGGCTGCGCCGATAGGTTTGGGATCGTTATGGTCGATGGCTCCGCCGAGTCCGAGGAGCCCGCCAACTGGCTTCCGGACTCCGAAAGCTTTCGGAGCGAGGTGCTCCGAAGGAAGCCCTGGAAGGAGATGCCGGGGCTGTACCGTAGGGTCGTCGCCTCGCGCGGGTTCCTGCTCTCGACCTCCCGCACCGAGGCGTGCCCTATGAACGTATTGGAGGCCATGGCGTGCGGCTGTCCCGTCATCGCGCCCGCGGTCGGCGGCATCCCGGAACTGGTCGAGCATCAGATCAGCGGCTACCTCTACGACAGGGCGGATGGGCTGGCCGGGATACTCGTCGGAATCGATTGGCTTTACGACGGCAGCCACTACGAACGCGCGTCAGCCGCGGCGGCCGAGCGCGTGGCTGCCCACTTCGGCGCCGAGGCTATGTGCGCACAGTATGCCGAGCTCTACGCCGGCGCGATCGCAAGTCACAGGAGCAGCAGGCTTCTCGGGTCCGTGAACCGGCTGATGAGGGCCGTATCCCGCTTCGGAGGACGCAGTCGATGAGCATCACGTAGTGGCCGTGCCTCTGTGCCGGCCTGGCGTGGCGGGACAGAGCCGCGCCGCTACGAAGTGCTCACCTGATGTGAGCTGTAACATCGAAAGGGACGCTCGATGCCATTGATCACCGTATGCATCTGCACCCATAACCGGGCGGAACTGCTGAGGGAGTGCCTGGAGGGACTCGCCCTTCAGGACGGCCTCGAACGGGCGGACGTGCTGGTCGTGGACAACAACTGCAGCGATCACACTCAGGATGTCGCGGCGTCCTACCGCGGCGCGATCCCCAACCTGCGCATCGCCTCCGAATCTCAGCCGGGGCTCTCACACGCGCGGAACCGCGGGCTGTCGGAAGCCGCCACTCCCTATATCGCCTATCTGGACGACGACGCAGTCCCACAGCCCGGCTGGCTCTCGGGGATGATCGGCGCATTCGTCGAGTCTGGAGCCGACGCCGTCGCCGGCAAAGTCGAGCCATACTGGAAAGAGGCTCGCCCGTGGTGGATTACGCCTACGTTCTACCCGCTGCTGGGAGGGCTGGACCTCGGGGACGCAACATTCCTGCCCGAGGGCTACTTCGGGCCGGTCGGAGCCAACATGGCCGTCAAGACGGATCTGCTGCGGGCGATGGGGGCCTTCGATACACGCTATGGGGTGTGTTCCATAGACGGATCCGAGGTCAACAGGTATCGCGGCGACGATACCGACCTCGGTTTGAGAATGGCCGACCGCAGGGCGCGAGTCCTCTACTGCGGCGCGGCGGCGGTTCGGCACCTGACCCACGGCCAGTGCACCAGGTTCGGCAATATCCGCAGATGCGCTGTACAGCAGGGATGGACTCTGGGTGTGCTGGATTCCTTCGACGTCGAGCGTGCGGAGAACGACCTTGTCTGGTTCTGCTTCAGCCTGTTGAGCAACCTGGTCAGGTTCCGCGGCCGCGATGCCCTGATCTTCTACTTCCTCGCGCTGGAGAGATCATCTGCGCTGCGGGAGCACCATCGCGTCTCACGGAAGAGCTACAGCCTGTGGCTCGCATCCGCCGGGGCGGCGTTCCGGATGCGACGAGGCATACTCGGCCTCGGCAAGCGCACGCTCTTCGGGCGGCCGGTAGAGCCGTGGCCGGCGCACGTGGTCCACAGGAGCCTCGGCAGAGTCGGCAGCCCCGCCATCTCCGTTGTGATGCCGTGCTACAACCAGGCGGCGTACCTGCCGGACGCGGTCCGCAGCCTGCAGGCGCAGACCTTCGAGGACTGGGAGTGCATAATCGTCAACGACGGATCCACGGACGATACGGCGGCGGTGGCGTGCGATCTCGTCGCTCGCGACCCCCGCGTCAGGTACGTCGAGCAAGACAACGGCGGCTTGTCCGCCGCCCGAAACCGCGGGACAGCGGAATCAGTCGGTCGGTACATCCACTTCTTGGACTCTGACGATCTCATTGCTCCCGAGAAGTTCAGCGCGCAGATGGCGGTCTTGCGGGACTGCCCCGAGCCCGCGCTGTCCTATTGCGACTACCTCTACTGCCGCGCGGACGGAACCCCCGATCCCGACAGCGTCGTCTACAAGCCGCCCGTTCTCGATCCCGGCGACCCGTTGTCCAGTATGGCCCGTGACTGGGAGGAGACGGTCTCGATACCCATACACTGCTTCCTCTTTGACGCCCGTCTGATCGAGAGCCTCGGCGCCCCCTTCGATCCCGTTCTCCCGAACCACGAGGATTGGGACTGCTGGATGCGTATCCTTGCGGGCAGGCCGACTGTCTTCTACGTTGACCGGAAACTGGCGTACTACAGGGAGCACGGCGGCTCAAAGACGCGCCGGCATGCCGAGATGCGTTCCGGGTTCCTTCGAGCCATAGGAAAGCAGATGCGGTTGTTCAGAGGCGATCCGGCCATGCAGAGCAAGCTCAGGGATACAGCCCGTGCCACGAAGATCAGATACCGTGACTATGTGTTCCCGAGGAGCCTTTGGCTTGCCGTGATCACGCGGCCGAAGTCGTTCCTCAAAGCACACCTGCCGGGGTCCGCGGTCGAGTTCATAAGGCGCTCGCTGGGCGCGAGGGCGAACAGGTGACCGTGAGCCCCTCGCCGGACATATCGGTCATCGTACCGAACTACAACGGACAGGGCATCATCGCCGAATGCCTGTCATCGATACCGGCTGAGCTCGAGGTCACGGTGGTGGACGACGCCTCGTCAGACGATAGCGTGGCCCAGATCAGCAGCGCCTTTCCGCAGGTCCGTTTGGTTTGCCGCGAGAGCAACAGCGGGTTCTCGGCGGCCGTCAATGACGGCATCCGGCAGACCGGCGGCGACTTCGTGGTCCTGCTCAACAACGATGTCCGGGTGAGCCCGGAGTTCCTCGAGTCGATTGTTCCGCTGTTTGCGGATGAGAGCCTGTTCGCCGTCAGCCCTCGCATTCTTCTGCCGAACCGCGGCGACGCCGACGAAGGCGCCAAGACAGGTTTCTGGCGGCACGGGATGTTCTACGTGGACCAGCGCCAGGGCGTGCCGGAGGTGTCCCCGATCCTGTATGCCACCGGCTGCGCGGCGGTCTACAGGAGATCGATGCTCGAGGAGCTCGGGGGGTTCGACGAGGCCTACTCCCCGTTCTACTGGGAGGACGCCGATCTGGGCTATCGCGCGTGGAAGCGCGGATGGAAAACGGTCTATCAGCCGGCGAGCGCGGTCGTCCACCGGCATGCGGCGTCGGTGTCGCGGCTCGATCCGGCGTTCACCAGCCGCATCAAGGCACGGAACGGACTCTTCTTTGTTTGGCGTAATATCGAAGATAAGAGGCTGCTCGCCGCGCACCGCCGGTGGCTCGTGCCGGTGCTCGTGAGGCGGATCGTGGCCGGCGATAGGGCATTTGTCGCGGGGCTTCGGGACGCATGGCGTCGGCGCGGCGAAGCAGCCGAAGCGCGGATGCGGGACTCCGCCCACAGGCGGCTTTCCGACAGCGAGATATTCGACACGGTAGGCATCAGGCACAAGTGAAGGTTCTCTTTCTTTCGACCTGGTTTCCGTATCCGCCCGACAACGGGTCGCGAATCCGGGTCTACAACCTGATAAAGGAGCTTGCGGGGAGGCACGAGGTCCATCTGGTGTCGCTCTTGCAGGACGACTCGCGGCGAGAGGACTCGGCTAAGCTGAGCGACTTCTGCCGGGTTGTCTCGCTTCACGAGTCGAGGTGGTTCAGGCCCGGGACCCTGCGATCCCTCGTTGGGTTCTTCTCGACCAAGCCCAGGTCGTACGTTGACACATACGATCCGGAGATAGCGCGGGCGGTGCGTGCCGCGATAGAAGAGGTGACGCCGGACGTGCTGGTTGCCTCTCAGATCACCTCGATGGTCTACGTGCCGGCCGGCTCGCGCGTTCCGGTGGTTTTCGAGGAGCTGGAGATCGGCTCGATGCGCCGCCCCACGATGGCGGGACGGCTCTCCGCGCGAATCAGAGCGCGACTCACGTTCGCCAAACACCTGCGGTTCGTGCGAGAGCTGCTTGCCGGGGCCGACGCGTTCACCTGTGTATCGGCGGAGGAGCTCGATCTTGCCAACCGGCTTCTCTCGCCCCCTGTGCAAGGTACGGTTGTGCCGAACGGCGTGGATACCGATCATTATAATGGTGATGCCCGAGATCCGGAAGAGGAAGCTCTTGTCTATAACGGCGCACTGACCTATCATGCCAACCTGGATGCGGTGAAGCACTTCGCCTCCGAGATCTATCCGATCCTCAGGTCGAGCCGGCCGCACGTCAAACTGCGCGTGACGGGCAGGACCGCGGGTGTGGATCTGGCCGGGCTGGACGATTGTGCCGGAATCGAGCTCACGGGCTACGTGGAGGACGTCCGAACCGTGCTGAACCGGAGCGCGGCGTGCGTGATTCCGCTTCGCGAGGGCGGCGGCAGCCGGCTGAAGATACTCGAAGCGATGGCGGCCGGGGCGCCGGTCGTCTCGACATCCGTGGGGGTCGAGGGGCTCGATCTGGAGAACGGCCGCCACGCGCTTGTCGCCGACTCGCCGGCCGACTTCGCGAGCGCGGTCGATAGAGTGCTGCGCGATACGGACCTGGCCGGCAGGCTGAGCCGAGAAGCCAGGGAGCTTGTCGAGAGACGCTACGACTGGTCGTCGATAGGCCGGGTGTTTGCCGATGTGGTCGAATCGGCCGCGGAGAAGCGCTGCGTGAAAGGAAGCCACATTGAGGAACGATAGTCTGACACCGCGCAGGCCGTGGACCCCGGAGCGCATATCCACGCTCACCAGGGACGCCGCCATCGTTATCGTCGGCGGGATAGTGCTGGGGCTCTTTGCCGCGGCGGCCAGCGCCTACTACATAGTCATGGCGGTAGCGGTGGCCGTGATCGTCTCCATGATCGCCTGGCAGTTCGAGATCGTGCTGGTGCTCTACGCGCTGGTGGCGTTCGTCCCGTGGGGAAAGACTCCTGACATCGCGCTCGGCGGCTCCGGAGTCGGCAAAGGCCTGTATGTCAGCGAGGTGATGCTCGGTTTCCTGCTGGCGATCTGGTTCGTCAAGTATCTGTTCCTGGCGCTGCCGGCAGACCGCATCCGCAGCGGGTTCCACGTCCCGATTGTGCTCTACCTCATCTACAGCGTGCTCAACGTGGTCAACTCGTTCATCTTCTGGGACCCGCACGTGAACCGGTTGTACCAGTATCCGCACGTGAACGCGGCGGAGCTGGGGTTCAGGTTTCTGTCGGCCGGGGCGTTTGTGATGATGGCCACTACCGTCAGCAGCATGAAGTGGCTGAAATGGACGACGGTCGCGCTGTGCGTTCCCGGGATCTATAACCTGCTCAACGAGCTCGCGGGCAGGCTGGCGCCCATTACCGCTCCGTGGTGGCCGGTCGTGGCGCTGCTGCCGGTGTGCTACTGCTATGCCGTCGCACTGGAGTCCCGAAGCGGCTGGCTAAAGAGGATCGGGGGCGCGCTTGTCGTGGCCCTTGCCGTCTATCTCGTGTTGATCCGAGGCATCGGCTGGGTCAGCGGTTGGCTAGGGTTGTTTGCCGCTCTGGGGGCGGTGAGTCTGGCCAGGAGCCGCAGGCTCTTTGTTGTCCTGGCGATCCTGCTCACAATCGCGGTTGCCGTCGCCTGGCCCTTCTTCAGGGGGAGTGTTCTGGTCGAGTCCCAGCAGCAGGGCGACTACGACAGGTTCGCCCTGCTCAAGGGCTCTTGGAAGTACGCCACCACCTTTCCGCTGGGCGTCGGGCTGGGCAACTACCGCTCCTACAACTCCTTCCACTACGGCGATGAATGGGGCACCACGGCCTACTCCTCGGCGCACGGGACCTACGCGCAGCACCTGTCCGAGATGGGGATACCCGGGCTCGTGCTGCTCCTGGGAATCGTGTTCTCGGGAGGCGCGTGGCTGTTCAGAAGCTATCGCCAAGCGGAACCCGGTGTGTCCAAGACGTATCTGCTCGCCGCGTTTGGCCAGCTTGTGGGGATCTCCTGTGCGGCGTTCATCGGCGACTACATGATTCCGACCTATCACAACGGCGGCCTGACGACGTTCTCGGGCACCATCTACTCGTGGCTCATCTGGGGCCTGGCGGTCGCGCACGTGAGACTGTCCAGACCCGGAGGAGTGGACAGTGAACAGTGAACAGCGGACAGTCCACTCCGGTCCGCACTGTTCACTGTCCACTGTACGCTGTTCACTTTGCCTTTTTAGGGCGTATCGCGTATGGATCTCTCGATATCGATAGTTAGCTGGAACACACGCGATCTGCTGGGCCAGTGCCTGGATTCGGTCTACGCGGCTGCGGACGGCCTCGATATCGAGGTGGTAGTCGTGGACAACGCATCCGGTGACGGCAGTGTCGAGATGGTGCGGCAGAGGTATCCACGGGTGGTTCTGGTCGCCAACACAGGCAACGCCGGATTCTCCGCAGCGAACAACCAGGCGCTCGCTGCCTCGACCGGCCGGCACTTCTTGCTCCTGAACCCCGATACGATCTGCCGTCCCGGCGCGCTTGCCGGGCTCGTGCGGTTCCTCGACGAGCATCCGAGATGTGGGGCTGTCGGGCCCCTGGTCCTCAACCCTGTCCTGAGCGGAGCCGAAGGGCCTGTCCTGAGCGGAGTCGAAGGGGCCGACGAGACACTGCAGTACTCGTGGGCGAGGTTTCCTACGTTCTGGAGCGAGGCCCGAGGGAGGCTGGATCGCCGGATCGCGGGCGCGGACAAGGCGCCCACGACCGCCCAGGACACGTGCTCACTCGGCCCCTTCAGGGCCGACTGGATCGGCGGGTGCTGCCTGATGGTCCGGCGGGACGCCGTGAACGAGATCGGGCCGATGGACGAGTCGCTTTTCATGTACTGCGAGGAGACGGACTGGTGTCTGAGGCTGGTTAGGGCCGGTTGGGAGGTCTGGGTGGAGCCTGCGGCTCGGATTGTCCACCTCGGCGGGCAAAGCAGCGCCCTGGTCCCGGACGAAGCGGCGTCGCGGCTGAGAATGAGCAAGAGGCTGTATTTCGCGAAGCACCACGGAGTCTTCACGGGCGCGGCGCTGGGCGCGGTGCTCGGGCTCAAGTACCGCGCCGGAAAGGTGCTCTGCGGGCGGGGCCGCGGAGGCGGTAGCTGATGCCCGGACGAGCCGGTCTGGTTTCGATCATAATCGTCAACTGGAACACCCGCGACCTGCTGCTCGATTGCCTGCGGTCGATTCGCGAGGGCACAACAGACGTGCCGTACGAGATCGTGGTGCTGGACAATGCTTCGTCCGACGGTTCCGCGGACGCTCTCCGTTCCATGATGGGGCGGGAGATATCTCCCGCCCCATCAGGCAATGACGGTTTTCCGGAGATCAGGCTGATCGCGGGTGAAGAGAACCTCGGGTTCGCCGCGGGCAACAACAGGGCTTTCGCGGAATCGACCGGCGAGTTCATAGCGTTCCTCAACCCGGATACCGTAGTGCCTCCGGGCGCCATACGAGGGATGGTCGATTTCCTCGTGGAACACCCGGAAGTCGGGTTTGTCGGGCCGAGGCTGGTCGGCGCGAACGGCGAGACGCAGGTGTCCAGCTTCGGGCTCTTCCCGTCACCGCTGGAGGCGGCGGCCCACGCGTTCCGGATCTGGCGGATCGCCCCGCGCTCGGGACTGGCACAACGTTTCTGCCCCGCGCCGCGGGACGACGACACCTGGGTCTATACCGAGCATCTGCTCGGAGCGTGCCTGGTTGCCCGCCGAGAGATGCTCGACCAGATCGGCTTGTTCGACGAAGGCTTCTTCCTGTTTCTCGAGGAGACGGACCTGTGCTACCGGGCCGGACAGGCGGGTTGGAGGACGGCGTATTGCACAGGCGTTCACGTCGTGCATCTCGGCGAGCAGAGCATGCAGAAGATCCTGCACAGGACGGGAGGGCTCTACATTCGCAGCTACAATCGGTTCTGCCGCAAGCACGGGCTGGGATGGGCCCGGCGCGCGGCGGTCAACATGTTTCTGGTGGCAGGCATCTTCGCCGAATCGCTGACCGGGATCGTGAAGTGGCGGAGTCCGCGGCGTGCGTGGAGTTCGCTGAGGGCATTGTGGTATGGCTACGTTGCGCTGCCTTGAGCCGCGGCCCGCTGGAGATAGTCGCACGACCGCAAGAGCCGGGTTTCGAACACTCGTGCTGGCCACTTCCTGTGCCCCGGAGCTGCGCCGCCCGGAGCTGCGCCCGAAGGAGCATCCCAGGACGGACTACGTGGAGCTATCTCGCGTGCTGGACTGCGACATCGTGGACTACGCGATCTACGACGGTTCGAGAGCCTGGTCGCGTTACCGATCGTTCGAGCGCAGGCTCAGGCTCGATTTTCATCTGGCGCTTGTCGGCTACCGGCGAGCGAGAAAGTATGATGTCGTGCTGCTGATGTCCGAGCTGGTCGCGATCCCTTTCATGATGCTCCAGAAGCTCATGGGCAGACGGGCGGCGACTGTCTACGTAAGCGCCCACTCATCGGGGAAGCAGGCAAAGCTGGTCCGTTCTCTGGGCCTGTTCGGATCGCTCGACATCGCGGTGAGCAACACGCACGCCCAGCGGGACTTCTTTGTTCAGGAGATGCGCATCCCGGAGGACCGGATCAGATACGTCCTTTACGCGGCGGACGAGCAGTTCTACACTCCGGCGCAGACCGCGTCGCAGTCTGACTTCGTCTTCAGCGCGGGCGGCGTTCGGGGCCGGGACTACCCCGTGCTTTTCGAGGCCGTGCGCGGCTTGCCTGTCAGGGTCAGAATCGCAGCGGGGGGCCGGCTCTACGCACTGGGCGCGGCGAGAGAACTGCCGCCGCTGCCCGAAAACGTCGAGCTTCTGCCGCACATGGACAGCGCCGCCATGCGTGAGCTCTACCGGCAGGCGGCGGTCGTTGCCGTGCCGGTCCCGGGTGATAGAAAGGATGCCGCCGGGTGCTCGGTGGTGCTGGAGGGGATGGCTTGCGCAAAGCCAGTGATCGCCAGCGGCACGAGCGGGATGGGCGACTACATCAGCTCCGAGGAAACGGGGCTGCTGGCCGGACCCGGCGATTCTTCGGCTCTCAGGGATGCCATAGTCTCAGCTCTGGACTCTCCTGAGCTTAGGGCCACACTGGGGCGCCGCGCCCGCGCCGAGAGCGAGACGAGACTTTCTCTGGCCCGCCTTGTCTCGGGCCTGGCGGATGCAGTTGAGGAAGCGGCGGGCTGACGCTGACGCGGCTTTCCGTTCAGCACGCAGCATTGTGCGTGTAGGGTGTTGCACTATGAGTCCGAAAGAGTACGACCAGGAGGGGCTGCTGCCGGCCCAGACGGCAATCATCTGCCTGGTGGCCCCGGGGGCCAGAGTCCTGGAGATAGGCTGCGCGACCGGCTACATGACGCGCGTTCTCAAGAATACGAAAGGCTGCAGCGTAACGGCGGTCGAGATCGATGAGCTGATGGCCGAAAAGGCGCGCGCCTATGCTGACCGGATGATCGTGGGCGACATCGCCGATCCCGGCACATGGGAAGGACTGGGAGGCGACTACGACTATGTCCTCTATGCAGACGTACTCGAACACCTGGCGGACCCATGGGAGGCGCTGCGCCGCACGCATAGTGTGCTCAGTGCCACCGGCTGCGTGATCGCCTCGCTTCCCAATATCGCTCAGTACAGGATCAGACTCAAACTGCTGCTCGGCAGGTTCGACTACCGGCCGTATGGCATACTGGATGACACTCACCTGCGGTTCTTCACGGCAAAGACCGCCAGGGATCTCTTCGCGGAGACAGGGTATGACGTTCTCGATATGCTGCCGGCAAACTGGAGGGCCCTGGAGAGGCTGATGGTGCGTTTTGCGCCCCGGGTGTTCGCCGTGCAGTTTGTGTTCAGGGCGAAGCCCTCTCGTCCCGACCAACGCGGGGTGCAGGACATTGCCTGAGTGCACTGTGGTGATTGTGAACTACAACGCACGCGACTACCTCGAAGCCTGCCTATCGTCGCTCAGGGAGAGCCTGGACTGTGACCTGTGCGAGGTGGTCGTCGTGGACAACGCCTCCACCGATGGAAGCCAAGAGATGGTTGGCTCCACGTTCCCTGGGATCGACTTGCTGGAATCGGACACTAACCTGGGCTTCGCCCGGGCCAACAATCTGGGGCTGGCAAAGGCGGCCACGCCCTACGTGCTTCTCCTGAACTCGGATACGATCGTGTCGAAGGACGCCCTCGAGAGGATGATCGAGGCGATGGATGCCCTGCCCGATCTGCAGGTGTGCACTTGTCAGCACCTCGATGGGTCCGGAACGCCCTCGAAGCCTTACGGGCGTTTCCCGTCTCTTCGATCCGAGTTGATGACTCTGACCGGCGCGTTCAAGTGGCCGGTGGTCAAGCAACTGATCGGTTTGCGCGGAAGGCTGGCGCTGCGCCTCCGGATGCGCAGCAGGGCGCAGTCTGATGACATGGAGCAAACGGCGTCCGGGGTCGAGGTGGCGCCGGTTGACTGGGTGAACGGCGCATGCATGATGCTGCGACGCGAGTTCGTCTGGCGGCTTGGCGGTTTGGATGAGAGCTTCTTCTTCTACGGCGAGGACATCGACCTCTGCCGGCGCGTCTGGCAGAACGGCGGGACGGTCGGGTTTCTTCCATCGCCGCACATAGTGCACTACGGAGGCGGGAGCTGCGGCAGCAACTACCTGGTCCTGCTGCGCCAGTATATGATTGCTCAATCGCAGTTCTTCAGGAAACACTACAGCGCGTCGCGTGCCAGCGCACTGCAGATGGTCTATGCGGGGGCAGGGCTTTTGAGCTTCGTCAAATG
>Ga0315273_10009555_pt1 | contig 12308 bp, 10 predicted proteins | sample YL17G02_0_MG_FD_205753 | JGI IMG/M metagenome (GOLD analysis project Ga0315273, IMG submission 205753) | Sediment microbial communities from Yellowstone Lake, YNP, Wyoming, USA - YL17G02_0 | ecosystem: Environmental > Aquatic > Freshwater > Lake > Sediment | place: USA: Wyoming | collected... | reverse complement strand
GGCCTCGGTGCGGGCGGCATCCTTGACGTAGTTGATGTACAGCGGCACCGCGACCGCCGCCAGGATGGCGACGATGACGATGACCACCATCAACTCCATCAGGGTGAAGCCCTTCTGGTTCCTGATCCGCATGAGTGGTTCTCCTTCGCTTGGGGGACCCGGCTCTCTGCTTCCATTGTACCCGGAGCGCGTCCCTGCGGCCCGAGAGAATCGTCTATGTCGTGACCCGGCATGCCGTTCCGTGCGGCCCGCCAGCCCCTTCCCGCGTCCGGATCAGTGCCCGGTGAGGCCCGAACGCATGGCCTGGCCGAGGTTGAAGATGGGGAGGTACAGCGCCAGCAGCATGACACCGATGAGACCGCCGAGCACCACGATGGCGATCGGCTCGATGAGCGAGCTGAGTCCCTCGACCTGCGCGGTGACCCGCTGCTCGTAGAAATCCGCGGTCCGGCTCAGCATGTTGTCGAGCTGCCCGGTCTCCTCGCCGGTCGCGGTCATCTGCACCAGCATCTCGGGGAACACACCGGTGTCGCCCATCGCCTTGGAGAGCGAGTCCCCCTCCTCGACCCGGCTGCGCATCGCCTCGATGCCCCGCTCGAGCACCTTGTTGCCGGGCACGGGGCGCATCACGCGCAGCGCATACAGGATCTGCGTGCCGCTCGCGGTGAGCATGCCGAGCGTGCGCGCGAACTTGGTCACGGCGTACAGGCGCACCAGCGGCCCGAACACCGGCACCTCGATCTTGAAGCGGTCGATCCACAGCTTCCCGTCCTCGGTGCGGGCCCAGGCCCACAGCCCGATCATCGTGAGCACCACGAGCGGCAGCACGATCAGCACGTTCGACACCACCAGGTGACTGATCCCCAGCAGCATGCGCGTGGGCAGCGGCAGTGGCACGCGGAACTGGGAGTAGATGACCGAGAACTTCGGGATCACCCACACGATCATCAGCACCAGCATGGTCAGGGCGGTGCCCATCACGAACATCGGGTAGCGCAGCGCCGCCTCGACCTTGAGCCGCAGCGTCTCGCCGCGCTCGAGATAGGTGGCGGTCTGGTCCATGATGCGATCGAGCGTCCCGCTCACCTCGCCGGTGTTGACCAGGCTCACGAACACTTCATCGAAGGCGCCCGGGTGCCGGGCCAGCGAGGTCGAGAGCGATTCGCCCTTCTGCACGTCCTCGGCCACCCGTTCCAGGATGACGCCGAGCCGCTTGTCCTCGTGGTCGCGCGCGATCGAGCGCAGCGATTTCACCAGCGGGAGACCGGCCTGGATCATGGTGGCGAGCTGCCGCGCGAACAGCGCGACCGCGATCGGCTTGACCGAGGTGCGCCAGCGCGTGACCACGCTCTCGAACTCGGACACGATACGGCCGCGTACGGCGATCACGCCGCCGGGCGCCCGGTTCTCGATGTAGACCGGTATCAACTGGGAGTTCTCGAGCGTGCGCAGCACCTCCTCCTCGGAGGCCGCGACCTCGATCCCCTCGTGGGCACGCCCGCTCGCGTCGCGGGCCCGGTAGAAGTAACTGGGCATCAGTCGTGGTCCGCCAGGGTGGCCGCGCGCACTTCGTCGATGGTGGTGACGCCGTCGAGGATCTTGCGGATGCCGCTCTTGCGCAGCGTGAGCAGCCCGTCCTCCATCGCCCGCGACTTGATCACGTCCTCGTTCGCGCCGTCGAGCACGAGCCGGCGCACCGCCTTGGTCAGTTCGAGCACCTCGAACACCGCGGTGCGGCCGAGATAACCGGTCTGCTTGCATGCCAGGCAGCCTCGCCCGCGCATGAGCGTGCGGCCGCTCAGCATCGCGGCGTCCTCGCCCAGCGGCGCGAGCTCCTCGATGCCCGGGTGATACGATTCGCGGCACCGCTCGCAAACCTTGCGCACCAGTCGCTGCGCCATGACGAGGGTCACGGCCGAGCCGACGAGATAACGCGGCACGCCCATGTCCACCAGACGGGTCACGGTGCCCGGGGCGTCGTTGGCGTGAACGGTGCTGAGCACCAGATGCCCGGTGAGCGCGCTCTTGACCGCGATGTCGGCGGTCTCGGCGTCGCGGATCTCGCCCACCATGATGACGTCGGGGTCCTGGCGCAGGATCGAGCGCAGCGCGCGGGCGAACGACAACCCGACCTTGGCGTTCGCGTGCACCTGGTTGACGCCCTCGATGTGGTACTCGATCGGATCCTCGACCGTGACCAGGTTGCGGTGCACGCTCTTGATCTCGTTGAGACCGGCGTAGAGCGTGGTGGTCTTGCCGCTCCCGGTCGGGCCCGAGATCAGGATCATGCCGTAGGGCTGGTGGATCGCGCGCTGGAACATGTCGAGCAGCACGCCCTCGAGCCCGAGCGTGGTGGAGGTGCGGCCGAACGCGGTCTTGTCGAACAGACGCATCACGACCTTCTCGCCGTGCGCGGTGGGCAGCGTCGAGACGCGGATGTCCACCTCCCGGTCGGGCAGGTGCACGGTGAGTCGTCCGTCCTGTGGCAGCAGCCGGGTCGCGATGTCGAGATCGGCGAGCACCTTGATACGCGACACCATCGCCATCTGCAGGTGCTTGGGCGGCTTCATCGCCTCGTGCAGCACGCCGTCGAGGCGGTAGCGCACGGTGAGACGGTCGCGCGACGGCTCGACGTGGATGTCGCTGGCGCGGTCGTCGATCGCCTCGGCGATCATCAGGTTGACCAGGCGCACCACCGGCGCGTCCTCGACCTGCGCGCGCAGCGCGGCGAGGTCGACCTCGTCCTCGCCGTCGCCGCCGGTCAGGTCGAGCTTGTCCAGGATCTCGCCGACCTTCTCGCTCGAGCGGATCTCCTGGTAGAACTCCTCGACCGCTTCGCGCACGTCGGTCGGACGCGCGATCCACACCGTCAGCGAACAGCCCGTGAGCGCGCGCAGGTGGTCGAGCGACACCACGTCGAGCGGGTCGCCCACGGCCACCTCGAGCACGTTGTCCTGTTTGCGCAGCGCGAGCACGCCGGCCTGGCGGGCGAGGTGCTCGGGGATCAGCCGTACCGCGACCGGGTCGGCCTGCGACAGCTTCTCGGCGTCGGCCATCGGGAGCGAGAACTGGTGCGCGAGCAGCCCGACCACCGCGCTCTCCTCGAGCAGGCCGAGCCGCACCAGCGCCTGGCCGAGCCGCTCGCGCGGGTCGGTCTTCGAGCGCATCGCCTGCTCGAGCTGCTCCGGGGTCACCTTGGTCTGCTCGAGCACGAGCTCGCCGAAGCGACGGGTGGAGAGCCGGAACGAAGTGGGCATCAGCGACTCCTCGCGCCCGCGTCGGGCACGGGGGCCAGCCGGTAGTAGCGCTTCTGCAGCTGCTGGCGCTTCTCCGGGTCGTCGAAGAACGGATACACGGTCTCGAACGTGACCACGCCGCGTTCCACCAGCTCGATGAGCGATTCGTCGAGCGGCACCATGTCCTCGCGCAGGCTGGTCGAGATGACGTTCGGGATCTGGTGGATCTTGTCCTCGCGGATCAGGTTCTGGATCGCCTGGTTCACGAACATGATGTCGCGCGCCGCGACGCGGCCCTTGCCGTCGGAGCGCGGCAGCAGCACCTGCGAGATCACGGCGCGCAGCGTGAGCGACAGCTGCGAGCGGATCTGCGACTGCTGGTGCGGCGGGAACGAATCGATGATGCGTGTCACGGTCTGCGCCGCCGACTGCGTCGCCATGGTCGAGATGACCAGGTTGCCGGTCTCGGCGGCGGTGAGCGCGATCGCCATGCTGGTCAGGTCGCGCATCTCGCCGACGAAGATGATGTGCGGCATCTGCCGCAGCGCGCCCTTGAGACCGCGCGCGTAGCTCTTGGTGTCTGCGCCCACCTCGCGCTGGTCGAACACGGCGTGCTTGGGCTGGAACACGAACTCGATCGGGTCCTCGACCGTGACGATGTGACGCGACGGCCCCTGCTGGTTGACCTGCTCCAGCAGCGAGGCGATGGTCGTGGATTTGCCGGCGCCGGTGGGCCCGGTGATCAGGATCAGGCCACGGCTGATGCCGAGCAGGCGGTTGACCACGTGCGGCGCCAGCCCGAGGTCGCCGGGCAGCGGGATGGTGAACGGCACCAGGCGGATCGCGGCTCCCCAGTGACCACGCTGGATGAAGAGATTGATGCGGAAGTTCGCCACACCGGGCAGCTGGAAGCGCGTGTCGAGCTCGAGGTCGCGCAGGAACTTCTCGTGCAGCGCGGGGGTGAGGAAGCTCTCGCACAGCCGGCGGGAATCCACCGCACCGAGCACCGGCGCACCCGGCAGGGGGATGAGTGCGCCAGCCACCATGATCATCACCGGATGGCCCGAGGTGATGAGCAGGTCGGATGCGCCGAGCTCGAATGCCTGACGCAGGATCGGATCTCTCTCCAGCGCGAATCCACTCATCTTGGCGTGCGATCCGTCCTAGCGTGGGAAATGTCGTCCGGCCGCCGAAACGCGAATCCGGCGGCTGGTCCAGGCAACCAGTCGAAGCGCGGCAGGGGTGACTCCGGCGGCCGGAGTCAACAGGCGGGGATCCGTACGTCGCCGGCCCGGTCATGGCTCCGCGGTCGGGAGCCCGAGAGGCGTCGCAAAGACAAGGTCCGCACTAATGGTATGGACCTCCCCACAGGGTGTCAACGGCCTGACGCGCGCGCGGCTTGAGCGGACCCGGGTAATGCCAGGTGAGCGAAATGGCTCGACCGTGTAGCTCTTACCGGGCCCTTCCGTTCCGGGCGCGGGATGTCATTCGCGCGCAACCTCTTGCGACCCTCGCACCGGGGAAGTACCCGCCCCGGGATGGGTGCGCTCCCGTCCCACCCCTGGGAAGTGCCGCGACGCCAGGGAGGTCACCCGCACGTTGCAGTTGACCCTGCAGGCGATTGCAACACACAACGGGACCTCCCTCGTGGCACTCCGCCTCCTCTTCCTCGAGGAGCCGGGCAAGGCGCCGGAACCCCTCGATTTGGCGGATTCGACGTGCGAGCAGCCGTCCACCGAACCCGTCGGAGTCGAAAGGCACAGTTCGTGCGTGTTGGGCGCCGCGGTTTTCGAGCGCCTGACACACGACGTGTCACCGGAGACCACGAGACGAACGGAACTGGCTCGGTCGTTGTACGGCGAACGCGAGTTTCACACCTCGCCCCGCAAGACGCGGACGCCGTGCCGCTTCGATCTCAGGACGAGAGCGACGCATCGGCAACTTCGGAGGACATCTATGCGCTTCTCGTCGATCGCTCTGAGCGTGGCGTTCGTCGCCCTGACGGGCGTCGCGTCGATCGCGAATGCACAGACGGGTTCCTGGAACAGCATCACCCTGACGTGGACGACCCCCGGAGACGACAGCTTGACCGGCACGGCGGCACAGTTCGACATCCGCTACTCCGAATCGCCCATCACGCTCGCCAACTTCACGTCGGCGACGAAGTGGAGCGGCGCGCCCGCACCCGCCGCCTCGGGCAGCTCGCAGACCACGACGGTCACGGGGCTGTCGCCCAGCACCACCTACTACTTCGCGATGAAGACCGCGGACGAGGTCCCGAACTGGTCGGGCCTCTCGAACGTCATCAGCAAGGTCACCACGGCCGCGCCCGACGTGATCCGTCCCGCGGCGCTCGCGAACGTGCAGATCACCGGCACGACCGAGACCACCCTCTCGCTCGGCTGGACCGCCACGGGCGACGACTCGCTCACCGGCACGGCGACGAGCTACGACGTCCGCTACGCCAGCTCGCCGGTCACCTCGGCCAACTGGTCGAGCGCCACGAAGGCGAGTGGCGAGCCCGCCCCGGTGGCGCCCGGTGGCAACCAGACTTTCACGATCACGGGCCTGGCCCGCCAGACCACGTACTACGTCGCGATCAAGGTGCTCGACGAGGCCGGTAATCCATCGGCGATCTCGAATGTCCCGAGCGCGACGACCCCCGACCTGACCGCACCGGCTTCGGTGAAGGATCTCGTGGTCGGGTTCGTGTGGTTCGGCTGGCACACGGCGCCCGTCGCCATGAACCCGAGCGCGACCACGCTGGCGGCCCTGCCGCCGGTGGCCCGCCTCTCGCACTGAACGGACCCATGCGCACGCATCGAATCCATGGAGGGTCGCGGCGGGACCAGGTCCGCCGCGCGATGCTCCTCGCCGGGCTGCTGCTGCTGCTCGCCCTGGCGCCCGTGATCGCGCGGGCGCAGGGCGCCAGCACCGACACCCTCACGCTCGCCTGGACCGCCCCCGGTGATGACGGCACGCTCGGCCGTGCCACCCGCTATGACGTGCGCTGGTCGACCTCGCCCATCTCCGACGCGAACTTCGGTTCGGCGACGGCGGTGTCCAGCACCCCGGCGCCGGTCAGCGCGGGCTCGCGTCAGATCATGGTGGTGCGCGGACTGAGCAAGGGCACCACATACTACTTCGCGCTCAAGACGAGCGACGACGCGGGTAACGTGTCGGCGATCTCGAACGTCGTGAGGTGGGACTGGGTCTACGACACCGCGCCGCCGTCCCCGCCGACCGGCGTGGGCGCTCCGGGCGTGACCGCCGGCAGCGTGCACCTGCACTGGAACGCGAACAGCGAGCCGGACCTCGCGGGTTACCGGATCTATCGCGCCACCGCGGGAAGCGGTGGTCCATGGACGCGCGCCGACGGTCCGGGCCTCACCGACACCAACGACTGGACCGATGCGAGCCTGCCCGCGGGCGAGACCCGGTTGTGGTATCGCATCAGCGCGGTGGACATCAGCGGCAACGAGAGCGCGCGCAGCAGTTCGGTCGCGGTGACGCTTTCGTCACCGCCGGCCGGTGGCGGCTCGCTGGCGTGGCACCTGGACCCCGTCTATCCGAACCCGAGCCGTATCGGCAGCCCGGTGACGCTTCCGCTCACCGTCGGCAGCGGCGGGGGCGGCTCGATCGACATCATCGACGCGGGCCGGCGCATGGTGCGGCACATCGATCTCGGCTCGTTCGGAACGGGCCTGCAGAACGTGACCTGGGACGGCCTCAATGACGCCGGCCGTCCGGTGGCTCCCGGCTTCTACACGGCATGGGTCGTGGCCGGTGGCACGCGTCAGAGCGTCAAGCTGGTGCGTGTGCCGTGATCGCCAGGGAGGACGGGATGAGGATCTTCAAGCTGGGTCTCGGCGCCGCGCTCCTGATGGTCATCGTGGCCGCGGGGTTCGCGCACGCGGACGTGGATCTGACCGGCACGACCGCTGCGAGCTTCCTCACCAACGGCGCCGGGCCGCGCGTGCTCTCGATGGGCGGCGCGACGCTCGGGCTCGGCGGTGACCTCCAGTCCGCGGCCTGGAATCCCGCCGCGCTGGCATCGATGACCCGCGGCGAGTTCACGCTCGCGCATGCCGGCCTGCCCGGTGACATGCAGCAGGAGTGGTTCGGGGCCGGCGGACGCTTCGGCCACTCGGCCACGCGCTGGTCGCTGCAGGGTCTGTACCAGGGCAACGGCTCGTTCGACGGCCGCGACGCCTCGAACAATCCCACCGGCAGCTTCAGCGCCGCGAGCTTCGCGCTCGGCGCGCAGCTGGCTCAGAACTTCGGCGAACGCGGTGCGGTCGGCTTCGGCGCCAAGTTCGTGAACGAGAAGCTGGGCGACGTGAGCGGCATGGGAATGACCTTCGACATCGGCGGCCAGATGCGCGCCGGCGCGTTCGGAGTCGGCGCCTCGGCCACCAACGTCGGCGGACAGATGCGTTACAGCAACGCGGTGTACGGCTTTCCGGCCAGCTACGGCGCGGGTGTGTCGTACTCGCTCCCGAACTCGGGGTTGAACCTCGCGCTCGACGCGAACTTCCCCAAGAGCTACTACGGCGACGTGCGCTTCGGCGCCGAGTGGCGCTTCAAGGACATGCTCGCCCTGCGCACCGGCTATCGTCACGAGATGAGCAGTGGCGGCGTGGACGACGCGCTGTCGGGCCCGACGTTCGGCCTCGGCGCGGGATACAACGGGCTGTGGTTCGACTACGGCTACCTGGTGTCGAGCGTGAGCGGTGGTTCCGAGCAGCGGCTCTCGATCAGCTTCCATCCGGGTGGTCTCGGTCTGGGCGGCGCCACGATGGGCGACAACGGCACCGGCGTCTCGCATGCGCCCGCCGCCACCGCCGCGCCCAAGTCGTCGACCGCGACCGCTGAGGCGACGCCGGCCCCGAAGCCGGGTGCGAAGAAGACGCCGAAGCCGGCCGCGAGCGACGGGGCGGCGATGGCGGCCGTGGTGGCGCCGGGCGCTCCGAACGCGCACGGTGCATCGATGTCGGCCACGACGCCGGACGATGCGAAGGCAGCGCCCAAGCCGGCCGAGAAGTCCGCTCCGGCGAGCGCGCCGGCGGTGGTCGAGAAGACGGTGCAGCAGCCCGCCCCGGTGGCGGCGTCCGTGGCGCCCAAGCCGGCTCCGGGCAGGACCCTCGCCGAGAGTGCCGCCCCGGCCGCACGCCCCGCATGGGTGACGGTGAAGTCCGGTGACACGATCGCCGCGATCGCGCGCCGCTTCGATACGAGCATCCCCGCCATCATGATGGAGAACAACCTCGTGACGGAGAGGATCCGGGTCGGCCAGAAGCTCAAGGTGCCCGACCACCAGTAGGTCCCAACCGCAAGGACGCGGTTAGCATCGCTGACCCTGGGCCCGGTCGAAAGACGGGGCCCGATGCGTTCGCAAGCACGGGCGGAGACCGGCGGCGCTCGTTCCGATGAGCCGCCGAAGACGCGCGGTCGCGGGTGGGCGCGTGCTATCGTGCACCGCGTGATCGTCGCCGAGGGCATCGGATGAGTTTCCGTCGCCAGGCCGCCGCGGGCGCCGGGCCGTGGCTCACGCGTCTCCTGCGCGGGCGCCGTTCCCCGGACGCCGGGGTGCGCGCGATCGCCGATCCCGCGCGCGTCGCGCGCATCCTCGTGCTCAAGCCGCACGATCAACTCGGCGACTTCCTGGTGGCCACGCCCGCGCTGGCGGCGCTGCGCGCGCGCTATCCGAACGCGCGCATCACGCTCCTCACGCGCGCCTTCCTCGCCGGTATCGCGCGCCTGCAGCCCGATGTCGACGAGGTGTGGGTCCAGCCACGCGTGGCCGGTCTCGCCGACGCCGTCGCGTTCGCGGGCGTCGTCGCGGAGGTCGCGCGGCTGCGCCCCGATCTCGCGTTCGTGCTCAACAGCGTGTCGCGCTCCAGGACCGCCGATGCGCTCGCCGCGCTCTCGGGTGCGCGGCTCGTGGTGGGGCGCTCGTGGGTGGGCGACGGCCCGCTGGCGGCGGACGCGCCCGGCGATCCCGCCGCGGCCGCGTTCGCGGCGATGGGCCGCGACGGCGTGTACGACCTCGACCTCGCGTGCGCCGCCGCAAGCGAGCACCAGAGTCGCCGCGTGCTCGACCTGGTGCGCTGGACCGGAGCCGACGCGGACTGGCGCACCCTGCGTCTGGCGCTCGACGATCGCGCGCGCGTGGCCGGGTTCGAGACGATCGAGAGCGCGTGGCGCGTCTCGGCACCGATCGATGGGCCGCCATCACCCGCCGCGGCGCGGGTGCGCTGGATCGGTATCCATCCCGGTGCCGCGAACCCGCTCAAGTGCTGGCCGCTCGAACGTTTCGTCGAACTGGGCGTGGCGCTCGCGCGCGGAGGCGCGGCGGACGAGGACCGGCGTCTGATCGTGTTCGACTCGCCGCGCGAGCGCGGGCGCGCGACCGCCGTGCACGCGGGCCTGCTCGCGCATGGCGTGCGCGCCGCGTTCGTGCCGCCGGGTGCGATCGCCGGATTCGCCGCGGCGTGCGCCCACCTGGCGCTGCTGGTGTGCAATGACTCGGGTGTGATGCACATCGCGGCGGCGCTGGTCGTGCCGACGGTGTCGTTCCACGCGCTCGGCCGGCCGGTGGAATGGGCGCCCGCGCATCCGCGCGCGGCGGCGTTCTTCGCCGAGCGCGCGATCGACACGCTCGCGGTGGAGCCGGCGCGCGTGGCGGCGGAGCGGCTGCTGGCCTGACGTTGCGCCCGCCCGGAGCTCCCGGGCGGGCGCTACTCGTCCGGATGCGCGAGCCGCCGCTCGAACGCCTCGCGCCAGGTGGGCGATAGCACCTCGAGCGCGATCAATGCGCGCAATCCTTCGGCGTCGCGGGCCTGGCGCGTGTAGTAGTGGAACACGCGCCCGACCGGCCACTGCGGGTGCGGCTGCGCGACGCGCGTGACGGCATCGCCGACCGCGATCCGGCCGGGCTGGATCACGCGCAGGTACCACCCGGTACGTCCCGTCTCGGTCACGCGCCGCAGCAGGTCCTCACGGTCCCACCGGCGCGAGATGTCGGCGCACGGCCCGCGCGGCGACGCGACCTCGACCACCACGCCGCCGGCGGCGAAGCGGTCGCCGACACAGACGCTCGTCTCGTCGTCACCGTCCACCGCCAGGTTCTCGCCGAAGGCGCCGTGACCGAAACCCTCGATGCCGAGTTCCTCGCGCCAGCGCGGGTAGTGCCCGGCACCGTAAGCGAGCACGGCCATGTGCGGGCCGCCGTGATTGGCCTTGTCCACCTGTTCGTCGCCGTCCAGCCCGAGCGGTCCGACCATGACCGGTCCCGGCACCTCGTCCTTGATGTACGCGCTGGTGTACTCGCGCTCGGCACGATGGTCCCACGCCGGACGCGCCATCACGCGGGCCCGGCCCGCGCGCACGCTCACCACGCGTCCGCTCATGTCGTCGCCTTCGGCGGCTCGGCGGAGTAGCGCACGATCTCGATCGGCTCGAGCGTCACCAGGCCATCGCGCATCATCGCGTCGCACACGGGCACGAATGCGCGGATGCGGTCCTCACGATCCACGATCTCGACCACCATCGGCAGATCCTCCGAGAGTCGCAACACCTTCGCGGTGTGCAGGCGTGAATGCGCGCCGAAGCCCGCCACCCCGCGCACCACGGTGACACCGGCCAGTCCCATCTCGCGCGCCTTCAGCAGCAGAGCCTCGTACAGCGGGCGGCCGTCCAGATGGTCGCCCTCGCCGATGAAGATGCGCAGCAACATCCCGCTCCCGGTGATCCGCATCGCCACCTCCCGGGTATCCGGACCCGCCGCGCCGGACGGCGCGGGCGGAGACACGAGCCTACCACCGCAGCCCGAGCGCGAACCCGAGAGTCGCGCACGTCACCCCGACCGCCACCGAGCCGAGCGAGTAGCCGAGCGCCGGGCCCCACTGCGCGTCGCGCAGCAAGCCGAAGGTCTCGTACGAGAACGCCGAGAACGTCGTGAACCCGCCGAGGATCCCGGTGATCAGGAACACACGCACCGCGGGCGGCACCAGCGCGCGTTCGAGCGACAGCGCGGCGATCACGCCGATCGCGAACGAGCCGAACGCGTTGACCGCGAACGTGCCCCACGGGAACACCGAACCGGTGAGCCGCTGCACCGCACCCGACATCCACCAGCGCAGCAGGCTCCCGAGGGCGCCACCGACCGCGACACCGAGCACCGGCGGGAGGGGGTCCCTCACAGCGGGAACGCGCCTTCGAACCGGGTGCCTTCGCCCATCGCGATCGCGTACTTCATCTGCTCCTGGATGTGTCGCGGCATGGTGGCATAGACGTCGGTGAACAGCGTCTCGAGAGCGGGTGGCGGCAGCGCCTCGGACTGCTGGATCGCGATCGTGATCTCGTCGTTGATCTCGGCGGCCCATCGCTGCTCGTCCTCGTCGGTCACCAGCTTGCGCGCCGCCAGGAATGCGCGGTAGCGGGCGACCGGGTCGCGCTTCTCCCACTCGGGCACCAGTCCGGCGTCGCGATAGCGCGTCGGATCGTCGCTCGAGGAGTGTCCGCCCATGCGGAACGTGAGCGCCTCCACCAGCGTCGCGCCGTCGCCGCGGCGGGCGCGATCGAGCGCCTCGCGGGTGGCCGCGATCACGGCGAGTATGTCGTTCCCGTCCACCCGCATGCCCGGGAAGCCGTACGCCATCGCCTTGATGGCGATGCTCTCGGACGCGGTCTGTCGCGCCAGCGGCACCGAGATGGCCCACTGGTTGTTCTGGCAGAAGAACACCACCGGCAGCCGGAACACCCCGGCGAAGTTGGCGGCGGCGTGGAAGTCGCTGCTCGAACTGGCCCCGTCGCCCAGGTAGCCGAGCATGACCTCGCCGGTGTTCTTCAGCTTCGCCGCCCACGCCGCGCCCACCGCATGCGTCAGCTGCGTGCCGATCACGCTCGACCACGCCACCGAGCGCACCGCGCGGTCACTGAAGTGCATCGGCATCTGCCGCCCGATCAGCACGTCGCCGCTGTTGCCGATCAGCTGGCAGACCACCTGCTTGATCGTGGTGCCGCGCCACATCACCACGCCCAGTTCACGCAGCGCGTGGAAGATCCAGT
>Ga0315273_10009554_pt1 | contig 12309 bp, 11 predicted proteins | sample YL17G02_0_MG_FD_205753 | JGI IMG/M metagenome (GOLD analysis project Ga0315273, IMG submission 205753) | Sediment microbial communities from Yellowstone Lake, YNP, Wyoming, USA - YL17G02_0 | ecosystem: Environmental > Aquatic > Freshwater > Lake > Sediment | place: USA: Wyoming | collected... | reverse complement strand
AAGGGGGGGGACAGTCACCTGGCTCAAGCTGGCAAACGATCTTTGGGTATCCGGGTCGAACAGGCGGAGGGAGACGATCTCGTCGCCGAAAAATTCCACCCGCACCGGATTTTCCGCCGCGGGGGAGAAGAGATCCAGAACACCTCCTCTGCGGCTGAACTCCCCCCACTCCGTCACCTGGGGGGTCTCCTGATAGCCCATGGCAAGCAACGACTCGATGAGCTTTGTTGGCGAGATGATACGTTGGGGGTACAGGCTAATAAAGGAGAATCGTAAGTACTCCGGGGAGGGGAGAGGAGCGGAGAGGGATTGGAGGGGGGCGACCAGGACCTCGCACCTTCCATGAAGTAGATCGGAGAGGGAAAGGACCCTCTCTACACGAGTTTGGAGGGGAGCCTTCTCTCCTTTTGGGATGGAGGGGAGGTAAAGAACAGAGTCCTTTCCCACGAAGGCCTTCAAGGCCCGCCAGAAGGCCTCGGCTTCCTCAACCCCCGGACAAAGGATGAGAAGCGGTTTCCTCCTTTCTTTATGGAGGCTGGCAGCAATAAAGGCCTTGGAGGCCCCCCAGAGTCCTTGCACCAGGAAGCTGCCGACTCCGGAGTCCACTGCTTCCAGGAGATCTAAGATTTTATTGGGTCTTTCGATGAATTCCGTGACGATTTCGCGTACTTGTTGAGAATGGAAGAAATGATGGCGGAGGTTCCTACTCCCTCCACCAGGGGTAGACTCAGGACCTTGCCTCCTCCCGCCTCTACCTCTTCCCTTCCCACGATCTGCTCGGGGGCCCAGTCTCCCCCTTTTACCAGCACGTCGGGCTGCAGCAGGGAAATCAAGCGAGAGGGGTCCAACTCCTGAAATATTATAGCATAGTCCACGCAGGATAGGGCAGCTAAAATCTCGGCCCGTTGCTCCTCCGGGATGATCGGCCTCTCACCCCCTTTGAGCGCCCTCATCGAGTTATCGCTATTGATGGCGACCACCAGACAATCCCCCAACTCTCTCGCCGCCTTCAGATAGCGGACGTGGCCGACGTGGAGGAGATCGAAGCATCCATTGGTGAAGACGACCTTCTTTCCATCCTTTTGCAGGGATCGAATTCGCAAGCTCAGGGATTCTCGGGAAAGGACCTCCCCCATCAGGGACTCGTCTCCTCGATGAGGGCTGCAGCCAGGAGGGGGATCATGATCTCATGATGGCCGATGAGGGAAAAGGTCTCTGCGCCCAGGAGGGCAGGACGGCGGATCACATTCTGTTCGGGGCGGTAGTGGGAGAGGAAGTCCATATTCAATGTGGTGAAGGAGTCCAGTTCATGCCCGAGATTTTTCGCCAGGGCCAGGGCTTTGAGGAAGACCTCGGGGAGGATGACCGCCGACCCCAGATTCACGTACGCACCCCCCTGCAGGTCGCACACCATAGAGGCAAACAGGCGAAAGTCCTGATGGGAAGCAGCCCCCAGGGCCGCTCCGCTGCAGGACGGATGCATGTGAATGATGTCGGTCCCGATGGCGACATGGACGGTCACGGGGATTCCCCGCTGGGCAGCCGCTGCAAACAGGCTCTTGTCCAGATGGGGAGGTTTGAGTTCCAGGAGTTTCATCCCCAGCGCCTTTCCATATCCCCATCCTTTGACCAGGCCTTCCTGGAGTGCGGAGGCGATAATCTGGGCGGTCTCCTCCGCCATCCCGAAGACTCCCTCTCGGAGCGCTTCCCCTACTTCCTCCGAGGTCTGACCGACCATGGCCAGTTCCAGGTCGTGGATGCTTCCTGCCCCGTGCGTGGCCAAGCCGGTGATCCACCCCCGGTCCATCAGATCGATCAGGATCGGAGAGAGGCCAGCCTTGATGACATGGGCGCCCATTCCCCAAAGCAAGACCTTACCCTCGCACCGAGATTGGGCGAGGGCAGCCGTTACTTCCCGGAGGGATTGGGAAGCCAAGAGGCGGGGAAGGGAATCCAGGAACTCGCGAAAGCTCCCTCCTGCCTTCCACTGCTTACCGCAAACCTCTTCGCGCACCTTGCTCTTTCGCTGAGCGAGCGGAAATCTCTTAATCCCGGAAAGATCCAAGGGTCGATAGGGGGAAGACATCTTCTTTCTCCCAAGCCTCCCGTAAGGTCCTTACGCCAGGCTTTTTTTCAGTTTCCTCTTGATGATATCTCGCTTGGCCGGGCTGAGTCGATCGATGTAGAGAAGCCCGTTCAGGTGGTCGATTTCATGCTGAAGCACGCGGGCCATCAGGCCCACTCCTTCGATCTCTATCGGTTTTCCCTTGCGGTTAAGGGCTCTTACCACGACTTTCTCCGCTCGAGGAACCTCCATTCGGAATTCGGGAATGGAAAGGCAGCCTTCCTCCGTCACTACCTTCCCTTCAGTGCTGACGATCTCCGGATTGATGAGCGCCAAGAAGTCCTTGCCGGATGGGTCCTCCAGGGATTGAATGACGATAATGCGCTTGGAAATCCCTACCTGGGGGGCAGCGAGTCCCGCTCCGGGTGCTGCGAACATGGTCTCCCCCATGTCATCGATCAATTTCTGAATTTCCTCGTCGATATCGGATACAGGATCGGCGGGCTTCCGCAGGGCGGCCGCCCCGTAATTCGCAAGGGGCAATATGCTCATGACCTTCCTCTTTACCTACGGGCAAAGGTCGATGTCTATCTGAGGCTGAACTTTTGCTCGACCCGGTCCTGCACGAAGACTCCCTCTTATGTGAGGGGTAGCCGGGCAGAGGCGTTGAGGGAAAAGGAGGATCTTTCCCCCCGATTCAGTCTCCTCCATCCGGCATAGGCGATCATCCCGGCGTTGTCCGTGCAGAGAGCCGGTCGAGGGACATAGAGTTCCATTCCCTCTTCTTGGGCCAGCCCAAACATGAGGGAGCGCAGGGCGTTGTTGCAGGCCACTCCCCCGGCGAGAACCAGGCGGGGAGATTTCATGGCCTTGGCGGCCCGGAGAGCCGTCCTGGCGCACATTTCAATCGCCGCCTGTTGAAAGCTGGCTGCAATGTCCGCCTGCATCTGCTTATCCTGCAGGGGATTAGCCCCCTCGGCTTTCCCCTTTTCTATATGGTAATGTACCGCGGTCTTTAGACCGCTGAAGCTGAAGTCGAAGGAGCCATTCCCCGTCATTCCTCGGGGAAAACGGACGTATTGAGGGTTGCCCGAGCGGGCGACCGTTTCGATGACAGGGCCCCCCGGATACCCGAGGCCCAGGAGCCTCGCTACCTTATCGAAGGCCTCCCCGACCGCGTCATCCCGGGTCCGCCCCAACAGTCGATACTCTCCCTCCGCCTGGACGTGAAACAGGTGCGTGTGTCCCCCGGAGGCTACCAGGGCCGTAAAGGGATAAGTGGGGGAGGAATCCTCCAGCAAGGCCGCGAGGATGTGTCCTTCGAGGTGGTTGACCCCCACGAAGGGGATCTTCTGCACATAAGCCAGGGACTTGGCCACGGAAAGGCCCACCAGTAGGGAGCCGATTAGTCCAGGACCCACGGTGACCGCTACCCCTTCGATCGCGGAAAGGTCCATCCCGGCTCGCGACAGAGCCTCCTCGATGATCGGATGGATCATCTCCATATGTCTGCGAGAAGCTAATTCCGGGACCACCCCTCCGAATTGGCTATGTATCTCCACCTGGGAAGAGACGAGGCTGGAGATCAGGCCCTTTCCCTCTTCATAGACCGCAGCGGCCGTCTCATCGCACGAGGTTTCAATTCCCAGGATCTTCTTCAAACCTGCCCTCAGCCCTCCTTCAGCGGACGATACGTGAAGCGGAAACCACGCGGATCCCTTCCTTTTCAAACTGCGGCAGACGATCCTTGAGCACCGAGGCGGTGATGGGGTACGGATGCCCCACTCCGATTGCCTCTCCCTTGTTGCGGGCCACTTTCACCAAAGAATTCAGTTGCCCCTCGATGTAGGCTTTGTCCCGGTAATTGTCCAGAAAGACGTCCCTCGCTCCTACCTTGACTCCCAGTTTCCGGGCTAACGGTGTGACGACCGTGCCGTGGGTGGTGAGGCTATCCACAAAATAGAGATTTCGCCTCTTCAGTTCTGAGAGGAGGGTTATCATCGGCCTCGTCTCACCAGTTAGTCTCGATCCCATGTGGTTATTGACCCCCGCGGCGCCCGGGACACTTTCCAGATCCTGAGTGAGGACCTTTCGCAACTCCTCCTCACTCATGGAGTCAAGGAGGACTCCCCTTCCGGGATTCTTAGCGGGATAATCCTGGGGCTCCAAAGGAAGATGGAGCAATACCTCCCGGTTCTTGGCCCGGGCTTCTTTCGCGATCTTCTCTGAATAGGGCAAAGCGGGGAGTATGGCGAAGGTCAGAGGATATCCAATCTCCAGGAAACTGCGATAGTTCTGCTCGTTGTAGCCCAGATCGTCGATGATAATGACGATTTGGGGACTCTTCGGGGAGGGGTTCGGATTTCGACTCTCCTGGAGCCCCTCCGCAGGTAGCGAGGGGGGAGGCGGTGAGGCCTTTTCCTCCTTCCCCGGCCCCTGGGGCATCGTAAGCTTCGGCCGAAAATGGTGGTGCCGCCGCTCTACCTCTTGAAGCAGCCAGACCATCGCCGCCAAGATCACCAGGAGAACCAGGAAGAAGTAAGACCTGCTGCCTCTCAAGGAACTTTATTGCCTCCTAAAGGAGTCGATGAGCCTTCAAGATCTCCACTGCCCTTTTCAGTTGCGGGTCTTTGGCGATGTCCGCCTCTTTCCTGCTGATATCCTCGGTCCCTATCCCTTCATCGTCTGAGATCTTGGGCTCCCCTCTTTTCTCTTCTGGTTCCTTTTGCTTGGGAGGCTTCGCCGCAACTTCCCCTTCGGGCTTGGGTGCTTCGACCGGGATATCAGGGGTGATGCCTTTCCCCTGGATGGCCTTTCCCAGCGGAGTAAAGTATTTGGCGGTAGTGAGGCGAAGGGCCGAGTGGTCCTCCAGTTCAATGATCGTCTGGACGGATGCCTTACCAAAGGAGGGAGTTCCCAGGATGGCGGCCCTCTTCCAATCCTGCAGGGCGCCCGCAACGATCTCCGAGGCGCTGGCAGAACCTCCGTTGATCAGGACAACCATGGGAAAGCGACCATTGTTCTTCTGTCCGGATCGAGCGAAATAATCGTGCTTCTCCTCGCTTCGGCCCTGGGTGTAAACCACCAGTTTCCCCTTCTCCAGGAATTGATCGGCCACCTGGATCGCCTGATCGAGCAGTCCTCCGGGGTTGTTGCGCAGATCCAAAACGAGCCCGGCCATCTTGTGCTCATATGCAACTTCCAGGGCCTTTTGCAGATCCTCGGCGGTCCTCTCCTGGAACGATGTGAGCCGTATGTACTGGATATTATCCTCCAATTCCTTGGCCCTGACAGACCTGACCTTGATCACTTCGCGGGTCAGCACGTACTCTTTGGGCGTATGGCTGTCGCCCCGCAGGACGGTGAGCCGAACCGTAGTTCCCCTCAGGCCTCTCATTTTGGAAACCGCATCATGGAGGGTCATATCTTTCGTGGGCTGGTCGTCGATCTTGATAATCCGGTCTCCCGGCAAGATCCCTGCTTTTTCTGCAGGTGTCCCCTCGATGGGAGCCACTACGGTAAGCTGGTAATCCTTCACGGTGATCTCGATCCCCAGCCCCTCGAAGCTCCCGCGAGTATCTACCTTCATCTCGCTATACTGCTCCGGGGTCATGTAGGAACTGTAGGGATCTAAGGTCTGCAGCATTCCCTTGATGGCACCTTGAATCAGGTCTTTCAGCTCCACCTTTTCCACGTAATTGTTCTGGATCAGGAAGAGCACATTATTGAAGATCTTGAGTTGAGGATATGGCTCCTGAAGGGCGACCGAGCTGGGTCCTCCGGCCCCACCAAAGGCAAACACGGAAAGGATCAGTGCCCCCAGTGCAAATTTGGCGATTCGGTTATTCAGTCCCTGTTTCATTCCTTAGGCCTCCTGAATTGTTTCCCTCATGGATTGGGAACAAGCCATTGCAAAGGATCCACTGGTTTTCCATTCTGCCTGATTTCGAAATAGAGCCGTACACCCTCAGGGGAGCCGGAATCCCCTACCTTTCCGATGACTTGACGGGGTGCCACCTTATCCCCGACCTTTACCAGCAACTCCGAGGCATGGGCATAAAGGGAATAGAAACCTTGCCCATGATCGATGATGGCCATCTTCCCATAGCCCCTGAACCAATCGGCAAAAAGGGCGATACCCTCAAAAACCGCCTTGATCTCGTGGCCCGCGGGGGCCCCGATATCGATGCCTTTGTTGAAGGTGAAGGTGTGATAGCGCGGATGTTCCTGTCGGCCGAAAGCAGAGAGGATCTGGCCGGGAGTTGGCCAGAACAGCTTACCTTTAGCCGCAGCGAAATGCAAGCCTTTCAGGTAAACCACCTCCTGCCCTTCGGGAGATGTGGCTTGCAGGGCCTTCGTCTTTTTCTGCAGTTGGCCGATCAGATCTTGAAGAGCCGCCTGCGATCTCTGCAGTTCGGAGAGGCGATGCAGGCGATCCGCCTTATCCGATCTCACATTTACCAGTAGCGCCCGCTTCTGCCGCTCATCCTGAGCAATTTCCTCCTGCTTGACCTTCAAAACCTGCTGGATGCTGCTCAAATCCGCCAATTCCCGGCCCACTTCCTCCTTTTTTTCCTTGTGGGCTATAATGGCCAACTTGAAATTCCGGATGAGCCGACGGTCATGACGGGCAACGGCTTGCAGGTACCGGATGTTCAGGGCCGCTTCCTGCAAGTTGCCTGCGGAAAGGAGAAGGCTCGTCATTCCCACCTTTCCTTGCTTGTAAATGGCGCGTAGGCGACTTGACAAGAGGTACCTGGCCTTGACCAGGTGTCCTTCGGAGACTTGGATTTCCTTGTTCAATTGCAACACCCTCACCTGGCGCCGATCGATATCGCGTTGGAGTTTGGCGGCCTCCCGTTTTTTTCTTTCCAGTTGTGTCTTGACCTCGGCCAGCTCTGCAGCGATCTGCTTCTCCTGCCGGGTATCTTCGCGAACCTTTTCCGCCTCCGTAGCGATCTTGCGCTTGATCTCCTGCAGATCCTTACGCCTCTCCTCCAATTTATGCTCGATCCCATCCTCTTGGGCAAGGACGGGTCCAGCCGCCATATGGCAGAAAAGAAAGGAAATGCAGAGTACTTGCCAGAGCCTTTCCAACCGAATCATATCAGGCTGTAAGGAATTTCCTGATCGAGAGAAATCCTCCTCCGCCCCCAATGAGAGCACCGGCAATCAAGGTAAAGAACTGCTGGGGAATTCTGAGGAAGTGAAATTGTATGAGTCCATAGGAAGCGCCGGGTGCGAGATTGACCTGCCACAGGATGATCCGAAAAGAAAGGAACAGGATGAGCAGGGAGAGGAGGGCGCCGATGAGACCCTGAAGGATTCCTTGGAAGAGAAAGGGTGTTCGGATGTACGCCCAGGATGTTCCCACCAGCCGCATCAGGTCGATCTCCTCCGCCCGGTTGAAAATGGTCAGACGGATCGTGTTGGAGACGATGAGGATGGAGGCCAGGAGCAAGAGTCCTCCCAGGCTCATCCCCGCCAGCTTCAAGAGCCTGATGATCAAGGTGAGTTGCTCGATCCACTCCTGACCGTAAAGGACATCCTCCACCCCATCCCATGTTTTGAGTCGCTTAACCAACTCCTGCAGCATCTCGGGCGACTGGTAGGGCTCCTTCAGTTGGAGCTGAAAGGAGGCAGGCAAGGGATTATAGCCCAGTCCCTCCAGAAGGCCCTCCTGACCCTTCAAATCCTTCTTGAAGTCGGAAAGGGCCTGTTCCTTGGTAATAAAGGACAAGGATCGAGCTCCTGGCTCTCCCGAAAGCGACTTTTTCAAAGAGGCGACCTGAGTGGAAGGGAGGCCATCCCGCAAAAAGACCGTCACCTGGACCTCTTCCTTCCAGCGGGAGACCAGCAAGCTCAGGTTCGAGGAGACGAGAAGAAAAATCCCGATAATGAGAAAAGAGGCCGCAATGGCCCCGATGGAGGCGAAGCCTCCCCACCCGCTTCGCTTCAAGCTGCGCAGGGCCTCCCCCAAGGAATATCTAAGGATAGAGGGGGACACGGCTCTCCTCCACGATCCTTCCCTTTTCCAGTCTGATCTGGCAATCTCCTATCTGGCACATTCTTGGATTATGGGTGGCTATCAGGACCGTGGTTCCCCGCAGATGAATCTCTTTGAGAAGGACCATGACCTCTTGGGCTTGCACGGGATCCAGATTGCCGGCCGGTTCGTCCGCCAACAGGATCGCCGGGTCATGGACCAGGGCCCTGGCCACGGCCACCCGTTGTTGTTCGCCTCCCGAGAGGTGAAAGGGCGTAAGGTGAGCCTTGGGGGTGAGATTCACCAAGGCCAGGACCTGCGTCACCTTCCTCCGCTCCTCCGCCTTGGAGCAGCCCAGGATTCGGCATACGAAGGCCAGATTCTCATAGACGGAGCGATCCTTCAGCAGCCGGAAATCCTGAAAGATGATACCCATATTACGACGAAGCAAAGATATTTCGTTTTCTTTCGACCATGCCACATTCTTTCCATTTACCAGGATTTGCCCCCCGGTGGGCGGCGCGTCCCCGTAGAGCAGGCGAAGCAAGGTCGTCTTACCCGCCCCACTGGGTCCGGTGATAAAGGCGAGATCTCCCTTGTGAACGTGGAGATTGATATCGGTCAGGGCGGGAATATCCCCATCGTACGTCTTGCTGACATGGAACAACTGGATCATGGCTTGAAGGCAACCCTCGGGAAGGAATTCTTTCGGAGGACGAGATCCCGGGCGGCTTTCACGATCCGCTCGGCAGTAAGCCCGAAGTGCTCCAAGAGCTGGGCAGGCTTTCCGGAGACCCCGAAAACGTCCCGGATTCCTATGCGGACGAGCGGAACGGGTTCCTTTTCCATCAGGAACTCGGCGATCGCAGATCCCAGGCCTCCGATAATGGAATGCTCCTCAGCAGTTAGGATGGCTCCGGTCTGGCGCGCAGCAGCCAGAATCTCTTCCTCATCGAGGGGCTTGATGGTGGAGCAATTGATGACCCTTGCCTCTATGCCCTCCCGGCTCAGGATCTCCGCCGCATCAAGGGATCGGGAAACCATGAGGCCCGCGCTGATGAGGGTCAGGTCATTCCCGTCGCGGAGGCGGGGCGCCCTGCCAATTCGGAAAGCGCAGCCCTCATCAAAACAGACCGGAAACTTTTCCCGGGAAAGGCGAATGAAGACGGGGCCTGCAAAGGAGGCGGCAGCCTCCACCGCCCTTTCCGTCTCGAAGGCATCTGCGGGGACGATCACGGTCATATAGGGTATGATGCGCATGAGGGCGATATCTTCGATGGAGATATGAGACCCTCCATCCTCTCCCACCGTGATGCCTCCATGGCTGGCTACCAGCTTGACGTTCATACGGGGATAGCAGACGGACTGGCGAATCTGCTCCCAGGGCCTTCCCGTCTCGAAGATCGCGAAACTACTGGCGAAGGGGATCTTGCCCGAAGCAGCCAGTCCGGCTGCAATCCCGACCATGTTGGCCTCGGCTATCCCGCAGTTGAAGAAGCGGTCAGGGAATTCCTGGCCAAAGAGAGAGGTACGGGTGGAGGCGGATAGGTCCGAGTCCAATACCACGATATCTTTGTTTTCCCTACCGAGCTTGACCAAGGTCTCCCCGTAGGCATCTCTGGTGGAAAGAAGCTCTTTCACGCTCGTCTCCGTCTCTATATTGGTTTGGGTGATCATTTTCTCAGGCACCTAGCTCTACCAACGCCTCTTGCAGCTCTTGCGGCGTCGGGGCGATGCCATGATATTTTAACTGGTTTTCCATAAAGGAGACGCCCTTTCCCTTGATGGTATGGGCGATGATCAGGCTCGGCCGGTCCTGAATCTGCTCAGTGCCGTCCAAGGCAGGGAGAATCTCGGAAAAGTCGTGGCCGTCTACCTCCATCACCTCCCAACCGAAGCTCCTCCATTTTTCCGCTACCGGATCGATGCACATGATATCGAGGACTTTCCCGTCAATCTGAAGCTTATTGAAGTCCAGGATGGCGCACAAACTGCTGAGCTTATAATGGGAGGCCGCCATAGCCGCTTCCCAGATTTGTCCCTCCTGGATCTCTCCATCCCCGAGGAGTGCATAGATCCGAGCATCCAGTCCGTCCAGGCGGGCTGCCAGGGCCATGCCATTCGCGACAGAGAGCCCTTGCCCCAAAGATCCGGTGGAAAAATCGATGCCGGGAAGCAGCCTCATATCGGGATGGCCCTGGAGACGACTGCCGATCTGGCGGAGGGTCATCAGCTCTGCTTCCGGAAAATATCCTGCCAAAGCCAATGCTGCATACAAGGCAGGCACCGCATGGCCCTTGGAAAGGATGAAACGGTCCCTTTCCTTCCAGGCAGGGTCATAGGGCCGGTGCCGCATCTTATAAAAGTAAAGGGCGGTAATGATTTCTACCGCCGAAAGGGAACCCCCTGTATGCCCGGAGCCCGCCTTGGTTAGCATCTTGAGGATGTGTATGCGGATCTGCCGGGCGTTCTCTTGCAGTTTCCCGATCTGGGAGTCAGCCTCTATCAAATCCCCTCCCCTTTCCGATTTTACGTTACCTTAATCATAAGGTTTCTTGCCCGGTTTTGCAACAGAAAACCAGCAAGTAACGGCTGAGGTCAGAGCCTCATCTCTCCGTGCTTCTCCATGGCCCACCTGTCTGTAAAGCCATCCCTGCCATAGAGGAAAAACCCGAAGGACGGAATGCTTGAGACACCAAGAGCCGGGCTCATTTCCCATCTTATCGCTGGTGGGGAATATGAGATAAAAATGCATGGAGGAGATTGCAGATGTCCGATTGGGCGAATGCGCTGCCAGTAAGGAAAATCGGGAAGCCTTTCCCAGGCTATCGGGCGCTTTTGCGAAACTCCCCGGAGGCGGGAAGCTTCGCAGCCAACTACGGATCCTCCTCCTCGGTTACCCATCCTATTTGGGGAGAGGGTTCCCCAGGGCCATCTCGGTGACGATCACTTCACTGGAGGTGATGGCTCTCGTCTTGGTGAAGTACCCATACCATTTGATCAGGGAATCGATCAGGATGGTCACCGCCAGCAGGAACATGATCGTCAACAGTACCATATTGATCTTGTATGTGCCGGCATCAGGAGCAGCGGAAAAGGCCTTGGTATAATACTCCCTGATGAGCATGATGGAGGAAGTGAAGGTCGTAGAGGCCATGAAAGTCATGGGAAGGAGGGTGACCCACATATATTTCGCCTTGCCCATCTTGATGAGAAGGGTGGAGCCGATGCACAAGGCCAGCATGCCAAGAAGCTGGTTTGCCGTGCCGAACATCCTCCAGATGGTCTGAACCGATCCGGTATAGATGAGATAGCCCCAGGAAAGGACCACTATAAGGCTGGCTATGACATTGGCCGGGATAGACCGCAAATCCCCGAAGGGCTTGTAGACATATCCACCCAGCTCTTGCACCACATACCGGCCTACCCTGGTGCCCGCGTCAATAACCGTCAAAATGAAGAGGGCTTCGAACATGATGGCGAACTGGTAGAAATAAGCCATGAGATGGCTCAAGAAGGGAATGGAGGAGAATATGTAGGCCATCCCCACTGCCAGCGTAACCGCGCCTCCCGGTCTCCCCGCCAGGCTAATTCCAATGCGACTGGACAGGGCATCGAGCTGGGAAACGGGAAACCCCATGGCCGCCAATTGGTCGAAGGAGAGCTTGGTATTGATGGCGAAATAATCGCCGGGGATCAGCACCGTGGCCGCAATCAAGGCGGTGACGGCGACAACTCCTTCCACCAGCATGGCGCCATACCCGATGGGCAAGGCATACCTTTCCTTTTCGATCATTTTGGGAGTAGTTCCGGAAGCAATGATGGTGTGCATGCCCGAAATCGCCCCACAGGCGATGGTGACGAAGAGGAAGGGGAAGAGGGTCCCTGGAATGATGGGGCCACCCCCGTGGACGAACCGAGTGACGGCGGCCATGTGCAGATCGGGGTGTACCGCGATCACTCCGGCGCACAGGAGGGTAATTACGCCGATCTTCATGAAGGAGGAGAGATAATCCCGCGGGGCCAGGAGCATCCATACCGGAAGAACCGAGGCGACGAAACCGTATATAGCGAGGACGATCGCCAGGGTATTGCCATTCAGGTCGAGAACATGCCCCAAAGTAGTGCCCAGAATCCCCCTGCCATAGATCACGGTGACGGAGAGGAGGGCGATTCCGATAAGGGATATCTCCAGGACCTTTTCCGGCCGGATGGACTTCATGTAAATACCCATGAAGATGGCGATGGGAATGGTCAT
>Ga0315273_10009553_pt1 | contig 12309 bp, 13 predicted proteins | sample YL17G02_0_MG_FD_205753 | JGI IMG/M metagenome (GOLD analysis project Ga0315273, IMG submission 205753) | Sediment microbial communities from Yellowstone Lake, YNP, Wyoming, USA - YL17G02_0 | ecosystem: Environmental > Aquatic > Freshwater > Lake > Sediment | place: USA: Wyoming | collected... | reverse complement strand
CTGGCGCGCGAGGTGACCAAGCGGAAGTACATACTCGTGGTCAACGGCTGCTACCACGGCACTGTAGACGAGACGTTGGTCAACCTCAGCGACGGGCGCGTCGTCCCTAGGAGCGGGAACATAGGCCCGCCGGTCGACCCGATCGAGACCACGAAGGTCGTCGAGTTCAACGATGTCTCCGCGCTCGAGGACGCCCTCAGGCCGAGGGATGTCGCTGCAGTACTGGCGGAACCCGCGATGACAAACCGGGGTATCATCCTCCCGGACCCGGGATACCACAAGGCGCTCAGGTCGCTCACGAGGAAGTACGGCACGTTTCTGATAATCGACGAAACACACACACTCTCTAGCGGACCCGGGGGATACACGGCCGTCCACGGCCTGAAGCCGGACATCCTCACGATGGGAAAGCCCCTGGCGGGCGGCGTGCCCGTCGCGGCGTTCGGCATAAGCCAGTACGTTGCCGACAAGGTCATGGCCAGGATACTGTCGGACGGGACTGACGAGAGCGGCTTGGGGGGGACGCTCACCGGCAACGCGCTCGCAATCGCGGCCATGAAGGCGACGCTGCAGAAGGTCATCACGAAGCGGAACTTCGACAAGATGCTCCCGCTCGCCGAGCGCTTCGAGGACGGCGTCAACGAGGTCATACGGATGTACGGTGTCCCGTGGCATGCCGTCAGGCTTGGCGTCAGGATAGAATATCACTTCACGGCGAAGCCCCCGAGGAACGGCGGGGAGTATGAGGCGACGAAGGACCCTGAGCTCGAGCAGCTCATGCACCTGATGGCGTTGAACCGGGGCATCCTGCTGACGCCGTTCCACAACATGGCGCTGATATCCCCGTCGACGACGGCCAAGGATGTCGACCGTCACACGGCCGTCTTCGAGGAGTGCGTCCAGGCGCTCGTGGGATATCACGGGTCCCGCGCCGTGCGGCGGAGGGCTACGAGTTGACCCTCGACATCGCGGACCTGCGCGGGTCGTCCTCAGAACAGGATTGAGAGGCAGGTCATCGCGCCCTCGCATTTGGGGAACTCGCTCATATCGAGTGCGACCACGTCAAGCCCGGAAGCCTTGAGGAGTCGCTCGGTTCCCGGGAAACCCTTGGGTGTGATGGCGGTCCCGTTGACCACGAGGTTGTTAGCTGAATACCAGTCCTCATCGGGCACGACGAGCTTCTGCAGCCCGGCGAGCGCCCTGTGGCTGGCGAACCTGGCGGTCGAGATTACGCTCCCTTCTTTCAGGTAGTTGACATAGCTCTTGAGGTGCACTATGCCTTCGTCGGTAATCGTGTCCACCTTGACATCGAGCCAGTGGGCCATCTGTTCGACCCCTGCCTCGTTCGTCCTCCGCGTGACCCCCGAGATCAGCCGGTCGGGCAGGTGGATGACATCGCCACCCTCGATGGTGGCCGGCGCTTCCGCCTTCTTGGTCCTCAGATGATCCCCGAGGGCATTCTCGACGAGTGCTTCCTCTCCCCTCCGTGCCTCTTTCGCCATTCTGCAGATCAGCGCCTTGCCCCTATGTACGACCGCGTTGTCCTCGACGAAGCACGAGTCGGGGTGCGCATCGTCTCTCGGGAGCCTTATGATGTCCAGCCCGAATTCGGAGAGCACCCTACAGTACTCACTATGCTGCGTGCGCGCGAGCCCGAGGTCGATGGTATGCCGCTGCGGGTGCGATGATATGCACTTCGAGTAGCTGGCTCCCGGTTCCCGGACTATTGCCCGTCGGACCTGCATGTTGTCCCCTGCAGGCGGAACGTCCCTCAGGGGTATGAACCCTCGGTCCGGATGCACTGTCCGGTCACTCTGGCCGGGAAAACTCTTATGGTCAGCTGTGGATACCGGCATGCGATTCCCAGGTCGATGCATGTGGCAGGTGCCCGAGGGGCATGGACGCGTGCGACTGACCCCGGATTGCCCGGAGACATGCGGATGGCATTGGATACTGTGACTCCAGACTCTGTCAAGCGACGATTGAGGCTGGAATATGTGAAGATCAAGAACGAACCTCCCTCGAGGACCCTTGAGGGAATGATAGGATTACTGTCTCACTTCCAGAAACCGCGCCTGCTGATACCGGATCTCATGCAGGATACCGTGGCGTACATCCAGAAGAGCTTCAGACTCAGGTGGGTCATGATCGGCCTCAGGACGCCAGCGGACGATCTGTACCGTTACGAATATCAGATAGGCATGCGTGACGAGGCCTGGCAGAGACAGAGATCGAGGACCTACAAACGCACGGAATTCGATGTCTGTGACAGGTACAAGTTCGGTGACATAAGCAGGCTGACGAGGGCGTATCTCGAGGAGGATAACCCTCTCTTCGGCACGGACGAACAGGTCGCGAACCGGCCCGCCCTGCTCAGGATCAAGCGCAGGGCCGATGACGAGACGCTCGAGGCCGATTTCATAGATACGCTGATCCTAGGGCCGAACGACATGCTGCTGGGATGGATAGAGTACTCCGGACTGCTGATGGGGAAGTTCCCGGATGCGATGGTGATGAGGCACATCGAGGTCGTCGCCTCGATACTCGGAGCCGCCCTGACGACCCAGGGATATGCGAAGGAGCACGGGCGTCCCTAGTCGTCTTGAGGTGGCTGAGTAACCAAGGGGACGGCCGGTGACTCTTCGGAGGATATCATGGCTGCGCCTTGGATAAGCAGCGCCAGGCCCAGCACGATGCTCGCAATGACTAACACAAGTTCGACGAGCTGCCGTGAAGGGTTGTCCTGCAATGTCCCCTCGAACACATAGAGCGCGTCCGAGTACCTGCTCGCAGCGAGCCCGCCCCCTAGCACTAGGAGTCCCAAAGCTGTAAGGAACGTCCCAAAGAGACGGGGATGCCCTGCTGATATGCGCCGCATGTCCCTGACCCCCCTGCCCGTGCATCGCATCATGACACCATGGATTCTTCGTTCATCGGACTGTTCAATACGCTAGTGCTCCCTGCTGCGGCTGTGCCGGCGATTATCGATGTGCGGCGTGGCGAGGACCGAGGAGTCGATTCACAAAGGCCTTATCCATTGCCTGCCATTTCGCGACGTTCCGTATGTACGAGTATAGGCATGTCTGTAGGGATGACCTGGGCGAGATCACCCGCGTGACTAACAGCTCCCGTAGGGGGCTCCCGTTGTCGAGGGACAAGACCCCTGAGGAGATTGAGACGGACTCCTTCGGGGACGAGGACTTCGATGCGAAGGGGACCTGGCTCGTTCTCGAGGACGGAAGAGCCGTCGCCTATGGCGACGGGTTCGTGGACCATGTCCGGTTGCAGATCGGCAGAAGCGAAGGGTTCGCGAGGGTCGAGGTGGTCCCGGAGCATCGCGGGCGGGGCATCGAGGAGGCCCTCATGGCCCACGTGCTCGGATATCTCAGGTCAAGGGGAGTCAAGGCTGCGCAGGCCGGGTGCCACGAGCCTGACGGTTGGAGGCGCGCCCTCCTGCTCGGGGCGGGTTTTCGGGAGGTGCGGGCGTTCTATTCGATGGTTTGGAGGGGTCGTGCGGCCGAGGCCCCGCTTTGCGTGCCCGAAGGGTTCAGATTCGAACGGATCCTGATGAAGGAGGCGACAGATGGGCAGCTCTCGTTGCTGGGTGAGGCCGTCTCCGATGCGATGAGCGAGCACTTCAACTTCGCACCCGTCACGATCGAGAGGCTGGTGAAGTGGCGGGATGTGCTCGTTGACGAGACGCTCATCACATTCGCTTGGCAGGGCGACCTCGTGGTCGGGGCATGCTTGGCCGAGGACAGCAATGAGTACAACCGACAGAACGGGACCAGGGACGGATACATTGGCGTGTTGTGCGTCAGGAAGCCCTATCGGAAGAGGGGTCTGGGCAGGGCTCTCCTGACGGATGCCATGGGGTGGCAGGTCGGGCGGGGCCTCGACACGGTCCATCTCGGGGTGGATGGAGAGAACCCGAAAGCGCTCGACCTGTACAAGTCGATGGGGTACTGTGTCCATAACAAGAACGCGGTCTACTGGCTCGACCTATAGCCGAAGCGTGTGACGTCCAGGGTCGCATAAAGCCCAAATACGGTGCATGCCGTCCATGTGGCCTGAATAGTGGCTGCATGACTGCATATCCTACAGAAGAAATCGTGTTCGTCATCGTCGTCGCAACGTCACAAGACCTTTCGTCCTCGCGTGTGCTGATCGACAGCCTTAGGTCATTCGGTGGGTCGTTCGGTGACGCTGAGGTCCTACTGTTCGAGGCGGATGCCCGCAAGGCCCCGTGCGGGAGCCTCGAAGGCGAGAGGGTCCGGGTCGTCCCCCTTGCGGTGCCTGACCGCTTCCAGGGCTTCCTGTTCTCGGAGAAGGTGTGGGCCTGCAGGGAGGCCGAGAGGCTGATGCCTCCGGGCACGAACTCGGTCGCATATCTCACTCCTCAGAGCCTCATCGTCCGTCCCCCGGTCGAACTCCACCTGACTGCGGGACACGATGTCGCGTTGAGGCCGGTTCATATCCGGAACGTCGGTCTGCCTGTCGAAGAACCCCTGGATGCCTTCTGGCGGGGCGTGTACGACTCCGTGGGTATCGAGGACACCGCATCGACTGTCGAATCGTTCGTCGATGGCCAGCGGATACGGGCCTACTTCAATACGGGCGTGTTCTCCATCAATCCCGGGCTGGGGCTGTTACGCCGCTGGTCCGAATGCTTCGGTGAGCTGGTCTCGGACAGGCGGTTCCAGACATCGGCCTGCGGGGACGTGCGCCACAAGATATTCCTCCATCAGGCGGTCTTCAGCGCCATCGTAGCGAGGGATGTGCCTGAGGAGCGTATCTGGAAGCTGTCTCCTGAGTACAGCTATCCGTACCATCTGCAGAGGCTCGTCCCGGCCGCCCGTCGGACAGTGGTGCTCAACGATCTCGTCTGCCCCGTCTTCGAGGACCATCCCCTAGACCCTGGTTCGATGGACGATATCGAGGTTCGCGAGCCGCTCAGGTCGTGGCTTGCGGCAAGGGCCTGACCTGCCACGTCTTGACCGGGTACCTGGCGGAATCCCGACCAACAGCCTTTTTTCCGTGGATGTCGTTCTCGCACCAACCCCCCAATGCGGGGTGCGAGGTCTGACCATGGTGGCGGGAAAGGGAGTGCTCGTGCTGACGAAGGAGGAGATCGAGTCAGTCCTGACCCTAGACGAGGCGATCGCGGCCGTCGAGGACGGGTTCAAAGCGTTCAGCTCGGGGAGGGCGGAGATACCTTTTCCAGTCGCGCTCCAGATTGCCGATCACAACGGGGACATACACATCAAACCCGGCTACATCAAAGGGTATGACACATACACGGTGAAGATCGCCTCGGGGTTCTATGACAACCCGAAGGCCGGCCTCCCGGCGAGCCACGGTATGCTGCTCCTGTTCGATTCGAAGACGGGATATCCGCTCTGTTTCGAGGTCGACCGCTGCTACCTGACGGACCTGCGCACGGCGGCAGCGGGGGCGGTGGCCGCGCGCGCGCTCGCGAAGAAGTCCGTAGACACCGTGTGTGTCATAGGGACAGGCACGCAGGCGAGGTTCCAGATCGAGGCCTTGAGCAGGGTCCGCCGATTCAGCGAGCTCAGGGTCTGGGGCAGGAACAAGCAGCACGTGAGGAAGTATGCCCAGGACATGCGCAAGGTCCTCGACGCGGAAGTCGTCGAGGCCAGGACCGTCAAGGATGCCGTAACGGGCAGCGAGATCGTCGTGACGGCGACCATGAGCACCGCACCAATAGTGAGGGCGGATTGGCTGGAGGCTGGCATGCACATCACGGCCATGGGTTCGGACGACCCTGGCAAGCAGGAGCTTGAGACGGCTGTGCTCGGGAAGGCGGACAAGGTCGTGGTCGACAGCCTGAAGCAGTGCGCCAGGCTCGGTGAGCTCCACCATGCGCTCGATGACGGAACCCTCGAGGAGACTGATGTCCACGCCGAGCTGGGCGATGTGCTGCTCGGAAAGAGGCCGGGCCGCGAGAGTGACGCGGAGATAACCGTGTGCGACCTGACCGGGCTCGCGGTCCAGGACGTCGTGACCTCCCAGCTGGTGTACGATCGTGCCGTGAAGAAGAGGATGGGCTCCCGCATCAAGGTGTGACGCTAAGCGGTCGCTCCGGGGCGCAGACGGAGGTTCCGGGGTCTGCGAGATGAAAGCCTTTTCCCCACATCGCCTATGTCGGGGCGGTGAGGATTGTGAAGATCGAACCCTTCGAGATGGAGCGCTGGCAGTCTATGTTCGAGCGAGTCGTCGATTACGAACTCTCGGAGAGCGGGGTCCACGCCCTGACGCTGAAGGAGCTTCTCGGGAGCGAGAGAGCCGTGAAGGACCTGCTCGAGACGCCGCTCGGATACCCGCAGGCGGACGGCACCCCTCAGCTCCGGTCCCTGATCGCGGACATGTACAAAGGCGCCACAGAGGAACACGTGTTCGTGACGAACGGCTCGTCCGAGGCGAACTTCCTGGCGGCATGGAGCCTGTTCGAGAGGGGGGACGAGGTCGTGATCATGCTTCCCAACTACATGCAGACCTGGGGGCTCGCCAAGACCTGGGGGCAGAAGATACGCCCTCTCTGGCTCAAGGAGGAGCTGGGATGGCAGTTCGACCCCGAGGACCTGAAGTCGCTCGTGTCCAGAAAGACCAAGGCGATCCAGGTGTGCAACCCGAACAACCCGACAGGCGCCGTCATGGCCAAGAAGCAGCGCAAGGCGCTCACGGACGCTGCCAAGGACTCGGGCGCGTGGCTCCTCTCGGACGAGGTGTACCTGGGCGCCGAGCGGGAGGGTCCCCGGACGGAGTCCCTGTGGGGGTATCACGAGAAGACGCTGATCACGAACGGCCTGAGCAAGGCCTATGGGCTGGCGGGACTCCGGACCGGCTGGCTGGTGGGTCCTCCCGACATGATAGCGGCGACGAAGTCCCGGCATGACTATCTCACGCTGACACCTGCGAAGTTGTCCGACCGTCTGGCGCAGATCGCGGTCGCGCCCAAGCGCAGGGAGCGGATATTCGCCAGGACGCAGAAGATCATCAAGAAGAACTATCCGGCTGTCTGCGAGTGGCTGGACGATCACGGGACCATGTTCTCGCATGTGCCTCCTACTGCCGGTGCGATATGCTATGTCAAGTACCGGCTCAAGATCAACTCGTGGAAGCTCGCGGAACGCTTGAGAACGGAGAAGTCCGTCATGATAGTGCCAGGGGACCATTTCGGCATGGACGGATACCTGCGGATAGGTACCGGGCCGCCGAAGGAATACCTGCTCGCAGGCCTCGGCCGGGTCGATGAGCTGCTAAGCGAGATTAAGAGAGAGACGAAGGACGCATCGGCGCGTAGGTCGACTGGATAGGTGGAGCCGATGAAGACGCTTGTCGTTTACGACTCGGCCTATGGGAATACGGAGGCGATCGCGGTGGCCATCGGAGCTGCCGTCGGCGGCGAATCGAAAGTCGTCCGTGCAGGTGAAGTAGGTCCTCCGGACCTAGGGGCGGGCGACCTCCTGATAGTCGGTTCACCGACATACGGGGGCAAGCCGACGCCTGCTATGCTGTCGTTCCTCGATAGGGTCTCGGAGGCGGCGGTCAAAGGCGTCGATGTGGCAGCGTTCGACACGCGGCTCTCGTCGAGGCTGGCTGCGGTCTTCGGTTACGCCGCGCCCAAGATCGCGAGTGCCCTTGAGGCAAAGGGGGGCAAGCTCATCCTTCCTGCTGAGGGCTTTCTCGTGATGGGGAAGAAGGGCCCGCTCGTCGACGGGGAGATGGAGCACGCTGTCAAGTGGTCGGGCGCTATTCGGGTTCTGCACCCGCCGAAGTAAGGACAGGCCTGATTGTCTCTGGCGGCCGCTTCGGCATGGACGGTTACATCCGGGTCAGCACCATGCCCCCGAAGGACTACCTGCTGGCGGACCTGGGCCGTGTCGACGAGACCTTGGGTGAGCTGAAGGCGGGCGTGGAGACGTGACGGCATCGTCACCCCTTCAGTCGAAGTCACGGACTGCAGGTCAGTAAGTCTCGGGATTCATGATCTCGGCCCCAAGCTTTAACTATCCTCGCGGTCTCGGTGGTCCGATGCGTTGCTCCCATTGTATGAAATGTTGCGCGGATACACAGATGGAGCTCTGCAACGCGGACATCGCGCGGCTGGAGCGCCGTGGCTACCTGAAAGACGATTTCTCCTGTCGGGGCACCGACGGGATACCGCGGCTACGCAACGTCGGGGATCATTGCTTCTTTTATGATCATGACCGGAAACGGTGCAGGGAATACGCCTCGCGACCGCTCGGCTGTGTCATCTATCCCGTCAATCTGACGCCTGAAGGTGAGGTCGTGGTCGATGACCTGTGCCCTGAGGTGGACACACTGATGCGGACTGAGATTGAGATCAAGGGCCGGCGCCTCCGCATGCTGCTAGACACGATAAAGCTTGAAGCGTTGGAGTGGGTGCGGTCGGGTTGATGCCCCGAAAGAGGTGGACCCCCGGCTTCTCGACGGCTCAAGAAACGGTGTCAAAACGAATTCTCGCACTCCATTTGTCGGCGTGTTTAGTCTCTGTTGTTGACTCATGATTTCTGTGCCAGGTGAATGACATAAACCCCTTGGAACCCCATATGCCCGAGTGTAGTCAGTTTGCGGATTAGTTGGAGTCAGGCGGACCCACACATACTCGCCCTTTTCGTTCCTCTACTTACGAAGATCCGCGTTCCCGTCCTTTGGTCTTCTCTCACGTACGCGTCTCAACTGGCGGCGTCACTGGATTCCCACGGAAAGGACGATATATCTATACTAGTGATTGTGTCAATGCGATGACTGAGACAGCAGAATGTCCCTATTGCGGATTGGAGAGCAAGCGAGCAGTTGCCTACTGCACGAGATGCGGAAGAGCCGTCCATGCTTGCCCTCAGTGTGGCAGCTTGAACAACACCGCCCTCATGTCCTGCTCAGAGTGTGGTAGCACCGTCACTGGAATTGGGGACTCCGCAGACGTGAAGCCGGTTTCTGAGGAGGAGGAACCCTATTACGAGTGGGAGTGGTTTGGGCTGAAGTACTCGTACAGCAAGTTCGGTTTTTGGGGGCGCTTTGCTCTTGTGCTGGCGCTCGGCATATTATCAATAATCGCGTTTGTGTCTATCGGAAAGTTTCAGGTTGCTATCTGCTACTCTGCGATCCTTCTCAGTGGAATTGGCTTTTCGGTACTGTTGCTGCTGATTTATAGGAAGTACATGCATGAGCGATGAGTGTATTTGCAGGACACCGAGATTGTTACCTCCCCCGGTGTTGCAGGTTTTCACCTATTGCATTCTCACACTGTTGTCTTCTTGATGGTGGGCGCATAGCCTGTGTTATGCAGTGCCAGGTGAAGGACATAAGCCCCTTCGTACTCTCAGCCAAACGGGTCAAAGATGACTCTTTCTAGCTAATCTGGCTCGTCTCCGACTAGAGCGGATTGCATGCGATTTGAGAGGCACTACAGTCGAGAGGATTGCAGAATCAAAGTTAGACGAGTTCGTGCGAGGAAGAGGGGTTCTGCGCGGTTGGGCCGACTTTTGAAGAGCTTCTCCAATTCGGAAGTTGTTGGTTCTGGCACCTCGTGTCATTTTCTGCATCTCCTTGACGGGCAGATCATATCACTTTTCTAGTTTGCTCGTGACCGGCTGCCACAATCAGTCGACCAGGAATATATAACGAACCTTATACGCCAGTCGCATTATGTGTACTACACATAGCCCAACCGAGGCGTTCCAAGGCTTCCCAAGACAAGACCGACCCGTGCATGGAGGTACATTTGTGAAACATGGCATGTACACTGCCAGGATTGGAGAAAGACTCCATTATGAGTTTGCAGGCCAGTACGAAGGAATTGAATTGCTGTACGACCATGGTCGGAAGGGATCGCATATCGCGGTACCGTTTCTTGGAAGAAGGTCCTCGACAGCTTCATCTCTTTCGCACGCCGACATAGTGGTTCTAGACAAGAGGAAGAAGCCGGAGAAGGCCATTGTTGTTTGCGAAATCGAGGAGGGACATGCGGAACCTAAGAGAATCATCGGCGACATATGCAACGTCCTCCTAGCTAGGAAGCTGCGAGCACTCGGGTCGGACTACAGCCTCCTGGGCTGCACCGTAATACTGGGAGTCAAAACCGAACCCGAGGGAATGTCAGAGGCAAAGGCCAGGAGGCTTGTCAAAGCAATCTTGAGAATGGCAAAGAGCGAAGTATTGCAGAGGAAAAGAATCACTCTGGTTTGCGCTTCTGATTTCGGGACCCTAGAAAGAAGAGTCCGAAGAGCAATTCTCCGGTCGGTTGCTCGGGTGGTCTAATTGGTGGTGGCTAAAGGATAGGAGTCGGCAAGCCATTAGTGGGGATTGAACATGAGACATGACTTGAAGGACTTCCTGAGGGAAATTGCGCCAGATATTAAGAACTGCACACGCTGTGAGCTGGCTAGCTTGTACGGCTCAAGTCTGAGGGCAAGAAATTTGTCTTTGACCATCGACAATGTGCCCATCGACAAGATACGATACGTTGTTCTTGCGGAGTCTCCCCCGAAAAGTACAGATTTCTTCTATAACATTGACTCCAACGGCAAGCAATGGTTGGGTAACATAGTCTTTCCTAGCTTTGGACTTGACATGGGAGACTCCCCACTAGTTGGAGATCGGAAAAGAAAGCTGCTGAACGACCTCCTCTCAATGGGAGTTCTGATGATTGATTCGTGCCATTGCGCCTGCAACCATCTGGCCGAGAGGGGATGCCCCGCGAGAAAAGAAGAGAAGAGATTGCGGAAGGACCTTGTGTTATCCTGCTACGGCAGACATACAAGACATATCCTGGATCAGATTCTGGTATCTGACCCATGCGTCTATGTCCTTCCTACATTCCCCGGAGGATATGGATGGAACATAATCAAGGATCTAAGAGAACTGGGATTCACAAAGATGAACGGTGAGAAGCGAGCTGAGCTACTGCCCAATTGGACGAGGAGGCAAGGCCTGCGATATCGATCCGAACAGGACTAGATTAAGAAGGAGAAGAGGTTTGTGGACGCCCTGGTGCAATTTCCGTTCAACTGAATCGAAATGATCAATGTCCGGCTCGCGCGAGTTCAATGCTCGCCCGGTCCACACTCGCGCATCCGAAGTCGCGCCCAACGACGCTTGTGAACCCCGGCTGTCGTGACAGCGATGGAACACGGTGTGCACCTTCTGACCATGCCGTCAACCAGTAGACCAACGCGCAGATTGGTATCGGGAGTGCCGGTGTTTCGGACAAATTATAAGAGGTCCGAGACCCATAAAGCTAAGGACATGCAGCTAGGTTCAGATGGACCATTACTGAGGTTCAGGGAGTGTCATGGATGCAAAGGGCAGGTTCGAACGAGCAGGAGGTTGTCGGACTCCAGCCAGATGGTCCGAGTTTTGAAGGCGAGGGAGATGTCCCCCGAACACATGACGCCATCAGGATGCGCCGACCGACACGCAAGACGATGACCATCGTAGGATCCGTCGCATTGGCGGCCCTTGCACTGTCCGCCGTGTGGGTCTTCTCGGGCATTTCAGAGCCGCAGGTCACAATCGTCGCAATACTGCCCCTGACTGGAGCCTCCTCATACCTCATAGAGATCCAAGACGCGATGACATTGACCACAGAGAAGCTCAACAGATGGGGCGGGATCAATGGAATGCGCATAAGGCTCGTAGTGGAAGACTGCGCATCCTCTTCCGAAGTCGCCTTGGAGAAGCTCCGAGAGGCAGAGGAGAAGTATCATCCTCTGGCCGTAGTGACGGCTACGCGAGGTGCGGCTGTTCCTATGGCCGAGTTCGCGGAGGAGAATGGAATAGTGCTTATCTCGATGGGGGCGACGGCTGAGAACCTGACAGAGGGAATGGATTGGGTCTTCAGGTATTACGTGACCCCCTCAGGCGAGGCGGAGAACGCCTTCGAAACTCTGGAAACCCTTGACGTGGATTCTCTGGGAATCCTACACCTGGATGACGCATACGGTACACCGGTGAAGGACAGTCTGACCGAGGCCTTCGAGGCCTCGGGAGGAACAGTCGAATCGTATGGCTTCGCCCCGAACTGCACGGATTTCTCCGAGGCGGTCGAGAGCGTCACCGACAACGGAGCGGTGTTCGCGGTGGCGCTCAGACACCAGTTCGTCACCATCTTCGAAGAGTTGAATTCGAGTGGATATGCAGGACATGTCATCTGTGCGATCGAGGCGTCTATCCCTGAAATGTGGGGGCTGCCAGACGCCCAGGGGTGTTTCGTCAGTGCGCCGACGATGTACAGGATCGACACACCCCATAACGAGTTCCTGA
>Ga0315273_10009552_pt1 | contig 12311 bp, 15 predicted proteins | sample YL17G02_0_MG_FD_205753 | JGI IMG/M metagenome (GOLD analysis project Ga0315273, IMG submission 205753) | Sediment microbial communities from Yellowstone Lake, YNP, Wyoming, USA - YL17G02_0 | ecosystem: Environmental > Aquatic > Freshwater > Lake > Sediment | place: USA: Wyoming | collected... | reverse complement strand
TCTTAAGATAGTCTGGCTTGGAGAAAGTGTTTGTGAAGTATAAGGTGGTATTAAATCAAAAGGATTAGTAAGTGCATGCTTGAATTCATGGGAAACAACTCTCTCGAAATTAGTCTTTGTAAGGTTGGGATTAATTCTTATTACTGCACTATTAATTATACCTGTTGCTATACTTTGATAATAACCTACAGATGTATCCCCCCACTCTGAACTAGGAAGAGTACTGTCCGGCACCACAATTATATAACCTGGATTAGCAAATATCCGATCTCCAAAGATAGTATAGTGGGCTGTTGAAGGATTTTCGCTGACAAATTTATCTAAATCAGGAAAACCATTTAAATCTGTATCAGACAAATCACTGCCTCTTATTGCTACTTCTATATCATTAGCATCTTTTATTTTGGTCGTTACTATATCATCTTGATTTCCTGGACCAGTTGTAAAAGCCAAACTATTTAGAAGTATAGGATTTGTTGTAAGTATATCTATTTCTTTTAATTCATTTTCAGGCGCAATTTTTCCCTTAAAGTCCCACCTTTTATTTCCAGAGGAAATTCCAGAATAAACATTTGAGATTAGATAATGCTGTTTATAATCTGATGCGGAAGCAAAATCTGGATGAGGATAAGGTTCTAATACAGCTCCAGTCACATCCCCCGCAGGATATCTCATGGTATTTGCATAACTTATTGGATTCCCAGATAAATCAGTTAATACTGCTTTTAATGTAACCCCGGAAAGATCAGAGACTTTTGTTTTAGAATGGTAAACAAAATTCCCATTGTTATCAGTATCTATAATATCTATCGGACTTGTTTCATTTGCAGAATTCTCTACTTTAACCTTCGCTTTTTGGCCTACTCTTGTTTTATCATTTATTACTTGTCCCGAAACATCCAGATAATCAATTACCGGAGGAGGGTCTATAGGAGCCTGGGAGATTCTAATTGGTGAACTGGCTTGGACTAATTGTCCTTCAAGACCAGTAGCTTCTGCATAGACATTAAAATTCCCTGCTTTCTCAAAAGTGTAAGAGGTATTAATTGAAGAAGATTTAGATGAAGATATTCCCTCTCCAGAATCTTCCCTTTGGTTGTTATTATAGTCTATATAAACAGACAGAACTGTGGTATTTGAACCATCAACTTTAATTTGAGAAGGTAAAGGAGCTTCTCCCGAATTAGGACTTATGCTGAGTGTGACTGTAGGGTCGTTTTGAACAGGGTCTGGTTGAGGGATTTTACAGCTTGCTATCCCAATAGAAGCCACGGCTGTCCCTAAAAGAATGAAGTCTCTTATCCCCCTTCCAACATTTCTTAATTTATCTATAAGGCTTTTTCCCATGCTTTATTATAGGTTCCTGAATTTATAAGCTTTATGGGTGTTTAGTTACTTTACAGGGGTGACGAAAGTAAAGTTTATATATAGACTATTTCTCGAAATAACATGCAATTTGATGTAGAAGATATGGGTGTTGCAGGAATGTTGATAGGATTGATTTTTATACTTCCAGTTGCATTAGTCGTAAGAGCAGTTAAATTCTTGATAGAACCAATTACGCTTACCCCTTAACCCAATTGGATAGATATAATCTAAAATAATAAACCTTATATAGAAGAATAATCTCCTAAAATCATGGTAGAAACACTAGTTGAAAAGACTGGGTACGCTAGTCGTATGGACCAAGCTAGAAGTCTTGTATCTGAAGAAAATGTTGTCTTGACTCCCTATGACTTAGTAGACAAGTATGCAGAAGTAACTTCTGAGTGGGGAAATCATCAAAACTGGAATAACTTCAGTAATTGGAATAATTGGCCAAATCACTAAACCCCTTTCTTTTTAAAAATGGAGAACAATAATTTTGTAGAAGATAGAATCTCAGATAATCTTGTTTTCTTTGGAGCATCCCATACTCAAAATTTGGTTGAAATTTCCAAGTTAATTGAAGCAATTAGAAATTTTAATCCAAGTATTATTCTTATAGAAGGAGGGTTTGAAAAAGCAACTTTCAAATCTGAAGAACAAGCAATTAAGACCGGAGGCGAAATGGGAGCCGTATCTTTTTTTGCAAAAACTAAAGGGATTATTTTATTGCCTAACGATCCAGATAGAAAAGATGAACTTGAGTTTATGACAGAAAAATTCGGTAAAGACTTTACTAATCTTTATTTTTCCTTAAGGGAGAGTAAAGAACACCCAGATTATTTTAATCCAACTTTATCAATTAATGAGTTTAATACTGCCACGAGAGAGTTAAATAAATTCAGAGACGCTTTTATGATTAATAAAATAAGATTATTAATTAAAGAAAATAAAAAAATCTGCGTTGTTAAAGGAAGCCATCATCTTCTTATGAATAAAGATAAAATTAGAAAGATAATAAGATGAATCCAATTTCTGAATTAGAAACGGATACCTCCAAAAAATTTATTGCAAATAGAAATACAGGTAGATGGGTTATAGCGGACAGATTGGATGACAGAGTTATAGAACAAATTTCAAAACCTGCAGGCAATATAGAAACTTTTACAGGAACTTCCTTAGTTGTCCTAAACACTGGAAGAACTTGTAATCTAAGATGTAAATATTGCCATGTTGGAGAATTAAAAAAACAGAATGAAGATATGCCTATCGAGGTTGGGAAAAAAGCAATTGATAGAGTATAAGAATTAGCTGAAAGAGATAGACATGTTGTATTCCACGGCAGTGAGCCCTTTACAAATCTCAGGTTATTAAAAGAGTTAGTGAATTATTCTAAAGGTAAGGGTGAGATAAGATTTTCCGTTCAGTCAAATGGTACTTTATTCAATGACTCTGTTCTAAATTTCCTTTCTGATTCAGGAGTTGTTTCTGGAGTTAGTTTAGATGGGCTGAGGCAACATCAAGATGCTACAAGGCCTTATGCTAATGGTTCTTCAACATATGAAAGAATTATTGACAGAATTTTCCCTCTTATAGAACGACAAGGAGGCCTGTCTGTGATAACCGTCGTGTCCAAATATAATGTTAATGACTTGGAAGCTATTGCGGATGATTTTGAATCCCGGGGAATTGAATCTGTTCTATTCTCTTTGTTATATCCTCCCAAACAAGATCCTTCTCTTGCTCCAGATAATAGATTGCTTTTTGATAATATGAAAACTGTTCTTGATAAATACATAGAAAGAACGGTTAGTGGAGAACACCCTATAAAAATAAGAAATTTGAGAGACAACCTAAGGACATTTTTTAAGGAGAAAAAGACTTACAACTGTGTTCAATGCGGGGGCGGAGAAACTCATCCCCTTGTTGCTATCGATGTTGATGGTTCTATTTATCCATGTGACTTCTTTTGGGGAAGAGAAGAGTATCGTATCGGAAATATTTTTGATAATTCTTTAAAAGAGAGTTTTAATTCTCCAAATAATCTTAGAATATCCAGATCTTTAGATAGAATAGATGATTGCTATAATGATTGTGACTGGGTTAGATTCTGTGGGGGAGGATGTCCTGGGGGTTCTACTGTAGGGGAAAGAGGAATAGCAAGTAAGAGTATTTATTGTGATTATTATAAAGAATTATTTAAGTATGTTGCCGGAAAAATTCCCTTCCTTCATGAAAAAAGACTAATTGGAAAGATATTAGAGATAGAAAATTAATCAATATAGTCCCCTTATTTGGACAAAATTCAATCCAGATGAGGAAATAAGAGGAATGAAATCTGTATAATATGCCAAAAGTAATATTCAAGTTTGATAAGGAAAGAGATTTGTATAATATTTGGGAAACTTGCAATCAGGGTTCTTCTTATGGTTTCGATTTTAAAAAAGATATGGACCACAAAACAATTTCCATATGCGAAAATAAGAGATTTGAAGATTGTAGAGAAGAGTTATCAAAAAGATTTGATAAGATGCATAATTCGGATTTAACTCCTATTTTTTTAAAAGCCATAAATGATTCTTGGGGAAGAATAAACAATGAATTTTTTAAGAGATTAGAGCAAATTATGAAGATGCCAATGTACCAAGATTCTTTTATTGGATATATGACTGTTTCTAATAGATGTCCTTATAGATTAAAAGAAAATGTTTTCTATTTTAATTTTTTCCGTTCAATTCTCGATGTATTGAGAACCGCCGGACACGAAATAATGCATCTGCAATTTCATAATACTTATTGGGATTATGTTGAAAAAGAATTAGGAAATAAAAAAACTCATGACTTAAAAGAAGCCTTAACTGTTCTCCTTAATCTTGAATTCAGGGATTTATGGTTTGTAGAAGATAAAGGTTATGAATCTCACAAAGAATTGAGAGATTTTATTGCAAGTGAATGGAAGAAAGAAAAAGATTTTGATATTTTATTGAAGAAATGTGTAGAATTTCTAAAGAAAAAATAACCTCCTTCTTTCCTATTTCCAAATATGGGTTATAGGGTCATAAACAAGCATATGTGGCGGTCTATTAAGAGATTCTTCTAAGTCTCTTCTTACTTTTTCTTGATTTTCAAAATATTCTCGGATCCAATCACCAAGGTGATCTTCTGGTGGATTCTCTTTTTGAATTCTTCTAGGAGTTGGAAATGAAGGCAAATTGGCATAAAGTGGTCTTACTGCATGATTCATTAAATCATTAAAAGAATTAAATCTTTGATAACGAAAAGGAGGTTCATTTGCCATAAAAAACTAAGAAGTAATTAATATTTAAAGCTTCCATTTCATCCTTTAACAACCGCCAAAGGCTTCAATCTCGCAACCTTCTTGCTGATTCCAAGCTCATCGACAACACGCACGATTTCTTCAACATCCTTGTAAGCGCGGGGACCTTCTTCCAGCATTCCTTTTATGCTCCCTGCCTTGAATTTGACATCATGCTCTTCAAGTTCTTTCTTTAATTGTGATTCTGTTATCTCTTCTTTTGCCCTTGCTCTTGACATTAGTCTTCCTGCACCGTGCGCTGTGGAAGCAAATGAAAATTCCTCTGCTTTTTTGGTTCCAAGCAAAACATAAGAAGAAGTTCCCATGCTTCCAGGAATCAAGACGGGTTGTCCTATGGCTCTGTATTCTTCAGGAATTTCTTTTCTCCCTTTTCCAAAAGCCCTTGTAGCCCCCTTTCTGTGAACGCATAATTCTACACTTTTTCCATTGATTTTGAATGGCTCGAATTTTGCTATGTTATGAGTAACATCATAAACAAGTTCAATTTTAGATTTAGGAAAGAATTTCTTAAAAGATTTTCTTACATTGTAGGTTATGATTTGCCTGTTTGTAAATGCAAAATTTGCAGATGCATTCATAGCTTCTATATAATCCTGGGCAAGTTGGGAAGTTAGGGGCGCATAAATTAATTCCCTGTCAGGCAGATTTTCAATTCCAAACTCTTCTTCCATCTTGTGAATGTAATCAGATGCAGTTTGGTGTCCCAGTCCTCTGCTACCAGTATGAATAAGAATAACTATCTGTTCTTTTTTTAATCCAAAAATCTTCGCAGTCTTTTCATCAAATATTTCATCAACATACTGAACTTCCAGAAAATGATTTCCGCTTCCGATTGTTCCAAGCTGATTTTTTCCTCTTGCTCTTGCTTTCTGGGAAACTTTTTTATAATTCCCTTTTAACTTTCCGCCGTCCTCTATCATTTCCAAATCTCTTTTGGTTGCATATCCATTCTTCAAAGCCCATCCAATGCCATTATCAAGAATTTCATTCATTTCTTTATCGGAAATTTTCAATTCTCCGCCTTTTCCCAATCCAGATGGAATATTTTTGTACAATTCGCTTAATACTTGCTCCCTCTTTTCCAGAAATTCTTTTTTTGTAAGATTAGTTTTCAGTAAACGAACACCGCAGTTAATGTCGTAGCCAACTCCTCCTGGAGAAATAATCCCCTTTTTCAAATCAAATGCAGCAACACCGCCAATAGGAAATCCATATCCTTGGTGTGCATCAGGCATTGTGAGTGATTTTTCAACAATTCCAGGAAGCATTGATATGTTCTTCGCCTGTTCCAGCGTTTTATCCTGCTTTATTTTTTCAATTAAATCATCAGATGCAAGAATTTGTGATGGAACAAGCATCTTTCCATGTTTTGGAATTTCATAAATATTCTCGGATATTTTCCTGATTTCAATCATTTTCATATCAATCTTTAGAAGTTTATAATGATTATTATTTACTAAGCCGGGTTAAAAGAGATGATAAAAATTAGAAACCTCAAACGTCCACCACTGCCTGCCCTTCCCAGCCACCTGGAATTCTTTCAATGTACATCTCAGAATATGTTGCTGACTTTATATGGTCCAGATTTTCATAATTCTGGACTTTGTCTCCGTAAACAAATGCTTCCAGTTCCATCATGTTTTTCCCCTCTTTTATCTTGACTTTTGCATTTGCCAAGATGAAATCTTCTGCATCAAGGAGGTATATAATGCCGTCGATAAACTTGTAAAGAAGTTCATCATAACCCTTTCCAATAATCTTGAATTTCTTCTTGACTTTGTCTTTTATTGGCTGTCCTTTTGAAAGAAAATCATTAAGTGCTAGAGCAGAATTTTCAAAAATCTTCTCAATGGTTTTTCCCCATACTTTGAATTTTATATCAGCAGTATGTTCCAAAAATCTGAATTTCTTAAGCCTGATTGCTCTCTCTCTTGTCATTTTATTTGTTTTTATTTTGGCCAGCAAAATAGCTTTAATTGCTTGGGATTATAATTTTGATAAGATGACGATATAAAAACTCTTTGGGTATAAATATTGCTTTTTATTTCCTGCCAGAAATCGCAGGAGCTGTTTGTCCAGCATATTTGCGCTTCACAGAATAAAGAACCAAGAGTTAAATTTTGAATTTTGTCTTTCACATTGCCTGGAAAAGTGGAATTCTCCCAGTTTGAAGGAAGATCTGAATCGCTCATACTAATTATATTATTTCTCAAGGTATCATTCAATTCCACGCTTTTTATCATATAGATTTCATAATTATAAACACCTGTAGGAATATCATTTGTTTTTATGTTCTGATTATTTATTATGATATTCAATACAATTGCGATTAATAAAATAGAAAGAAATGCTTCAACCATCCTTATCCATCCATGTTTGTCTTTCATATTTTTACCAAACTCTTACAATCAAATTTCCTGATTGCAAACTGTTATTTGCTGAAACATAAGCTACCGGAAATGTTTGTGAATAAACATTAATTGTAAGCGGAACTATCTCATTCGCGCTTACGATGGTGTTATTTTGATATATAAAACTAAACCCAAAATTATCTTTAAGCGAAACATTAAACCATTCTTTTACAGAAATATAATCCTCTTTAGTGCTATTAATCAAGGAGCTTATGCTGCTTTCCAAGATATAGCTTGAAGTATAATCCTCTTCTTTGCTTATGGAATATGTATTTGGAGGATTATTTGGAGGATTTATTTGTAGAGCATTGCACAAGTCTAGCCCATTATCAGCAAGAACATTGAAATCTGGAGAATAATAAGCTTTGAAGAGTTTTGCATTCTGATTCTGAGACATGTCAATGTACAAATCACTGCCCGATTTGTATGCTGGAAAATCTTCCCCTGTGATATTTTTTAGAACAAGGGACATGGAACTGATTCCTGCACTGCCCTGGAAATCAGTAAGGACTAAACAGTTATCTGGACTATTCGGATTTACCTGGAGGCTTATTGCAGTAATGTTTGTTCCTGTCAGATTTTTCATGAGTTGCCCCCCCACGAAATTCAGAAAAGCCGTCTTGTCTGCCTTCGCGATTACATTAGTCTGAATTATCGCATAAAAGAAAACAATAAATGCAATGAATATAATAAATGACAATATAACATCAACATGTGAGCCTTTTTTATTCATGTTGAGAATAATGTAAAGATGTTTATTAAATTATTGAAATCCCTGAAAAAGAGGTGATAAAAATAAAATTATCAGAAAATAAGATTAGCTCCGGTTGTTATAATAAATGAGAATATCATTAGTGCAAAGGAATGCTTTACGCCTGCCTTGACGCTTCCTTCTGATAATTTTCCAATTGTCAAGCCGCTGAATAATCCCTGAACTAAAATCAGATACAAAAAGGAATTGGATAATTGCGAGGTGTCAATTGATGTGCTGCTTCCGCTTGCAGGTCCAATTGGACTGCCAAAAGCCGCAGTTGCGCTTGAAAGCCCGCTCGTATTGAAACTTGAGATTAATGGAAGTATTTTGTATTGCATTACGAGAATTATGACAAGGAAGATAAAGAAGATGACATATCCCTGCACAATAAGAGTGGATGCCGAAGATTTTCTCTCTTTTCCAAGCTTGTCAGACATGCTTACTGCAGAAGCAACTGCTTCCAGAATTCTCCCTATATCTCCGCCTGCTCTTTCTGCCTGTCCTATAAGAGTAAGAGCTCTCGAGATTGTTTTGTTGTGAACATCATCTGAAAATATCTGAAGTGCTGTTTTCAATGGAATTCCCAGTGAAATCTGATTAGCCAGCTTTTTTATGTTTGGATTCAAAGCTCCATAAGACTGGCCCTTAGCATTGATAATGCTTTTATTTATCGGCGTCCCGCTTTTAACGCTTTCAACTAAGTCTCTTGCAAATTCAAGGAACATTTCCTCTTTTTCAATTTCCAGTTTATTTTCCCTGATAACTGTGAATACAAAAGGAGAAGCGATTATTATGACTCCTAATCCAAAAAGAAGGAAGAAAAAATCTGTATTTAACAGCAGAAATGATATTCCTATTAAGATTAATCCTGCTATAACTCCAAACTTGTGCGAATTTTTTATTTCCATTTTATATTTTTATTGCGCTGGTTGCTTTAATCTTAGGAACATCAGGAATACAAAGTTTACTCCTGCAACTCCTAATATCATTATAAGTGAAATTGTAGTTGGAGCAAGTGCAACTCCTAGTCCACTGACTTGTATCATCATCAAAAGCAGCATCAGAATCATTGGCGCTGCAATAACAATGCTGATGTAAACATCAATGAATGTTTCAGATGCTCTCGTATATCTCTCTCTTTCAAGCCTGTAATCCAAAAGAAGGGTATCTGAACGTTTTTCAAAAAACTGCCCCAAATCTCCTCCAGAGGTTATGTTTGTTGCAAGGCTGTTATACAAATCTGCAAGTTTCTTGCTTGGACAGCTATCTGCAGAATTTATCAGTGCAGTAACCAGATCATGCCCATAAATATTTATTTCGTTCATTACTTTTGTAAATTGCCCTTTAAGATGAGGATATTCCCCTGTTGAAACTATTATGTTGAAAATGTTTGTTGGTTCAATTTTAGAGCCGGCAATAGCAGACATGTTTATTGTTGCAAAAGGAAGTTCCTGGTCAATTGCAGCCTGAAGGGATTTTCTTTCAAGTGAAGGATAAACATAAAGGGAGAAATAAGTGATTATAGGAAGTGCAAATAATATCCAGAATATGCTCAAAAATCTTGAAAGCATATCTTTAACAGGGATAATGAAAGGAGCAGTTAGACTGACTTTAAAGAACAGCAGGAATGCGAATAAAAGCACTGCAATTCCAATGGAAATTACAACAGAAAAAAGAATTATAGAGATGTAAGCTGAAGGGACAAGTCCAAGATTTGTTTTCAACAAATCCTTTATCATTCCCTCAAAATTCTTGCTTCCCACAAGAGTTCTTGCATACTCTGAAAATAATCTGCTCGAAATTCCCGCATAAATGCTTGGTTTTTTCTGTCCTACTTTTGCAGCTTTTTTCTTCTTTACTTCCAGTCTCTTAACGACATTTCTCTCCATTCGGGGAATCTTGAATTCTTTTGCCATCTTGGTTTCTTCACTGGCTCTTTGAAAAAAGTTTTTTTTAGGCATCTTTTTTTCATCTATCTCTTTATTGTGAAGCCCTTTTGTAAGATTGAACTGATCCAGTATCTCGGGAATTTTGCTATTTTCTTCCTTAAGCCGTTTCTTGAAAGAATTTACTTGTGATAAAATTGTTTCATATTCTTCCCATCCTGCATTCGTAGTCTGGTGCAATAAAGTACTCATTTCGTCTGTTATTTTCTTTTCAGTAAGGATAACTTTTTTCAAATCAGCGAATGTATCTTTTTTCGGGGTTATCATTATGCAAAACTCCTTGTCCAATTAGGACTTGACGAAACTTCCTGTTGAAGTCTGTTTTGTATTTGTGTTGAACTTGGTTCAATCATTTTAGAACCTCTGAGATCTTTTTATTTAATTGAAGAAGCGCCTTTTTTGTCTTGTTAAAATCATCAACTTTATTCTTTTTGTAAAATTCTTCCAGCTTTTTTTCAGATTCATCAAGGGAAATTACCAGATGCCTTAGTGTTGTTGCATCTTCTTCAGATTTTTTTCTAGAAGCTAGTCCGTCTTTTGCCATAACTCTCCTAAAAAGGTATGTTAAACTGATTTAATACTTCTTGCGGTTTCTTGTAATATTCATTTACTATCTGCTGAACTTTCTTGAATTCGAAGATTTTTCTTCTGAATAATTCATATAGAAGCTGCGTTCTCCTTCTAAATTCCACTTCCAATTCATGTATGCCCAATCCATAACGATTTGATATTTTTTCAAATACTTTGCTGTTTTTCTTGAAATAAAATCCATCATCAACAGGATTCCATACAAAAGGAGTATTAGTTAATGCTATTCCCTCTGGATTAACATCTATAATTTCAACAATTTCCCTTAGTCGTCTTGTCTCCTCTTTTTTAACAATAGCATGAGTCATGATGCAGACGCAGTCAAGAACATTAAGAAGTGTAGGAGGAAGTTCAATTGGGGGGGTTTCCAATCTTCTGATAACACTTTCTACTGAATCAGAGTGAATAGTACTGATAGATGAATGTCCTGACGCCATACCCTGGAATAATACAGAAGCCTCTTTTCCTCTGACTTCTCCAACTATGACATAATCCGGATTTTGCCTGAACGAACTTCTTAGCAAATCAAATAAAGTAACTGTTCCAATTCCTCTTAATCCTGATGATGTTCTTGAAACGCTTGGAAGCCAGTTCTCTCTTGGAAGATTTAATTCTCTTGTATCTTCAATCGAAACAACTCTTGCTTCAGGAGGAATAAAGAATGCGATAGCATTAAGCAGGGTGGTTTTTCCAGATGAAGTTCCTCCTGTAATGAGAATATTCATCTTATATTGTATTAAAAGCCACAAGTATGAAAGCATTTCAGGGCTTAGAGTATTGAAAGAAATTAATTGAGGAGGTGTCCATGGCTCTTTTGTGAATTTTCTTATTGTAAAAGTTGGTCCACGGCTGGTAATGTCTTTTGTATAAGTTGCATTTACTCTGCTTCCATCTGGAAGACTACCATCGAGTATGGGGCTTGCATAGGAAATGTATTGCCCTGTTCTCTGGGCGAGTTTTTCAACAAAACCCTCAAGAAGATCATTATCTTTAAAGATGACATTTGTCTTCATGTTTCTGTACATTCTGTGAACAATGTAAATAGGCGCATCTGTTCCATTGTTTTCAATATCTTCAATGAAATAATCTCTTAACAATGGCTCTATTTCGTTGAAGCCTATGAAATCTCTGCATAAATAATAATAAATTTTTTTGTAGCTTTCATAACTCATGTCTATCCCAAGTTCAACTGCAAGAAATTTGAATCTCTGGTCGATATAATCAAGAAGCCCCTGCAAATCTTTTTCAACTATAATATCAAAATTAATCATTTCCCTCATCGCATTCAATATCCTCATTCTATAATCTTCCTCTTTTTTATTTAAGAGAGGTTCCTCAAGTTCATAAACAACCTCATAAATCTTAGGGTCCCAGTAAATATGAGCAAATGCAAAAGGGGAAATCAGGCAGTACCTTATGTCAATTTTTGTCTTGTCTTCTATTTTGTTCATTTTGGGAATTTGCGGAGAAAAATCTAATTCAACTTTGGGAAAATTCTGTATTCCTGTTTTTTCTTGCTGTCTTGACATTTTTATCCTAAGCTAAAATCTATGTTTATTTTTGCACCGTTGTAATTAGTAATGAATAAACTGTAAGGAGTTGAAGACGTTGTTATTGTCTTGATTGTGTCTCCTTTCTGATAGGTGAGATTATACTGGGTGTAATTCAGGCTCATGTTAATATTGTTAATATCATTGAAAGGATGCGTATAAACTGCAATATTTCCAAAATCGACTTTTTTGTTTGGTTCACTCAATTGATAATGGCTTTTATCAAGATTGAAAACAATCTGGTCATTAGTTCCGTCAATTGTTAATGAGCCGGCTTTTATGCTAATATCTACTTCTCTTGTATTTCCAGGACTGCTTTGCAAAATTTCAGTAATTGCATTATCAATTTTATTTAGCATG
>Ga0315273_10009551_pt1 | contig 12311 bp, 11 predicted proteins | sample YL17G02_0_MG_FD_205753 | JGI IMG/M metagenome (GOLD analysis project Ga0315273, IMG submission 205753) | Sediment microbial communities from Yellowstone Lake, YNP, Wyoming, USA - YL17G02_0 | ecosystem: Environmental > Aquatic > Freshwater > Lake > Sediment | place: USA: Wyoming | collected... | reverse complement strand
GACGAAGTGGCGGACCTCACCGCCAATTTCATCCGCCTCAAGCGCGAAGGCTTCGTCCCCGCGCGCGACCTGGTGCTCGCCTTCACCGATGGCGAGGAAAGCGGCGACTTCAACGGGGCGGAGTGGCTGATCGCCAACCGCCGCGACCTGGTGGACGCCGAGTACGTCATCAACACCGATGCGGCGGGGGGACAGACCAAGGACGGGCGGTACCTCAGGAACCCGGTGCAGACGAGCGAGAAGGTGTACGTCACCTACACGCTCGAGGTGACCAACCCCGGTCAAGCTCACCGAGACGACGCGGGCGTTCTTCCGGAGTGTGTCGAAACAGGAGCAAGGGCAGTCGGCGGCCGACCTGCTGGCGATCACGCGACCGAACCCCGATGCCCGCAGCGTCGCCCGGCTCAACACCTCGCCCTTCTACCACGCGATGATGCGGAACACCTGCGTCGCCACCCTGCTCCAGGCCGGCCACGCCGAGAACGCGTTGCCCCAGCGCGCGCAAGCGACGATCCAGTGCCGCCTCCTCCCCGGCGAGGACCCGGAGGGCGTGCGCCGGACGCTCGAGCGAGTAGTCGCCGATACGCAGGTCGCCGTGACAATGGCCAACGAGCCGCGCCCCAGCCCCGCCTCGCCGGTCCGGCCCGACCTCATGGCCACGATCGAACGCATCACGAGCGAGATGTGGCCCGGAACGCTCACGCTGCCGGTGATGGACCCGTGGTCCAGCGACGGGCTCCATTTCCGCCGGGCGGGGATTCCCGTCTACGGCCTTTCCGCCATTTTCGGAGACATGGACAACATCACATCCCACGGCCGGGACGAGCGGGTCGGGGTGCGGGAGTTCTACGAGGGGGTGGAGTTCATGTACCGGTTCATCCAGGCGGTCGGAGGGGCACGGCGCAAGACGTGACACCGCGGCGCCCGCACTACGCGTGGGTCGTTCTCGGGGTCACCTTCCTGGCGCTGCTGGCGGCAGCGGGCATCCGCGCCACGCCGAGCGTGCTGATCGTGCCGCTGGAAGACGAGTTCGGCTGGTCCCGGTCCACCATCTCCTTCGCCATCTCGATCAACATCCTGCTCTACGGGTTGATGGGCCCGTTCGCCGGGGCGCTCATGCAGCGGTTCGGCATCCGGCGCACCACCATCGCCGCCCTGGCCCTGCTGGCGGCGGGGGTGACGCTCTCGACCCACGTCACCAAGCCGTGGCAGCTGGTGCTCTCCTGGGGCGTGCTGGTGGGGATCGGGAGCGGCATGGTGGCGCTGGTGCTCGGCGCTACGGTGGTCAACCGGTGGTTCACGGCGCGGCGCGGGCTCGCGATGGGACTGCTCACGGCCAGCGCGGCGACGGGCCAACTGGTATTCCTTCCCCTTCTGGCACGGGTCATCGAGCACGACGGGTGGCGCGCCGCCGTGCTCGTCATGGCCGCCATCGCCGCGCTGGCGATCCCGCTCGTGGCCCTCCTCCTCCGCGAGCGGCCTGCCCTCCTGGGGCTCCCGCCGTACGGCGCCGCAGCAGTCGAGACCGCCCCCGCCAATGCGGCCAACCCGATGCGCACCGCGCTCCAGGCGCTCGCCGACGGCGCCCGATCGAGAGACTTCTGGCTGCTCTTCGGAACGTTCTTCATCTGCGGGGCGTCCACCAACGGGCTGGTGGGCACCCATCTGATTCCGGCGGCGCACGACCACGGGATTCCCGAGGTGCGCGCCGCCGGGCTGTTGGCGCTGATGGGCATGTTCGATCTGGTGGGAACCACGGGGTCGGGGTGGCTGTCGGACCGCTGGAGCAGCCGGCATCTCCTCGCCTGGTACTACGGGCTCCGCGGGCTCTCGCTGCTCTACCTCCCGCACGCGCTCGCGGGGCAGCACGCCGGGCTCTGGATCTTCGCCGTCTGGTACGGGCTCGACTGGATCGCCACCGTTCCGCCGACGGTGCGCCTGGCCAACGACGCGTTCGGCACGGCGCGCGCACCGATCATGTTCGGGTGGATAGGGGCGGGGCACCAGATCGGCGCGGCGCTCACGGCGTACGCCGCCGGCTGGATCCGCACCACCGGCGGCGACTACCAGCCGGCGTTCTGGATGTCGGGCGGCCTGTGCCTGCTCGCGGCGGTACTCGCGATGCAGATAGGCCGGCGGGTGAGCTAAGCCTCCGGACCCTCCGCGCCCGCGGCGCCGATCGGAGGGACGGCGCGGCCGATCAGCACACCGCAGATCCCCCCGTGCTGCGCGACGTTCACTACCTGCTTCTGCGAGGCGCGCGCCAGCACCGCCACCCCCTCCTCGTTCCCCGCGAACCCCATGACGGTGTAGAACGGCTCCGCGTGCACCGCGCCGTCGGGGCCGAGCACGGGGAACTCGCGCACCGGGATGGTGGCCACCTGCTGCACCACCCAGCGGTCGTCGGGGTCGGCGAGGGCAGAGTCGAGCGCCGACCCCCACTCGGCGGCGGAGACCGCCGGACCGATGATGATTCCGTCGCCGCCGTAGGCGCGGTTGGGCTTGAGGACAAGATTGTCGTGGTTCGTTCGCGCGTACTCGAGGAGCGAGCCGGTGTGGCCGCCCGGAAGGCTGGTCGCCCGGTCGGAGAGTACCCGTGTCCAGAGCACGTGCCGTTGGAAGACCAGCCGTTCCTGGGCGGTGAAGTGGCGCTCGGTGATTTCCGGATCGGTGAGCACCTCCCAGCAGCTCTTCTGGTCGAGCTCGGCGGCGATCGAGGAAATGACCCGGTTTTCCCGGAGGAGAGTCCGCATCGGCTCGACGTCCACCCCTTCCTCCTGGAGCTCGAGCAGATCCACGACGCCGTAGTCGCGGTAGGCCAGGTCCACGCGGGTGCCGTCGTACCACACCGCGCCGCGGTGAAGCGTCAGCTCGGAGGGATCGGCGTGGCTGACGGTGAGACCGTGGCGGTCGCGCAGGTAGGCAGCGAGCTGCTCCTGCTCGTCGGGCCCCTGGCCCGAGTATTTCGGCTCGATGAAGCAGACCTGCGAGCCACTCCCGATAGCGGTGGCGTGATCGAGGATCTCCCGCACCAGCAGCTCGCGCATGTCGTGGCCCACCTCCAGTCGAAGCTCGGGGTCCACCATCTGCAGCGCCGGGACCACGATCTCGGCGAGGAGCCGTTCGCTGGTGGGAACCATGTGGAGCCCGCCGATGCCGGTGAGGTTTGGTTCCACGAACCGGAGTGAGTCCCGCCACATCGGGCTGGTGAAATCGATGAGCGCATCGAGTCGGCCAAAGATGGGATTGTGCGCCAGCTGGCTGGGGCCCCAGCATTCACGCAGCCACTGCTCCTCGGCGTCGGGGAGCCGCAGGATCTCGCGCACCCGCGGATCCGAGAAGTAGAGGGTGGGAAACCGCTTGAGCGCCTCCTGGAGAATCACCGTGACCGCGTGGATGTAGGAGAGCTGCGAGGGGAGGATCGCGATCGGGCAGGGAAGGATGCGGATCGGATCCAGCTCACCGTCGTGCAGATAGAAGACGTGCCGCTCCAGCGCACCCTGGCGCAGGCGCTCGATCAGCCCGGCTATCGTCGCCTCGGGGAGCCGGTAGAGCGCGTGCTGAACCTGGCTCGCCAGCGCGAGGCCGCTGAGGCCCTGCTCTTCGGCGGCGGTCAGCATGCGTGTTCCCCGCGGTGGAGGCGGCTGCGATCGAGACCCGAAGGTGTATGTTAGGGCTATCATGCGCGCCGACAAGGCCTACGACGAGCTGATCCGGCGGGGGAGGGAGGAGGGCCTCCTGACCACCGTCGAAGCGCTCCTCGAGTGGGACGAGGAGACGTACATGCCGTCCGGCGGGGTGGAGAACCGCAGCGAGCAACTGGCGCTCCTCGCCGGCCTCCTGCACGAGCGGGGTACCGATCCCCGCATCGGCGAGCTCCTGGGCGAGGTCGAGGGGTCGAATCTCCTCGCCGATCCGCTCGCGCCGGCCGCGGTGAACGTGCGGGTACTGCGCCGCGACTACGACCGGTCGGTGCTGGTGCCGCGGAGCCTTGTCGAGGAGGTCGCGCGCACCACCGCGCTGGCGCAGAAGGCGTGGGCGACCGCGCGCGCCGACGCGAGGTTCAGCACGTTCCGTCCCTGGCTCGAGAAGATCGTCGAGCTGAAGCGGGCGGAGGCCGAGTGCGTGGGCTACGAGAGCGAGCCCTACGACGCGCTCATCGAGGACTTCGAGCCGGGGCTCAGCAGCGCCGTGGTGGCCCGGCTCTTCGACGCCCTGCGCCGCGAGCTGGTACCCCTCGCCACGCGGATCGCCGAGGCACGACGCCAGCCCGAGGGCGGCCTCCTCCGGCGGCATTTCCCGCGGGACCGCCAGCGCGCCTTCGGGGTCCGGGTAGCCGCCGCCGTGGGTTTCGACCTCGATCGGGGCCGGCTCGACCTGGCGGTCCACCCCTCCTGCATCAGCATCGGCCGCGGCGATTGCCGGATCACCGCCCGGTTCGACGACCGCGACTTCGCGGGCGGCGTGCTCACGATCCTGCACGAGGTGGGGCACGGGCTCTACGAGCAGGGTCTCGACCCCGCGCACTACGGCACGCCGATGGGTGAGGCGCTCTCGGTGGGGATGGACGAATCGCAGGCGCGGTTCTGGGAAAATCGCGTCGGGCGGAGCCGGGGGTTCTGGGACCGCTTCTTTCCGCTGGCGAGGGACCTCTTTCCCGAGAGCCTCGACGACGTATCCTGCACCGATTTCTTCTTCGCGCTGAATCGGGTGAGCCCTTCGCTCATCCGCGCCAACGCCGACGAGGTCACCTACAACCTGCACGTCCTGGTGCGTTTCGAGCTCGAGCGGGCGCTCGTCTCAGGCGATCTCCCGGCGGCGGACCTGCCGTCGGCGTGGAACGACGCATACCGACAAGCTCTCGGCATTGTCCCGGCCAACGACGCCGAGGGATGCCTCCAGGACGGGCACTGGGCCGACGGACTCCTCGGCTATTTCCCCACCTACACGTTGGGCGACGTCTTCGCGGCGCAGCTCTTTGCCAGAGCCGAGCTCGAGCTGGGGAGCCTGGACGAGCAGTTCGCGCGGGGCGAGTACGCCCCGCTGGTCCGCTGGCTCGGCGAGCGTGTCTACCGCCAGGGGGCCAGGTATCCCTCCACCCGTCTCGTCGAGGTAGTGACCGGCTCGCCGCCCGACCACCGGCCGCTGGTGCGCGCGCTGGAAGCGAAGTACGGGGCGCTGTACGGGCTCTGACAAGTGGCCGCGCTGTCGCGAAGAGAGCCTCGGTCCGTCTTCGATGCGCTGTCGCGAAGGAAGCGGCACACCCCTCGTCGCGCTGCAGGCCACCGTCGGCATCCGGGACCAACGCATGCATCGCTCGGCCTGACGCGCTCCTCAGGGGATGCCGCTCTCTTCGCGACCGTACATCGGAGCACCGTAGATCGAGGCAGGCGTGCACCACCCGGGCTACTTTTCACCGGATGACCCCCCTCAACCGGCGGAGGCGGAGCATGGCATCGCGCAAGCGGTACGACCTGGACAAGGTGACGGTGGAGTCCAGGGAGCAGCGGTCGGCAACCTGGACCTTTCCGGGAAGCGGCGGACGGGAGCCGGTCAGCGGGACCGAGCACGTGTACTCGGTCATCGACGAAAACCGCGGCAGCCACTACCTGTGGGAGTTCGTGGTCCGGGTTCCCAGCGTGCGCGGGGGACAAGTGGAAGTACGCCCGCGGACAACGCCGAATCTCAAGATCTGGGCGGAACTTCCCAATCGGTCGCTGATTTTCGTGCAGGCCACTCGCCCCGAAGTCCGCGGCAAGTGGTATTGCAAGGTCACTCTCGCCGATCCGACCGGTGGAAAGACCAAGGCGATCATTCGCGGCGACGAGCGGGACAAGCTTCCCGCCTGGTTTGACACCCTCCGCGGGCGCATGCGCCGCAAGGAGAGCGTGCGATCCACCCGCGGCACCGATGCCGAGAGCCTCGTGGTGCTGGTCCCGGCCCGCGATCACACCGCCATGATCCGGTTGTTCTTCGCGATGAAGGTGTGGGTGTTGAAGGAGCGAGTCGTACTCGCCTGAGGCGCGCCGGGGCCGCCCGGCGGCGGCCGGGATCTGCGCTGCGGCCAGCGCAGCAGTTAGTTGGGCGCCCGCACCCCCGCCGTTGAGTAGGTGCGGTTCGCGCCGATCGCGGGCCCGTTGGCAATAACGCCCACCGTCGTCGTCATCTTCGCGATCCGCTGGTGAATCGAGCCGGCGAACGGCGTTGTCTGGCCGTGCCGTCCGAAGGCGTCGGTGTGCCAGTCCTCCGGACCGTCCGGGTTGTCGATCTGATTCGAGTTGATATCCGTGAAGTGCCCCGCACCGTTGAACTCCGATCGCGGATCGTCGAACGTCACCCCCGCCGTCTGGCCGTTGTCGGTGGATCGGTCACAGGAGTCGCCATTGGCGCGACGGCCGTCGGCGGTGACCTCATAGCAGACGTCGATCGGACGTCCCACGACAGGAGCCAGCGCCGGGTCGTGAAACCGACTCGGCAGGTTCACCTGGAAGTACGGGTTGAAGAAGGCGAGGGTGTGGCCGTCCTCGCGGCGAATACTGTTCGACGTCTCCCACGTCTCGTGCAGCGCGGAGGAATAGTTCGATTGCTGGCCCGGCGGCACGAGCATGAACTGCTCGATGCAGGTGCGGTCGGGGATCGCGCGGAAGCCGCCGCCGTCGGGAGAGTTGGCGGGCGTGGCCGGCCCGGCGGTGATGTGCACCGAACGGTCGCAGGAGCGGACGAATTCGCCCGGCGTACCGATGGCCGTCAGCATCGTGACGTGCATGTCGGTGCCGTCGTTGCAGTGAATGTGGTAGACCAGCTCGTGCAGGTTGTTGGTGAACGCGTCCTTGGAGTGCGTGCCCTGGTGGAACTTGGTCAGCACGTCGCACTTGCCGGTGAAGATCGCCGAGCCGGGGCCCGGGAACTGGAGCTCCATGTCGTTCTCCCACTCGACCTTGTGGCCGAAATGGTCTTCGTTGCGCGGGTTGGCGGGGTCGCTGATCGACAGCGCCTCGTTCGCCAGGCCGAAGGGCAGCCCGCCCGTCTCGTCATAGAGCTTCGACCCGTGTGGATCCCGCCCGTGCTCGTGGCCGAAGGTGCAGCCACCGGGGCCGGTGGGAGGATGCCAGGTGGGATAGAGCTTCCCGTCGGGGCCCACGACCGCGTAGGCGTCGTGCTGCTCCTTCGTACAGGTGTCGGTCGGGCCCGGCGTCCAGATGCCGAACGCGACGCTGGGTGTCGCATTCGCCGGATCCATCGACGAATCCGAGGAACAGGCGGCGACGGCGGCCAGGCCGACCACAAGAAGCGCATCGGTCAGATCGTAGCAGGACGCTCGAGCGCGCCACGGTGCATGCGATGGCATGTCTGCATCTCCGGAATGGGTGACGGCACGCCATGCAGAAATCGAGACGCGCGGCAAGTTGCCGGACTTCGCAAAATCATGCTGACGTGCAACTTGTCGCACGAAGAAACCGCCGCGGGCGACCGCTTCAGCGCCAGGTCAGGCCGGCACCAAGCTGCAGCATCGAGTAGCTCGCATCGGTCACGACCGTGTTGCCGCTCGTGAGATTGCCGCTGCTCGAGACGACCAGATTCGCGAACGGACTGAACCAGAGCTTCCGCGCGGCGCGGATGTCATATCCGCCGCCCACCTGAAGCGCGGCGGCGCTGCCGGTGAGCGGGTCGTCATTCTGGTTGTCTGTCGAGGCCCGGTAGCTCAGGAGGCCGATCCCACCCTTGAGGTACCACGAAGAGGCAGGATTCGGGTTCCACCAGAGGGAGGCACCGTAGAGCGAGAGGCGCTGGCTCACGTCGTTGGTCGTGTCGAACCATCCGGCGAGCTCCGCGCCCGCGCGCAGACCACGCGAGACCGCGAGCCCCCCCGAGAGATAGCCAGAGAGCCCGCCGTTGCGATCGGCCACGCAGGCGTCGCAGTTCACGCGGGCGGAGGCGGTGCCCAGTCCTCCACCAAACCAGGGGCCATGGACGTTGGGCGATTGCCCGTGTGCCCGAGGGGCACCAGCGAGAGCGGCCAGCGCGAGCGCAGCCGCGACGAAGCGGACGGACATGCCTGAATCCTCCGGGCAGAGGTGCGGGTTCCTGCAGTTGTGCGGTCGGCGCAGGATGGAGTCGCCAGAATCGCGCCGGAGGGGAGTCCTCTCGACGCCACGGCTTGCACTCCATCGCGGCCATGAAACCGGGCGTCACCATCGAATCGCTCGAGGACGTGGCCGAACCGGTGTACGCCAGTACAGGTATGGGGAGCAGTTCGAGTCGTGGGGGCGGCATGTCGGCCATTTCGTCGGGATCTCGGTGCCCGACGGCGGCGACATCACCGGTGCTGATCACGGAGGGTGGAGCGGAGGTCCCGCCGAACTCGACCCCGCTGCCTGGCCACTCGAGGCGGTGAGGGGGAGGTAGTCCCCGGAGCCGAACTGCCTGGGCCGCGACGCCGGGGACTGGTACTGCGGATAAGAGTACTGCATCAAGTTGGATGCGGGACAGGTGAAAATGGTTGCGCTCCTCGCGCACCCGCACTGATGCACAGCTAGATTCAGGCCATGCGCGAGGCCCGTCTCCGACCGGAGTTCGCTCACCTTTATCCAGGCCTCAGGCCTGGCCAGTGGGAGTCCGCCGTGAGGATAGCGGAAGCGGTACTTGCCAACCTGATGCTGCAGGAAATGGCGCAGACGCCCGCGAGCCTGCGGATTCTTCCCGAGGAGCATTTCGAGTTTCAGGGCGTGGAGGCGGCGCGGCGCGGTGGCCAACGGAATCGCGCGGTCGACGGTTCGTAGCGGGAGGGTCGACGAATGGAGGACCTCCGCTATCCCATCGGGAATTTCGCCTACCCGGGAACGCTGACCGCCGCCGGTCGGGACGCCTGCATCACCAGGATCGCGGCCGCACCCGCCAAGGTGCGCGCCGCGGTGACCGACCTCTCCGGAACCCAGATCGATACGCCCTACCGTCCCGGTGGCTGGACCGTCCGGCAGGTGGTCCATCACCTTCCCGACAGCCACCTCAACGCCTACACCCGCTTCCATCTCGCACTCACGGAGACGACCCCCACAATTCGGCCGTACGAAGAGGCGTTGTGGGCCGAGCTGTCCGACGGCCGCTCGGCGCCGGTCGAGTTCTCGCTCGACCTGCTCGACGCGCTGCACGCACGCTGGGTCTTCCTCCTCCGCCGGCTGGGAACCGAAGACTGGTCCAGGGCGTTTATTCACCCCGGGCACGGCCGGGAGATGACCCTCGACGAGACCCTGGCGATGTACGCGTGGCATGGCGAGCACCACGTCGCGCACATCACGTCCCTCCGTACTCGGATGGGGTGGACCTGAAGCCCCCGGGGTTGCCGCCCCCTTCGCAACGCCGATAACTGTTAGCCGATAGCCTCAAGAGGAGATCCGATGAACGACCAGCTCGACAAGGCCACCTTCGCCGCCGGCTGTTTCTGGGGCGTCGAGTCGTTGTTCCGCCAGGTACCGGGCGTGACGGACGCCGCGGTGGGATATACCGGCGGCCAGACGAAGGAGCCGACCTACCAGGACGTCTGCACCGGGCGCACCGGCCATGCGGAGGCGGTGGAGGTGCTGTTCGACCCCGCGCGCGTGTCGTACGACCAGCTGCTCGACGTCTTCTGGACGGGCCACGACCCCACAACGCCCAACCGGCAAGGACCCGATCGCGGCACCCAGTACCGCTCCGGCGTCTTCTACCACGACGACGCCCAGCGTGCCGCCGCCGAGGCGTCGAAGGAGCGCTGGAACCGGAGCGGGCGGCTTCGTGGGCCGATCGTCACCGAGATCACCCCCGCCTCGACGTTCTATCGCGCCGAGGAGTATCATCAGCGCTACAACGAGAAGCACGGGCTGGCCGGCTGTCACTTGCCGTAAGGCGCGCACGCATGGAGGCGGTGTGGCGGAGCGGGTAACTCCACTCGAGATGACGCCGGACCAGTTCCGGCGCGCCGGCCACGAGGTGGTGGAGCGGATCGCCGATCTGCTCGCCACCATCCGCACCCGTCCCGTCACCCACGGCGAGACGCCGGCCGAGATCCGCGCCCTCTTCGGCCGGCGCCCGCTGCCCCGATCCGGCTCCGATCCGGTGCGGCTCCTCGGCGAGACCGCGCCGCTCCTCCTCGAGCACTCGCTGTACAACGGCCATCCCCGGTTCATGGGCTACATCACATCGTCAGCGGCACCGATCGGGGCGCTGGCCGACGCGCTCGCCGCGGCGATCAATCCCAATGTCGGCGCGTGGGAGCTGTCGCCGATCGCCACCGAGATCGAGGCCGAGACCGTGCGATGGGTGGCCGAGCTGGTGGGGTATCCGGTGAACTGCGGGGGACTCCTCGTGAGCGGCGGCAATATGGCCAATTTCGTCTGCTTCCTGGCCGGCCGGCGCGCCATGCTGGGGGAAGCGCCACGCACGGCGGGATTGGCCGGCGCGGGCGCCACCCGTCCCCGGGTCTACGTCTCCGAGGAGACCCACGCCTGGATCCAGAAGGCCGCCGACCTGTTCGGGCTAGGCACGGATGCCATCCGGTGGATCGCCACCGACGATCGGCATCGCATGCGGGTGGACCGCCTCCGGGAAAGCATTCGCGCCGACCGCGCCGGCGGCGATACACCGATCATGGTCGTCGGGACCGCGGGCTCGGTGAGCACCGGGACGGTGGATCCGCTTCGGGAAATTGCCGAGGTGTGCCGGGAGGAGCGTCTCTGGTTCCACGTGGACGGCGCGTACGGCGCCCCGGCCGCGGTACTCCCCGATGCGCCGGAGGATCTCAAGTTCCTCGCCCTCGCCGATTCACTCGCCGTCGATCCTCACAAATGGCTGTACGCCCCACTCGAGGCGGGATGCGTGCTGGTGCGGGACCCCAATCGGCTCCCCGAGGCGTTCGCGTATCACCCCACCTACTATCACTTCGAGACAGAAGGCGACGAGCCGCCGATCAATTACCACGAGCTCGGCCTACAGAACTCGCGGGGCTTCCGCGCTCTCAAGGTGTGGCTGACCATCCGGCAGGCGGGGCGCGAAGGATACGTCCGGATGATCGGCGACGACTGCCGGCTGGCGGAGCTGCTCCATCAGGCGGCGGCCGACCATCCGGAGCTCGAGGCGCTGAGCCTCGGACTCAGCATCGTCACCTTCCGGTATGTGCCTTCCGACCTGGACGCCGGCGCGGCCGGCAGAGATGCCTACCTCGACGAGCTGAACGAGGCGGTGCTGAAGCGGCTCAAGACCGGCGGTGAGATGTTCGTGTCCAACGCCGTGGTGGGTGGTCGCTTTGCCCTGCGCGCCTGCATCGTCAATTTCCGCACCACCGAGGCCGACATCGCGATGATCCCCGAGATCGTGGCGCGCACCGGCCGTGCGCTGGACGCCGAGTTGCGCCCCACCGCGCTCCGGGCCCCGGCAACGCGATGACCGCCCGCCTCTCCGTCCTTCTGCTCCTGATGTCGTCCGTCGCCTCGGCCCAGGGCCGCCCGCCGCGAGCCCGCGACCTCGGCGTGCCCTTCGACGGAACGCCCGGCCCGCTTGACGCCATCACCGACGTGAAGGGGGTGACGGTGGGCCATTCGACGATCGTGCGGGGGGCGGGGCGCCTCCGCGTGGGGCAGGGACCGGTGCGAACCGGCGTTACCGTCATCTTTCCGCGCGGGCGCGACAATCTCGCCCCGGCCTTTGCCGGGTGGTTCAGCCTGAACGGCAACGGCGAAATGACCGGCACGCCGTGGATAGACGACTATGGGCTGCTCGTCTATCCCATGGCGATCACCAACACCAACAGCGTCGGCACGGTGCGCGACGCCCTCATCGGATGGGGCCGGGAGCGCCTGACCGACGTCTCACTCTGCTGCCTGCCGGTGGTGGCGGAGACGTGGGACGGCGACCTGAGCGACATCTACGGCTTTCACGTGCACAAGGAGCATGTGGAGGCGGCGATTTCCGCGGCGGCGCTGGGGCCGGTGGCCGAGGGGAACGTGGGCGGCGGCACAGGGATGATCTGCCTGGGCTTCAAGGGCGGCATAGGTACAGCCAGCCGGCGGCTGCTCCAAAGCGACGGAGGGTTTACCGTGGGTGTGCTGGTGCAGTGCAACTTTGGCCTGCGCCGGCAGCTCCGGATTGCCGGCGTGCCTGTGGGCCAGGAGTTAGCAGCGCCAGCTCCATGCTACGACACCACCGAAGCGCTCGACTCCGCCCGGGCCCGCGAGCGCTGCCCCGCCGGAGGCGACAAGACCAGGGAACACGGGTCGATCATCGTGGTCGTGGCCACCGACGCCCCGCTCCTGCCCCACCAGCTTCGCCGCGTCGCCAAG
>Ga0315273_10009550_pt1 | contig 12311 bp, 21 predicted proteins | sample YL17G02_0_MG_FD_205753 | JGI IMG/M metagenome (GOLD analysis project Ga0315273, IMG submission 205753) | Sediment microbial communities from Yellowstone Lake, YNP, Wyoming, USA - YL17G02_0 | ecosystem: Environmental > Aquatic > Freshwater > Lake > Sediment | place: USA: Wyoming | collected... | reverse complement strand
TTGCATATTTTATTTTGTTCAGATTTCCATGCTGAGCTTTTACAATCTGCTTGAATTTTTTAAATGCTTTGCCAGAGTATAAAATTTTTTCAGCTACCTGAATGCCTTCTCCTTTTTTTGCCTTGCCGGTCATTTCAAGAAGATTCCCTGCAAGAAAAAGAGATTTTTTTTCCAAATCTTTTGGGCTGCTCTTTCTTTGATCCAGAACCTTCAGGATATCCATCAACTCAAGAGCAGGACCTACACCATTTCCTATTGGTTGGCTTCCGTCTGTTATTACAGACTTTAGTGTTCTATGAAAATGTTCCCCCAGCGCATCAAATTTTCCTTTTAATATTTCTGCTTTTCTTTTTGTAGGTATTTTAGCTGTTTCTCCATAAGGAATATCTATCAGAATATATTTGCTTCCGACAGCAAACTTTTTTGACATTATAGAAGCAAGAAGTTGGGATTTTGGATCTATGTTCAGCGCTTTTTCAACTTTTATTATTTTGGAATCAGCAGGAGCGATTCCCATTCCCCCTCCCCAGACAATAAACGCTTTTGTTTTTTTCAGAATTTTCTTAAGTTCCTTTATTGTAAAATCTATCTGAACAATTGTTTCCATAACATCTGCTGTTCCTGCTGCGCTTGTTATGGCACGTGAAGAGGTCTTGGGGAATGTCAGACCTGCTGCAGCGCAGATTGAAACAACTATTGGCGTTGTCCTGTTTCCTGCAACACCGCCGACAGAATGCTTATCGACAATAAACTTATCTTTTAATGAAAGGCGATTTCCTGTTTTTATTATTGCATTTATCATATCAACTGTTTCTCTGGAATTTGTCCCGACTTTGTACATCGCAGCAACAAAAAGAGCTATCTCTGGCTCAGAAAGGCGGTCTTTCACAATATCAATTATAATCTGGTCAATCTCTGATTTAGATAATCTTTTATTCCCAAGTTTTTTCTTAATCAGCTCAACGCTTTTTGGAACAGGTGCTATATTTACATCAACTTTTTGATTTTTTTTCAGATGAAGTTTTGCAAGAACTTCTGATGAGGGAATTATTTCATTATTTTTCAATTCCCCATCAACTATGCCCAAAACCGCTGTTGTTTCCAGAGGATTTTTAGAAATAGTTTCAATTAATATCATTTCCTGAGCCTGCAATCCAAGGTTCATAGCAGCACCTTTGCTAAGCATAACAACAGGAATTCCTGCAGACCACTCTTTTATTTTCACCTTTAATAACATTGTCTTTGGTAATTATAAAAAGAAAAAACTGTTTTTATATTTATTTAGTCTCTTTTTCAGAAGATTCCTGTATCATCAAACCAGGAACGGGTTTTTTTCTGTATAACTCAAGAACTATCAGAAGATACGCCACTATTAGTGGTCCTAGGACAAATCCTAAAATACCGAAGAACAACAAACCGCCAATCATCGATACAAGAACAATGCCTGAATGTATCTTTGTCATTTTAGCTACAAATATCGGCCTTAAAATGTTGTCAATAGTGGAAGAAATCATACCAAATACTATAACACCCCATGCTCCAAAATTATTCCCCCCTAAGAACATGAAAATAGCAACAGGTGCCCAAACCACTGGTGTTCCTAGTATAGGAAGAATACCCATGAACATTGCTACAAGAGTAAGGAATAAGGCATTCGGAACTCCAAAGATGAAAAATCCGATACCTGCAATAAACCCTTGAAGTATTCCTATAAGGACCTGTCCGTATATAACCGACTTTGTTATTTGAGAAGAATATTCAAAAAGCTTTTTTTCAATTTCCTTAGGAAATGGGAGCAAACTTTTTACATAATCTGAGATTTTGTCTCCATCCCTTAAGACAAAGAAGAATGTGAAAAACACAACCAGCAGCTGCATGGAAATTGTTGGAAGATTCAGAAGAATGTCTGTTAATTCACTCATTATTGAATTCATTGCGTTTGTAACAAAACCAGAAACAACAGAGCTAATCTGGACAGAAAACTGCTCTGATGCAAAGAATTGCGGAAAAAGATTTTTCAAAGGTGTTACAAAATCTATCTGCAAAGTTGCCTGAAGTATCTTGAAAGACTGCTCTATTAGCATCGGTGTTAAAAACCACAGTGGAATGATAATTATCAATAAAAGAATAATTACCATCAGGGAAGCTGTAAGATTTGCTGATTTTATTCTTTTGTAAAACCATTTGTAAAGGGGCACAAAAATAAATGCAAGAAGCGCTCCGAAGATTATTGGGAGCAAAATAGGCTTCAAAAGAAGAAAAGATAGCACAATTAATGCCATTAAAATTACTACTGTCATTATTTTCTCAAAATAAAGTTCATCTATTTTAACCATTAATTAACTAATAGTAGTTAAAATTTATAAAGGTTTGTGAATAAAAACTTTCATGAACTTCATAAAAAAAATATTCTCGGGAAAAATAGATGAATTAGTTCATCTGCAGTTTCAGAAGTTTAGCAGGGGCGAATTTAGAAACCGGGCAGTTATTGGCGCGAAGAGAACAGGAGAAAAGTATACTATAAAAACAAGTTCGGAGTTTGCTAATGAATTTGTCAGGGAATCTGCAGAAATTCTCGGGAAAAATAAGGCAAGAATCACGGGTGCTATTGTTTCTACTAATGATTTGAAGAGTGTTTTGGACTTTAAGGAGATAAAACAGTTTCAGGGAGTTAAAAGATATCTTCTTGACAAAGACATGACAGGAGAAGAAATTCTTTCTTTGCTGAATAAATTTCCAAAAGCTTTCTTTGCCCTTAGCTTTTCAACTTCTTATTTTACTTTAAAAATAAAGGCAAAATCCCCTAAATCAGGAAAACCAGGCAGTAAGGCAGAAGCTATGCCAAAGCCTGATTTTTGCACTCTGGTCACTTTTGACAAAAAAATAGGGGAAGATTTTGTGTTTGAAAATCCAAATTTTAAAAAAGCAGAAATAAAACACACCTTCATAATAAAAGAAATAGTAATTCCCGATAAGCTGAAAAACGAAAAAGATTACGCTGTTATAAGGGAAAAATCCCTAAGAAAAGGAAAAATAATCAGGGAAGCTATTATTGACGAGAAACCTTATAAAAAAGAAGCTGAATTTGAGGCGTGATTTCTTCAAAAACCTTTAAAAACCTTCAATTTTTAGATATTCTATCCAGGGTAAATAGTCTTTGCAGAAACAAAGCCTAAAGAATAAAATGTTCTCCGCAAAAATGTTAAGAAATGTCAACAATAAGAAGACCGAGAAAGGGAAGTCTGCAGTTCTGGCCGAGAAAAAGGGCCAGTAAATTTCTGCCCAGAGTTAACTGGAGTTCTATAAATTCCAAAAAAAGAGTCAAAGGATTTATCTGCTATAAGGCAGGCATGGCTTCTGCATATGTCAAAGATGAAACAGCTAATTCTATGACAAAAGGAAAAAACATTATTGTTCCTGTGACAATTCTTGAATGCCCTCCTATGAAAATATTTTCTGTAAGATTTTACAAAAATGGCATGGTAAAAACAGAAGTTCTGGCTGAAAATCTAGGCAAAGAATTGATAGGCAGGCTTCGAATGCCTAAGAAAAAGCCCCAAAAAATAGAAGATGTTAAAGATTACGATGACATCTCTTTGATATGCTATTCAGAAGTCAAAAAAACAGGAATAAAAAAAACTCCTGATTTAAGCGAGATAGGACTTGAAGGAAATATCCAGGAAAAACTTAATTTTGCGAAAGAAAATCTCGGAAAAGAAATAAAAGTTTCTGATATTTTTGAAAAAAAACAGGTTGTTGACGCAAGAGGGCTTACAAAAGGACAGGGCTTTTCAGGAGCTGTCAAAAGATTTGGAATAACCCTGAAAGCGCACAAATCTGAAAAAGGAAGAAGAAAGCCAGGAAGCCTTGCACCATGGCATCCTGCAAGAGTTACATATATGACTCCTATGGCTGGACAGCTTGGAATGTTCACAAGAGCTGTGTACAACAGTTGCATAATCCACATAGGAAATGCAGACCAAAAAATAAAGAATATAAAAAATTACGGAAATATTAATACAGATTATATTCTTTTAAGAGGTTCTGTGCAAGGACCTGCAAAAAGGCAGTTATTAATCACTTATCCTCTTCGCGAAACTAAAAAAACTTCAAAAAAATCTTTTGAATTTATAGAAATAAGATGACAACATCACCAATAGAGGAAGTAGTTAGAGATATAGAAAGCATCGATGAAAATGCACATCTTGAAGAAGGAGATGCATTAAGTAGAATTATTGAAACAGTTATAGCAGCAGATTATGAGGAATGGGGATTAGCAAGATTCAGAACTATAAGAAGAGACGGCGATGATATAGTTGAATCTGGTTTTGTTCTTGATAGAGCAATGGGAAAAAGAAATTCTTTAGGTTCGAGAATTTATCGTGGAAAAAATCAGACAGTTTATGATCCAAAAGATTCTAAAAAAATATTGCACATCCTTCAAGCCTCAAGAGAATATCCTAAATTTGATAAATTTTTAAAGGAACGCGGAAGATGAAAACACAAATTCTAGACATAACAGGGAAAAAACTGAAAGATATAGAGATTCCAGGAATTTTTTCAGAGCCTGTAAGAGAAGATTTAATTTCAAAAATTCTGGAGGCTAAAAAAACAAGACAACCTTACTCCCCAAACCCTGTGGCAGGAAGGCAGACAGCTGCTTCTGGAAAAATTGTCCACAGAAGGCATGTATGGAGAAGCGGTTATGGAAGAGGAATTTCAAGAATTCCAAGAAAGATAATGTCCAGAAGCGGAAGCCAGTTTAACTGGGTTGGAGCAGAAATATCCTCAACAAGAGGCGGAAGAAGAGCCCATCCTCCTAAAATAATTTCGATGATAAATTCTTCTAAAATAAATAAAAAAGAGGCAAGAATCGCATTAATCTCTGCATTAAGTGCCACAGCCAACAAAAAACAGGTTTCTTCAAAATATAAAAGAATAGACGAAAAAGATCTGAAAGAACTTCCGATTGTTGTTGAATCAAAAATAATCAAGCTTAAAACAAAAGAGCTTTTGGGCAGCATAAGAAAAATATTGGGGGATAAAATCTTTGAAGTCACCTTAAAAAATAAAGAAGTCAGAAGCGGGAGAGGGAAATTAAGGGGAAGAAAATACAAATCCAACGCGGGAATTTTAATTGTAACAGGAAAAAATGAAAAAATTAAGACAAAAATCTTTTCTGTAAAAAACACAGAAAATATAGGGATTTCTGATTTAGCAGAAGGAAGTCCTGGAAGGCTAACAATTTACACAGAATCAGCAATAAATGATTTGCAGGAGAAATTCAAATGACTATCCAATTAAAACCCCTTATAACAGAAAAGGCTGTCATGCTGATAGAATCACAGAATACTATTACATTCAGAACAGACAAGAAAACCAACAAGACAGAGATAAAAAAAGAGGTAGAATCTTTGTTTGACGTCAAAGTCGATAAAGTAAGAGTTTTATTAAAAGGAAACCAAAAATATTTTTATGTCAAATTAAAAAAGAATTTTCCTGCTATTGATATAGCAACGAAAATAGGAATGATTTAAAATGATAAACACACTAGATTACCATAGCCTCCTAGAAGAAGTTAATAGGGAAACAATTTACTTAATAAATGAAGATGTAGCTGATGAAATTGAACAAAATTTGGAAAGATTAGGATTTGAAAGATTTGAAAATGATTCTGCAAGGTTGAAATTTTCAGGAAAAAAAGTTCAAGTAATTTATAATATTGGAGCTGAAAAGCCATTCACAGTTGTCTTAGAAGAAAAAGATGCTGAGGCAGTTTTAGAAGCAGAAAAAACTTTGGAGAGCATATTAAAAAGTGCCCTGGAGGACATCTAATGGCTAAAAGAATAATTGTTCAGGCACGTGGAAGAGGCGGACCAAGATACAGAGTCAGAAGACAGGCTTTCAGCATCAGGCCGAAATATCCTCAAAACATATCTGGAGAAGGAATTGTAATGAATATAATAAATTCTATGGGACACTCAGCTCCTTTGGCAAAAATAAAATATGACAAGGGAATTTTTTTCATGCCTGCTTTTAAAGGGATGAGTGAAGGACAAAAAATAGTTTTAGAAAATGGAGAGGTCAGTCATGGAAATATTCTGAGATTAAAAGATATTCCTGTAAAAACTCCTGTTTATAATATAGAAGCAAGACCTGGCGACGGAGGAATTTTTATAAGAAGTGGGGGAAATTCAGGGGTTGTAACCAGAATTTCTGAAACAGGCGTATTTATTCTAATGCCTTCAAAAAAAGAAAAAGAATTTAATCTAAAATGCAGAGCAACGATAGGAGTAATTGCCGGAGAAGGAAGATTTGACAAACCAATACTAAAAGCAGGAAAAAAGTATTATATGGAGAAATCCAAAAGCAGATTATGGCCAAGAACATCTGCAGTAAAGATGAATGCAATTGACCATCCTTTCGGAGGCGGAAGAGGAAAAAGGATTAAAAGCAAGATTGCAAAAAGAAATGCCCCTCCTGGAGCAAGAGTAGGCTTGCTAAGGCCAAGAAGAACAGGAAAACAGAAATAAAATGACAAACGAAATAACTGAGATAAAGAGAAAAGAATTCACATACAGAGGAAAAACCCTCGACGAACTTAAAAAGTTGGATGTTAGAGAATTTTCAAAACACCTGAAATCTAATCCTAGAAGAAGCATTCTCCGCCAGTTTCAGCAGATAGAAGATTTTGTCAGCAGAGCAAAAGACAAGATAAACAAGAACAAACCTGTAAAAACCCATCAGAGAAATCTAGTAATTGTTCCCGAAATGGTTGGCATGAAAATCAATGTCCACGACGGAAAAAGCTTTTTTCCTGTAATTATAACAGGAGAAATGCTGGGGCATAGATTAGGAGAATTTTCAATAACCAGAGGCAGAGTCAAGCATGGAAAATCAGGAATAGGTGCTACAAAAGGATCTAAATTCAAAGCTAAAAAATAAAAATTAAACAAAGAAAATATATCAAATGACAGAAAAAAATTACAACCCAGAACAGAAACAGCAGAAATTTGTGAACAAACAGCAAAAAACACAGAAAGTTCAACCGATTATTAATAAAAAATCTGAAAAAGACACAGAAGTTAAAGCAGAAGAAATTAAAGAAGAAGCAAAACCCGAAGTAAAAGAAATAAAAAAACCTGCTGAAAAGCCGAAGAAAACAAAGGCAATTGTCAACGGATTTGATGTTCCTATTTCAACAAAGCATTCTATGGCTATCTGCAAATTTATAAAAAGAAAAAAGATTTCGCAGGCAATCTCTGAGTTAGAACAAGTAGCTAAAATAAAAAAGCCTATTCCAATGAAAGGGGAAATCCCCCATAGAAAAGGAAAAATGATGTCTGGAAGATTTCCCCAGAAAGCTGCAAAACAATTCATAATCCTGCTGAAAAGTCTTTCTTCAAATGCAACTTATTTCGGAATTGAAGAACCTATAATTATTGAAGCTTTTGCAAATATCGGTGCAAGACCTTTCGGAAGGCATGGAATAAGAAGAAAAAGAACCCATATCAGAATAGTTGCTGAAAATAAATCTGTTGAGAAAAAGGCATAATGGAAGAAAAAAATGTTGTAAAATTCAAGAAAGAAGAGTTTGCTATTAGGGAATATGTCAGAGATTCTCTTGGAAAAGGAAAAGTAAGCAGGGTAAAAATAGAATACACTCCTGTCGGGGAAAAAATAATAATTGCAACAAACAGGCCCGGAATGATTATCGGAAAAGGCGGAGAAAAAATTAAAGAATTAACAAGAGTTCTGAAAACTCAATTTGGCCTGGAAAATCCAAACATAGAAATAGACGAGATAAGAAATCCTGAATTTGACGCCCAATTCATGGCAGATGACATTGCATTAAGCATAGAAAGATTCGGACCTTTAAAATTCAAAGTAATTGCTTACAGAGCTTTGCAGAGAATAATGAGTGCTGGTGCATTGGGAGTTGAAATAAGGCTTAGCGGAAAACTTCCTGGTGCAAGGGCAAAAACCTGGAGGTTTGCACAAGGATATATGATAAAAACAGGAAACAGCGCAAAAGTTGTTGACCGGGCAAAAGCTGTTGCACAAACAAAACCAGGAACAGTAGGAGTTAAAATGAGCATTTTATCCCCTGACGCAATTCTTACTGATAAAATTGTCATTGACGAAGCACTTTTGAAAAAGCTAAGAGAAAATATAGAAAAAAAAGATGAAAAAGAAATTAAAAAAAGCCCAAGGAAAAAAATAGCAAATAAAAAATGAAATTAAAAGCAAGCGAGATAAATAAAATGACCAAAGATGAAAAAAACAAGAAAATGGAAGAATTGAGAATGGAGCTTCTGAAAGCAAGAGTCAATGCTTCAAAAACCGGAAATTCAAAAGTCAAAGAAATTAAAAGGCTTATGGCCAGGATAATCACCCTTAACAAATAAATAAAATGAAAAATAAATTTTTCAAAATAAAAATCAGGAGATTTTAATAATGGAAATATGCCCAAAATGCGGTTTGCCCAAGCAGGCATGCGTGTGTGAACAGATTGTAAAAAGCGCGCAGAGAATAAGAGTATCAACTGACAAAAAAAGATACGGGAAAATAGTCACGCTTGTAACCGGATTTGAAAGCGGAATTGACATAAAAAAAATTACAAAATCCCTGAAAAACGGGCTTGCCTGCGGAGGAACATGCAAAGAAAACATTATAGAACTTCAGGGAGATCACAGAAAAAAAATAAAGGAAATACTGATTAAGCTCGGATTCGACGCTGAATTCATAGAGGACTAAAAAATGAAGAAAAAAGAAAAAAACACAGAAAAAAAAGAAGAAAAAGAACCAGCCGAAGCAAGAATCAAAGATACTGACTGCCCTTTTCATGGAAATTTAAAAGCACGGGGAAGAATCTTTGAAGGAAAAGTAATCAAAAAATTTCCCAGCAGGATAACTATAGAATTTGGAAGAATGGTCAGAGTAAGAAAATATGAAAGATATGCTAAATCAAAAACAAAACTTCATGCAAGACTACCAATTTGCATGGAAAAAGACATAAATGTCGGGGATTTGATAAGAATTCAGGAATGCAGGCCATTGAGCAAAATAATTCACTTTGTTGTAATCAGCAAAATTAAATCCAAAGAGGAACAATTAAAATGAAAGCAAATATGGGTTTTTCATTCATTCGAATTAAACAAATGAAAGTAAATCTAGAAGATTTTCATTCATTCGCCAATATGTTCCGCGAACAAGAAATTCGCGTCACAGGAAGTGCCAAATGAAAGTAAATATGAAATTTTCATTCATTCACTATAGGAGGAAATATATCAAATGAAAGCAATATCAGCAAAAATAACACCTGGATTAAATCTCGGAGCTATACTTGTAGCTGCAGACAACAGCGGAGCAAAGCTGGTCAGACTTGTTTCTGTAAAAAGAGGGAAAGGAAAAAAAGGAAAACAGGGAAATGCAAGAGTTGCAGACATGGTAAAAGTCAGCGTCAGAAAAGGGCTTCCTGACATGAGAGGAAAAGTTTTTGATGCGGTGATAGTCAGACAAAAAAAATCTTATCGAAGATTAAATGGAGAAAGAATTGCCTTTGAAGATAACGCAGTGGCCATACTTAAAGATGAAAAAGGCAATCCTCAGGGAACTCAAATTAAAGGGCCTGTTGCAAGGGAGGTAATGGAACGATGGCCGTCTGTTGCAAAAATAGCTGCAATAGTCCACTAAAAACAAAATGAAAAAATTCAGCACATACTGGAAATCAAGCAGAAAACCGAATAAACAGAGGAAATATTCAGCAAATGCAGGTCTGCATTTAAAGAGAAAGTTTATGAGTGCAAATCTGTCAAAAGAATTAAGAAAAAAATACGGAAAAAGAAATTTTCCACTAAGAAAAGGAGACCATGTTAAAATCATGAGGGGGAAATTCAGGAAAAAAACAGGAAAGATAATGCTGGTTGATATGAAAAAAATAAAAGTTGAGATAGAAGGAATCCAGATGAAGAAACAAGATGGCTCAAAGGCAAATATAAAATTCAATCCATCTGCTCTGCAGATAACTGAATTAAACTTAGAAGATAGAAAAAGGACAGAATCTCTGGCAAATTCAATAAAGAAAACTGAAAAAGGAGAAAACAAAAATGCACCTTAAAAGACAAGAAGTTCCAAAAAGTTGGCCTGTTTACAGAAAAGGCACAAAATATGTAGTAAGACCAAGTTCTGATTTAAACTTCGGAGTTCCTCTGCTTGTTGTTTTAAGAGATCTTCTTAAAATAGTACAAAATAGAAAAGAAGCAAGGAGAGTTATTTTCCTTAAGCAAATTCTTCTTAACAACAAGATTCCAAGAGATGAAAAAAACTCTGTTCTTCTATTTGATACCCTTTCATTAGTTCCTGCGAAGAAAAATTACAGATTAGACCTTTCTGAAAATGGGAAATTTGAACTAAAAGAAATAAGTGAGAGTGAGCTGAATAAAAAAGCTGTAAAAATTGCAGATAAAAAAACATTGAAAGGAAAAAAAGTGCAGTTGAATCTTCAGGACGGAAGAAATATTCTTTCAGATATAAAATGCAATGTCAACGATTCTGTTCTGATTAATTTTAAGGAAAAGAAAGCAGAAAAATGCCTTCAGCTTAAAGAAAATTCAAAAGCTGTTGTTTTTGCAGGAAAACACTCCGGTAAAAGAGGCAGTATAACAAATGTTGACAATAAGAAAAAGGTTGTTGAACTGGAAACAAAAAGCAGAGAAAAAATAAATGTCTTACTTAAACAAATAATTGTTATAGAATAAAATGAACAAAATGAAAGAAATAAGCATAGAGAAGGTTGTCCTGAGCATAGGCGGAACCGGCGATAATCTGGAGAAAGGATTCAAGCTCCTAAAAATGCTGACAGGAAGAAAACCCGCAAAGATGGAATCAAGAAAAAGGATTCCTGCTCTCGGAGTAAGACCCAGGCTTGAAGTCGGGGCTGTTGTGACTTTAAGAAAAAATATAGACGATACTTTAAAAAAAATGCTTGCAACTAGAGACAACACACTAAGAAAAAGCCAAATAAGCCCTAATAACTTTTCATTCGGAGTTAAAGAGTATATTGAAATTCCAGGAACAGAATATCAAAGAGATATAGGAATCCGTGGGCTTGATGTAACTGTTGTCTTCAAAAGGTCTGGAAAAAGAGTAAGATTGAGAAAGATAAAAGAAGGAAAAATACCAAAAAGAAACGAAATCAGCAAAGAGGAAATAATAAAATTCATGGAGGATAAATTCAAAACGAATTTCATTTAAAATGACAGTAAATAGGAAATTTTCAATCATTCGAATTAAACAAATGAAAGTAAATCTAGAAGATTTTCATTCATTCGCCACTGGAAGTGTCAAATGACAGCAAGCGACTGGAAAAAAATTTTGAAGCAGCTTGAAGGCAAGCCAGAGAAAAAACAGAAATTCCTAAAGCATAATGAACCTAAAAAAAGAAAAATAGGAATTGCCGCAAAGAAATGCGAAAGATGCGGGAGATTTGGAGCACATATAAAATCATACGGATTAAATTTATGCCGACACTGCTTCAGAGAAATAGCTGAAGAAATCGGCTTTCAAAAATACAGTTAAAATGTCACAAGATGTTGTTGCAGACGCGCTAAATATGATGAGGAATGCTGTAAAGGCCAGAAAGGAAACTGTCGAAATAAAAAGAATTTCAGGGTTGCTCATAGAAATATTAAAAATAATGAAGCAAAAAGGAGCAATAAGAAAGTATAAAATTGATTCAAAAAATAAAGCTGTTGAGATTGAAATAGAGAAAATGTTTGAATGCCGGGCTATTAAGCCGAGATTTACTGTAAAAAAGGACCAGATTGAAAGATATAGAAGAAGATTTTTGCCTGCAAGGGATATCGGAACAATTATAATTTCAACTAATAAGGGGCTTATAACTCATGAAGAAGCTTTAGAAAAGGGGGTTGGAGGGTCTCTTTTAGCATACTTTTACTAAAAATGAAAAAAGAACTTTACAAAAAAATAGAAATTCCTGAAGGAACAGACGCTGAAATAGAGGGATCTTTGCTAAGAATAAAAGGATCTGAGGGAGAAAACTCAAGAAGATTTATACTCGGCCCTTTGAAAATGACAAAAGAAGGAAATAAAATAAGTATTGGAATAAAAAATGCCACAAAAAGGGAAAAGAAAATGATGAATACAATAGCAGCACACATAAGAAATATGATTAAAGGCGTGCAAAAAAAATTTGAGTATGAACTAAAAGCTGTTTTCAGTCATTTCCCGATTACTCTTGAAGTAAATGGCAGGGAAGTTCTGATTAAAAATTTTCTTGGAGAAAAAAA
>Ga0315273_10009548_pt1 | contig 12313 bp, 5 predicted proteins | sample YL17G02_0_MG_FD_205753 | JGI IMG/M metagenome (GOLD analysis project Ga0315273, IMG submission 205753) | Sediment microbial communities from Yellowstone Lake, YNP, Wyoming, USA - YL17G02_0 | ecosystem: Environmental > Aquatic > Freshwater > Lake > Sediment | place: USA: Wyoming | collected... | reverse complement strand
CCAAACACAGGCGACATGCACGCTCATCCAGCAGTGGAGAGAGTTGCTGGTACTTCCGTGCTAACACATCATCCGTCAGTTTTGCAAACATCTATATGAGTATAGCACACACCATTTGATTGTTCAAGTTATTATGCATAGGCTTCTCAGCGCCGATGTTCGTGGCAAACAACGACGCTCCGATGACCGGCCACCTCAGACTGCGGCCGGCAAGAAAGAACCCTGCGCTGTTCTGCGAAGAGTGTGCGCGGACCGAAAGCCAGAGCCCGATCAGTATGCTTGCCGCAAGCGCGCCAAGGCAAACCACCCAGTCCAGTCCTGAAAGGGAAAGCCCCCCCGTCATCCTTTACCCTCCTTGGCCAGGCACTGTGCCCTACCGGCACTGCCTCAACTGGTCCGGCGTTAGCGGCACGTCCCACCAGGTGTAATCCGAGGAGTTCTTATCGGTGGCGTGCACGTCGAGGAGCCACAGCCTCGTCTTCGCGACCACATGCCCGTCCACACAGGCGATGTTCACCAACCCATCGTGCCTCTTCGGGTCGAAGAAGTCGTTGGTCCAGTAGAGGCCCGGGTTGAGGTCTTTGCGGGAGCCCAATGCGCGGCTCGTCCTGAGGCCCGGTACTATCGCCCAGTGTCCCACTTGCGAGGCCTGCACACCCATGTCGATAAAGCGCTGTGGGTCTTCCTTGCCATACCAGTAGTGTGAGGCATCCCCGAGCATTATGGTCTTGGTTGGGGCCCGCACCTGATCAACACGGACCGGCGGTATGAACGTGTTGTTTGCCTCCTCGCCCAGCGCCACGTTCATTCCGATCGTGGTGCCCCAGTAGTAGCGCCACTGCATGGGACCGCCGACCGCGTTGTAGAACGGAGGAGTTGTCAGACAATAGGGCAGATCCTTCTTGTCCGCGCAGTACTTCCTGATGCCGTACGCCCAGAACGCGTCCGCCTTCTCATCCTGCCAGGTCGGCCCGCGATGGGTCATCACGAAATAGCCGCCCCAATCGTTGGCGTACAGAACGATGGCGGATGCAAGCTGCTTCATGTTGCTCTGACACGCTGCCATCTGGGCGCGCTGCTTGGCGCGCAGGAAAACCGGGAACAGGATCGCCGCCAGTATCGCGATTATAGCGATGACCACCAGCAGCTCGATCAGCGTGAACCCTCCTCTTGCTCTCATTTCAAGCCTCCCCTTTCGTTCGCCCCAAAGCGAAACGCCTGACGCCCGCAGTGAACGTTCCTGCTGAATGTTTCCCGCGAGAGCGCCATCAGTCTCATCGACTTCCTCACCGCCACGCTGCCCTCACCGCAAACTCCCGCGGCGGATTGGCAACCACGATCGTATCCCCGTAGAACGCGCCCCACGGCTTCCCGCCGATCTCCACGCTCTTCAGCCCGCACCCATCCGGCGTGCGAAGGTGCAGCAGGACCTTTTTCGGACGCTTGTCGCCGGCGAGTTTCACGCTTGCGCTCACGGTTCCGGTCTTTGCATCCGGCTTGACGCTGAACGTCACCTTGCCGAAGTAGGTAGGGGCATTTTTTGCGCCAAACGGCTTGCCCTGCGCCATCCACCTCCGCGGTGTCGCTGGTGCGATGCGGAGCGTGTCGCCCTCCTCATGCAGCAGGAGATTGCGCAGCATGATGATGTAGTTCGAGCATCCCTCGCCGTGTGGCATGTCCCCCGCGCCGCGCACCCCCACCTTCGGCGGGTCGAACTCGTTATACTTGTGGTACAACTCCTGCCCTTCGCTCCAGCCCATCATTTCGGATGCGGTGTCCACATAGGAGTTGAACAGGTCCACGGTGCGGTCGGGCTGTCCGCGCCGGATGTAGCTGATCGCCCAGTCGCTATAGATGTAGGGGAATCCCATCAGCCCGCCCCCTTCGGCCGCCTCCGCTTCCCTGAACCGGAAGTATCCATCGATGACCGGATCGAACGCGTCATACAGCTCCAGCGGGTATACGAGGCTCGACGCCGGCCACGTGCCGAGGTTGTTCTGGTCCTCCGGGGCGACGGAGAGCGTGCCGCAGTAGTCGTTGAACCGCACGAACCGTTCGCGCGCCGCCCGTTTTATTGCCTTGGCGAACTCATCCGCTTCTGCCAGGAACTCCTGTTCGTCAGCCGATTTCCCGATCGCCGCGGCCGTGCGCGCCACCTGCCGGAGGCCATAGACGCCGTAGGCGTTGATATAGTAGGGGTTCCCCGACCCGCCGGCCTCCAGCTCACCCGATGGGTAGAGCCCATAGGTCATGCTGTTCGGGTCCTTGACGCGCCCTTTCTGCCGCTTGCGGGCAAGCTCAATCCACCTGGCGCCCTTCGCAAGGGACGAATACGAGGCTTCGAGATACCGCTTGTCCTGCGTGAAGAGATAGTGGTCCACGAGCGCGCCCAGCGTCTGTCCCTGGCCGTCCCACTGCCCCGGACGCGTGAGCCACATGCCCGGGTTCTCCTGGTTGTCCCACTGGCCGAACTCCCACCGGCTTACGGGGACTTTGCTCTTCGGAATCATAAGCGAGTCGCAGAGCTTGCCCGCGATATCGCTGTAGCCGGCCATGTCCCAGGCACGGATCTCGTAGCTGCCGTCGCGGTAGCAGAGGTCCCAGTAGACGAACGGCCCGCACATCTGCGTGTAGACATCGTGGTCGGCCCACTTGAGGAAGTAGCAGGCCAGGGTGACCAACTGAGCCTTGTAGAGGTCGTCGAGGTCCTTGTCCGGCAGATCGAACGCTGCTCTTCGGCTGAGAAACGCGTCCCAGTAGCTTTTGATATCCTTCCGGGCCCGCTCGGGAGTGATCTCTCGGGCAAGCTCGAGCTGCTCCGCCCACAAGCTCCTCGGCTTCGGCCCGAAGACTGCGTAGTCCGCGGGGTCCGTCCCAGGTGGAACGTCCTCTCCGTAGGGGGTCTTGTTCTCCGGGTGGCGCGGCTCGGCGTTGCGCATCCAGCTCTGGCGTGTGTCGTAGGGGCGGTAGCCGTTCCCGTAGGGCATTAGCTCCAGCCTGTCAACGGCAGGCAGCTTCAGCGCGTAGCGCTTCGTCTCCCCCGGTCTGAGAGTCGGGGTGTAACGCAGGGACAGCGACTTCCAGGTCGGGTCCTCTCCGCAGAGCACGTCGTGCCACTCGGTCGGCGCGGTCGCGCCCACCGTGACGTAATACTTGGGTGGAACGGCCGGTTTCCTCGCCACGAGGTCGGCTTCTTTGATGCCGGCTGTCCCAGGTTCGAAGACCCAGATCGCGTTGAGAATCGCCGGCTGTCTGGACTCCGGGGTGGCCCGGCTGGAGATCTTGATGTAGCCATCGCCGTCGGTGTCTTTGCCGACGAACGCATGTGCTCGAGGATCGGTGGTGCGCGGTTTGTTGAGATCGATTCGACGCGGCTGGTCCCCTTCGACGCTCAGGATGACGCTGCGCTCGTTCTTATCATAGGGGTAGCCGAAGCAGATCCAGCCGGGGAAGCCGTCGGTACCCAGATACACTGGATACTCCTTGCCTGGCTCCACCTTTATCATGTACTCGATGGGCATGCCGTAGAAGCCGTCGCGCCAGCAGCGGGTCGGATCGGAACCCCACGCACCCGCGGCGGTGCATCTCGGGTCCACCAGGCCGATCGGGCGCTCGATGGGCCTCACTTCGTCGGGGTGACCGTCGATGACGATGAGCGGCTTACCCCGGTCTTCTATGAGGTCTCCTGACGCCTTGAGAGTCGGGGCTCCGTCCAGGTTGACGACGAGGCTCGCCGTCACGGGGCTCGTGCCGGGGTTCGTGGCGGCGATCTCCACAACATCGACCGGCTGCGACTTCGTGGGAGCCATCATGTACGTGATCTGGTAGTGTATGCCGGCCTCGTCGAACTCCGTGACGACAGCCGGCAGGTAGCCATCCAGCGCCTTCTGTCTGAAGCCCGGAATGGTGTAGGGCGAAATTCCCTTGCCCTGTCGCTCGATGCGAAACCTCATCTCGAACTCGCTGTAACGGAGGTGCATCGAATGGCCGAACTGCATCACCGGCCAGCCCATCACGCCGACGCACGCCTGGCTGTTGACCGGCGCGTGTCTACCGATCTTGAACTCGTCGAAGGATGTCTGCCAGCGCAGCTCGGGGTATCCTTTGTCGACCCGCCCATTCGTTACCGGTTCCCAGGTGCCGCCGGCCCCGTCGTGAGCGGCCGGCAGCAGCAAGAGCGCACATGCGCCAACCGCGAACAACATCTCCAACTTCGGAGTCCCGTGCCCTTTCCTCAGACCACTTGGCCGGATTATTGCGAGCTTCTCAGTTAGTGTACCGTCGAAATCGCGAGTTGTCAAGTGCTATTTTCGGCAGGCGGCGGCGTTTTCCTTCACATGCGCACGCCGGGCGGCCTTGGGCCAGGCGGATGTGCCGCTTTCAGGTTCGCCTGCATATGTATTGTGGTCCCCAAATGGCTGCGTGTCAACCCGGTAATGTTGCTGGATTTTTGCAGAGGCACTTGACAGGTCGAAAGTTTGGTGATAAGCTTCGTCTGTATGGAATTACTACGAAGCACGGGATTATTCAGCAAGGAGTCGACATGGGCACCGCAAACGGGCGTCTCAAGCTAATGAAGCGGAATAGCCGCGCTCAGGTCACCATTGGCGTGAGAAGGCATGCGCCTATCTCTAGAGCACACCTAGCGAAGGTCACCGGGCTCAGCCTGACCTGCGTATGTGACATCGTAGATGAACTGCTCGCCGAAGGGGTGGTCGTAGAGAAGGGTACCGTCACCGGTCAGCGGGGGCGTCCCATGGTCCTGCTGGACATTAACGCGGACGGCGCGCCGGTCGCGGGCGTCTGGCTTCGGCCGGAGGATATGGAGATTGCCGTGGCCAGCCCGACTGCCGAAATCCTTGCCCGCAGGACGATCCCCTACGCTCCAGACGACGATCCCGAATCGGTCCTTGCGGCGATTGCCCAGGGAATCCAGCGGTGCGCCGAAGCGGCGCGCAAGGACGCGAAGGCGTTGAGGGGGATCGGGGTGTCTCTGGCCGGTCTGGTGGATATTGACAACCTCACCAACAGGCGCGGTTGGGAACACGTCCCCATCTGCCGGATGCTGGAAGAGCGTCTTGGGGTGCCCGCCTATGCGGAGAACGATGTCCGCGCAGCCGCGCTCGCCTCGCACTGGTTCGGCGGAGAAGCATCGGACGGTGTGGCGATTTACGTATCGGTGGCCGAGGGCATCGGCGCTGCCCTGGTGCACGACGGCGAGATACTTCGTGGCGTTCACGACACAGCCGGACTCCTTGGACATACAACGATCGACCCCAACGGGCCCGTGTGCGGCTGCGGCAATCGCGGGTGTCTTGAAGCGCTCGCGTCCGACCTGGCGTTCATACGCTATGTCTGGCCGGAGGTGGTCAAGAGCCCGCCCGAGATCTGCCGGGAAGAACGCATCGATCTGGTGCGCAAAGGCCTGGATCTGGCCTTGAGCGGCGATGCCAGCGCCAACCAGGCTTTGCTCACCGTCACGAGGTATCTGGGGATCGCTCTCGGGAATGCCATCAGCATACTTGACCCGAGAACCGTGTTCATTTGCGGAACGCTTATCGATATTGCTCCTGACCTCGTCATCGACTTGATCCGAAGGGAAGCCCTGCAGCACATCTGGCCGCACGCTCGCGGCGTAGACATTAGGCCGCTGATGGAGCACGAGGAGTTTCTGCTTCAGGGCTCGATAGGACTGGTCCTCTGGCAGCCTTACAGAGGCCTGCAGCAGGAGAACTTCAGCGTAAGATCGGTGGCGAATGTGAAGCCCGGTCGGGGGGCGCGACGCGCCGGCAGGAACGCGGTGCCAACGGCTGCCGGCTGATAAGGCAGTTTCCGAGGCGGGCATAGACGCGACGCGAGGGCAGGATGGCGCCGGATTCTCGCGTCGGCGAGCAGGCCCATCACTCGAAACACGAGGAGCGAAGGGAGGTATGACCGGCGACATTTCGATTGGAGACTCTTCGCGGCATTCTCAATGCGTGAGGTCAGGAGATGCGCGCGGCGCTTCGCCTATCTGAGTCGATAGGCTCAATCAAAGAGGAATCGAAAGGAGAGATCACAATGGTTTGCAGAACTGCGCTAGGAGCCTGGTGCGTGCTCTGCATTGTGCTGTTTGCCCTGGCACAGTTGCCGGGAGCAGCAAACACGTACTATGTATCCACAGCTGGCTCCGACTCAAACGATGGTTCCATTGACAATCCGTGGGCGACCATCGACAAGGGCGACCGGGACAGTGTCCTGAGCCCCGGGGATGAGGTCGTGATCCTTGCAGGGACCTACGACGTCTCGGGCGGCGGCGGGATAGTAATATCGAAACGGTCCGGCACGGCCGTTGCGCCCATCACCTACAGGGCGGACGGCGAAGTTATCCTGGACCGTGGAACCAGCGGGGGCTCGCTGCTGACATTCTACACGAGCTACATCGTGCTCGACGGGGTGCGGTTCAAGGGCGGCATTACCACCCTGGTCTTCACCAACTGCGCGGGGTGCGAGATCAAGGACTGCTGGATATCCTCCAAGATCGCCAACTACCCGACCACCTGGGGCCCGGCGCTGATGATCAACGGTACCAGTTCGAGCTTCAAGGTCCACAACAACGTCATCGGACCGGACCTGCCCTGGCCGTCCCATGGGATCTGCTATGATGCCTCGGGCGGGGACTCGAAGTTCTACAACAACGTGATAATGGGCGCGACGGACTGGACCTTCGTGGCCCGGGTTGCGGTGACGGGCGTGGAGTTCAAGAACAACATCATCTACAATGCCTCCAACGGCATCTACTCCCAGAACCCGAACCTGGTTCACTCGCACAACATCCTGTACGGAACTACCGGCACACCCTATATGGGGACTGCCGCGGGGCCGGGCGAGACGACCGACGACCCGTTGTTCAACAACACCAGTGGCAACTTCAGCCTTCTGTCCGACTTTGAGCTTCAGGCCGGAAGCCCCGCGATCGACAGCGGGACCTACGTCGGCCTGCCGTTCAACGGTTCGAAGCCGGACCGCGGCGTCTTCGAGACATCCGGCGCTGCGGGCCAGGTCGGCACCGTGGACGGGACAGTCACCGACGGCAGCACCTCGGTGCCGCTGGCGGGAGCGGTTGTGCAGCTAAAGGACGGTACCGACACCGTCTTCGAGATCGCCACACAGCCCGACGGGAGTTACTCGTTCCAGTGGATCATTGGCACGTATACGGTTGCCGCCAGCTATGCGGGGTATCGGCCGGCAAGCGCGGGCGTGACCGTGACAGACGGAGGGACCAGCACGGTCAACTTCGGCCTCGTCGCAGCCACACCGACCACCTTCTACGTCAGCCCAAGCGGCGATGACGGGAACGACGGCCTCACTGTCGGTACGGCCTGGGCAACGATGGACAAGGGCGATCGGGACAATGTACTGATCGCGGGCGACACGGTGCGCATCCAGGCCGGCACGTATTCCGGCAGGCAGGTCACCCTCTCGAAGAAGAGCGGCGCCTCGGCTTCTCCGATCACTTACGTGGGCGACGGAGGTCCGATCATCGACCGCGCCGACTACAACGGCACGACGTTCTCGATGACGGTCAACGCCCTGCATGACCTGGTATTCGACGGCATCACGTACACGGGAGGCACCGGAGGAGTCCAGCTCAACGACTGCGAGGGCCTCGAGATGAAGAACTGCACAGTCCGCGACCTGCAGCTTCCGACAGGCAGCGGGTCGTACTCGCCGGGCATTCACTCGATCAGGACCGGCAGCAGCTTCATCCACAACAACCTGCTCTACGGGACGCTCGGCAACGTCATCGTCCAGGACTTTGGTGGGAACGGCAATAGATACTTCAACAACACCATCTATGCCTACAACACGTGCACTGCGTTCATCTGCGGCTGGGCGAAGGGCTACGGTGGCGACCCCACCAAGAACACCGGTGCGCAGTGGAAGAACAACATCTGCTACACGGGCGGCGGATATGGGTTGCGGATCTACACGCCCCTGAACCATTCCAACAACCTGTTCTGGCCGGCGGGAAACGGCAATGTCTGTGATGGCTCAACCGGCTCACCGCTGCCGTTCGGTCCCGGCGACCTGGCCGCAGATCCGATGTTCGTGGACGAGTGGATACCCGACCTTCACTTGAAGGCGGGCAGCCCGGCTATTGACGCGGGAACGCTCGTCGGTCTGCCGTTCAACGGCGGATGGCCGGATATCGGCGCGCTCGAGACAGCAGGCACGCCGAATCCCGGAACCATGGGCACGGTCACGGGCAAGGTGACCGACGCGGTAAGCAGCACTCCAATCGCCGGGGCCACGGTGGCTGCGGGACCGAACAGCAACATAACCACAACCACCGATGGGAACGGTGACTACACGTTCCAGGTGCTTCAGGGCTCGCAGAGCATATCCGCGAGCAAGATACTCTACTACACGCAGACGAAGACCGACACGGTTACATCCGGCACGATAACTGTCAGCTTCGCTCTGCAGCCGGTCCCGCCCAAGGAATACTACGTGAGCACCACCGGCTCGGACGGCAATGACGGCTCACTCGCGAATCCGTGGGCCACGATCGATAAGGGCGACCGCGACTCGATTCTCGCCCCTGGCGACACCGTGATCGTGCTTCCGGGGACGTACAACCTCACGGGTGGCGGCGACGCGCCTCCGTTCGCGAAGTGTTCGGGTCTGCCGGGAAGGCCGATCACCTACAGGTCCCAGGACAAGTGGGGGGCGATACTCGACCGCGGCACTGACGGCGGCACCACTCTTGCGGTGCGCGGGCCCAGCCACATAGTGATCGACGGATTCCAGCTCATCCACGGACGGATCCCGATAGCGACCGTCAACTCGGACGATATCGAGATCAAGAACTGCTGGATCCACGACAAGAACCATGCCGAAGGCGGTTGGGGTATCTGGCTGCTCGGCTCCAAGGACTGCAGGATCCACCACAACGTGATCGGGCCGAACATGCTCTTCCCGTGCCACGGCATCGACGACTACGCCGACTCCCGCGGCGGCCACAAGATCTACAACAACACGATAGTCGGCACCACCGACTGGGCGTTCGTTACCAGGTCTGCGGTCGCCGGTGTGGAGTTCAAGAACAACATCATCTACGGAGTCAACAACGGCATCCACAACGCGAACTCGCTCCTGGTCCGCTCGCACAACATGTACTTCGGTGTGACCGGCGCGATGTTCCTGAGCGGTGGGCTGGCGCTAGGCGAATCCGTTGCTGACCCGACGTTTGTGAACGCGGGCGCCAATGACTACACGCTCGCCTCCGGCAGCCCGGCTATCGACGCGGGCGCGCTGGTCGGCTTTGCGTTCAACGGCTCCTGGCCGGATATCGGCGCGTTCGAGACGGCCGGCGCTCCCGGCGCTTTGGGAGGCGCTATCAACGGCCGGGTAACCAACGCCGCCACGGGAGTCGGGCTTATCGGCGCGACTGTCGCCGCCGGCCCCAACAACAACGCCTATGCGTTGACCGATGCCGACGGCAACTACGCGTTCCAACTGCCGACCGGAACCTACGATGTCACCGCGAGCGCGGCCGGCTTCACTTCGGCCATGCAGCAGGCGATCGTGGGAACCGATCCACAGACCCTGAACTTCGCTCTGCAGCCGACCCCGGCGCAGACCTACTACGTCAGCCCCACGGGAAGTGACACCAACAGCGGCTCGTTCGAGTCGCCGTGGGCCACGATCGACAAGGGCGACCGGGACAACGTCGTGAACCCCGGTGACACGGTCCGCATACTGCCGGGGACCTACGTCCTCACGGCCGGCGGCGATGGACCCACGTTCATCAACCGCCCCGGCACAGCCAACCGCCCCATTACCTACACGGCGTACGGCGGCCCTGTGGTGGTCGATACGGTAGCTCTTCCTGGTGGAGCCGCGAGGATCTACGTCAGCTACATCGTGCTGGACGGCATCCACCTCAAGGGAGGCTTCTACGGCCTGTATGTGAGCGACTCGGTCGGTGCGGAGGTCAGGAACTGCTTCTGGAGCGACAAGGAACCCGGATGGCCCACCATCATAGTGAGAGGCGTCAGCGCGGGTTTCAAGTTCCACAACAACCTGGTTGTGCCGGGGGATTTCGCCCGCTATTCCAGCCATTGTCATGGAATATGGGACGAGAGTACCGGCGGCAGTCACAAGTTCTACAACAACACTCTCGCCGACGTTAGCGACTGGGGGTTCATCTCCATCGTATCTACGTCCGGAGTCGAGATACGCAACAACGTCATCCAAAACACGTTCAGTGGCAGCATCTACGGAGCGGGTCCGGTTCACTCTCACAACTTGCTGTCCACCACCGGCGCGAACTATGGCGGCGGAGCATCTGCGGGCGCAAGCGAATCGGCGGCCGACCCGCTGTTCGTGAACCCGGCCGCCGATGACTACCGTCTGCGGGCCGGAAGCCCTGCGATCGACACAGGGATTGACGTCGGCCTGCCGTTTGTCGGCCTGGCCGCGGACCGCGGCGCGTACGAGTTCAGCGTGTTCGAGAGCAGCAAGATCGGCGAGCTGCTCGGCAAGTCGGATGGGACGTCGGTCAAGTTGACCACCTCGGTGGTGACCGTCGCGAGCGGCGTGTTCCTCGGCAGCGTGATCTACGTCGAGGACGAGTCGCGCGCGGCGGGTATCCGGGTGCATGCTCCGGCATCGCCGGCGGTGGTCCTCGGCGACCGCGTGTCTGTCGAAGGCACAATGACTACCACCTCGGCTGGAGAGAGGATGATAGAGGCGACTGCGGTCACGTTCATCTCCTCCGGCTCGGCGATTGGTCCTCTCGGGACGATCGGCAGAGCGGTCGGTGGAAACAGCCTCGACGACACCGGACTGCTAGTCAAGATCTGGGGCAACGTGACGTTCAAGGCCCCGGATGACAGCTACTTCTGCGTGGACGACGGCTCCGGTAAGTCGGACGGCCTGGGCCATGCCGGGATTCCTGTGGTCGCATCCGACCTGGTAAGCGGCCTAGGGACTGTCCCCTCCTCGGGTTACGCGTTGGTGACCGGCGTTGTCGGCGCTAAGGACCTGGGAGGAGGCGCTGTCCCTGTCGTTCGCGTCAGGGGAGACGACGACATAGACTGAGCAATTACAGACAATCGGGCCCGGGAGCGCCTCTACGGACTCCCGGGTCCGTGCAAGCGCCCCGGCCGGGGATAGGCTCTCCGAATGGGGAGCCAGCGGCGTTGAGCCGGCCGGCGGACAACCTGGGCGGGCCGGGAAAGAGCCTCGTGGTGGCCGGAAATGTCGATTGCCTCCCGACCCGCCCCTCTTTTCGCCGAGAGAACCCGTTCTCCCCTCCTTGCCAAGGAGGGCTAGGGAGGTCGCCCGGGGGACTCCGTCGGGGCTGGGAATCTGACCCGAACGGAAGGAAGCATACATGGGTGAACGCGTGAAAGGAAAGGCTATGCTCTGGGTTGTGACGGCATTGCTGGCGCTCGCGGTGGCGGAGAGTGCTATGGGACAGGCCTCCAACGAGGCTGAAATCAGGGAGACCCGATCGCGGCTCGTTCAGAAGCCGGGTGTCACGCCCGCCCAGGGCGTGTTTGCGATCTCGAACCGCTACGCCAACTTTGTGGCTAAGCTCACGACCGACGGCTGGGCCAGAGGCGCATTCCCGTCCATCAACGCAATTCTTGATCTGGACGTGACCTTCACGCCCGCTGCGGCGACGACGACCTACGCCATAGAGCCGTTTATTGTGGAACGCACTTATGCGTGGAGCGGCGGCCTCGCCGCCAAGTCATACTGGTTCTCCACACCCGATTCGGCCCTGGTAGTAGCGCTCTTCCATTTTCGCAACGATGGAACCCAATCGGCGAGCCTGAGGGTGCAGCAGCGGGGTGTCTTCCGCGTCGGGCACGCGGACGCCTATCAGGCGCGGCCGGACAACACCGGCTCCGTCAACACCTCCGCCAAGGAAGTCAAGGCGACAAACAGCACGTATACCGATCTCTTCTGCAAGGTCCGCTACAACTTCCCCGGCGCTCCCGCCATCATCAATACCGATACCGGCCAGCCGGCTGCCGCAGGGGTCCCGACAAGGCTCGGCTACACTCAGGACGGCAACATCACCCTCGCCCCGGGCGAGCAGGCACAGTACTGGATAGCTCTGACCGGCGGCCGCACGGGCGAGCAGGAGTTCCCGTTCTCGCCGAGCACGTCCAGCATCAACACGGCCCTGGCGGCGACCCGCGCGTGGCAGGCGGAGCGTATCGATCACGCACCGACGCTCGAAACACAGGACGAGGACCTGAACGCGTTCTTCCTCTGGAACAAGATCTGGCCCTGGCGCACGGAGCACGACCTC
>Ga0315273_10009547_pt1 | contig 12313 bp, 6 predicted proteins | sample YL17G02_0_MG_FD_205753 | JGI IMG/M metagenome (GOLD analysis project Ga0315273, IMG submission 205753) | Sediment microbial communities from Yellowstone Lake, YNP, Wyoming, USA - YL17G02_0 | ecosystem: Environmental > Aquatic > Freshwater > Lake > Sediment | place: USA: Wyoming | collected... | reverse complement strand
CCCCTATTTTTTCCGACCTCCGGAAAACTTTAAGACAGCTATGTTATCCCCAAGGGCACGATAATTTTTCTTCAACTCTACCTCTTTACCCTTCTGGCCACATTTTTTCTCTAAAGTTTTTCTCCGAAATGCCGATTCCCTACTATGGAGATTGAGACCTTTGCGTAACTTGGAAATCGGATCCCGGAAGCGCGCATTGGATGATCTGGGGGACAGATTTCAAATCTGTCCCCCCATTTCCCCGCAGCGGAGCGCCCGCAAAGACGACTGTTTGAGCGCGAAGCGCGAGTTTCGTCTTTGCAGCGAAGCGAGGAGGCGCAGGGTCGAAAAATGTCCAGCGCGCGGAGGGAGCACGATTTTCAAAGCTCTCAGATTAAGATCACCGTTAGGCGGGTTTGTGCCAAAAATACGGGACTACGGTTTTAATGTGCCGTTGTCCGGTCCGCAACACAACAAAACACAAAGAAAGTGTGATGCAGTTCACTTTGGGATCAGGTTTCCTGTTGACATTCAGCCGGCATAGTCCTTACGATGCAATAAAGGGAAGGTTTTATATGAAAAAACCAGAGGGGGAATTCCGATGGAAGTGATGCAGGGAATGAGCGGTAAGGTACGGATGACACGGCGGTTGCTGGGGAGCATCCTCCTTGACGGGGACTTCGTTTCGCTGGACGATCTCCATGCAGCAATTGAACGGCAACGCAAAGCCAGCGCCCAGTTGGGTGGGATCCTCGTGGGAATGGGCGTCCTGAATGGTGCGGACTTGGAGGCGGTCCTCTCCGTTCAGAGGGAATTCGCCTCTCCGGAGGATACGATCAAAGCGGCGGCGGGGGTACGGGAACTTCTGGGCGAACTTCTCCTCCGGGCCAAACGCCTGACACCTGAGTCGCTCAAGGAGGCAATGGCAGAACAACACCGAACCGGCCTAAAGTTGGAGAATATCTTCGTCCGGAGGGGATTCCTCACCGAATTGGAGCTCGACGCCATTCTTGCCTTCCAGGAACAGCAGAGCTCGAAAGAATTGCAGCCATCGCCTCTTCGTCTGGGCGAGCTCCTGGTCCGAACCCGGGCGATCACCCGCGAAAAGCTCGAGGAGGCTCTCAAGCGCCAGAAACTCTCCCACAAGAAGATCGGCGAGGTTCTTGTCGAGTCGGGCTATATCAAGCCGGGTCAGCTTGATCATGGCCTCCGTCTCCAGCAGAAGCTTATCACGGCAGCCTTGTTTGGGCTGCTGTCCTTTGCATGCCTGTCGCCCGCCAAGGCGTTCGATCTCCCTCCCTCCCGGTCCGGGGCAAAAATGCAGATCAACATTGCGGCGGTCGTCAAGGCGCGCACCAACATGAACATCATCCGACGGGTTCATGAGATCGTCGTCTCCAACGCCGACATTGACCGAGGTTACGTGGATGTCCCCGTTGCTTCTCTCAGGGAGGCGGAAAGCATCAGCCCAAAGGGTGACATTCCCTCCTTCGAGGGATTGGATTGGCCATTCCGCAAGGCGCAGGTAGGAGAGCTTGCGCAGGAAATCACGAGGATTAGCGGAGGCGCAGATACGATTCAGCAGCCCTCCCGGCAGGGAAGAACGGCAAGAGAGCTGAACTACCGCTTCATCCTTGCAGAAAACGCCCAGCCCGGGACCTACGGCCCCCTGACGATTTCCGCACCGCCCCGGTAAGGTGTTAAGAGGGGAAAAAGGTGAATGTAATCAACCAACATGAAATAGCAACGGACTATACAGATAGTACCGTTCCGGTTTCCCACGCACTGAGGAGGTTCAGATGAAGAAGAGCCTCACGAATTTCATTGGTATACTGGCAACCCTTGTCATACTGTTACTGCCCATCGCCGGTTTTGGCGAGGTGAAGGAATTTATTTCCGAAGGCACATACCGCATGGGCGATGGGGAGACACCTCCTGTTGCCGAAAGCCGGGCACTTCTTCAGGCAAAACAGGCGGCACTGGAGCCGGCATCTACCTATGTGGCGAGCTGTTCCCGGGCCAAGGGCCTTCAATTGACGGCCGAAGAGATACAGGTTCTCGCATCAGGTGTCATGCACGTGGATGTCTTGGAGAAAAAGCGGACCGTCGCCGGCGATGGCTTTGATTTCTCGGTAAAGATCAAGGTCAGGGTTTCTGCGGACAAGATTGAGGAAATGGCAAAGAGGGTAAAAGATAAGTCTGTTGTGGAGGATTTCAGGAAGATACAGGCCATTTACGACAGAAGTCAGAAAAAGATTGAGGAATTAAAGAAACAGTTGGCAAAAGCCACGGACGGAAGGGGGAAGGAAGAAGTAGAAAAGGGTATTGCCGCCGATGAAAAGCTGTTTCAGGCGAATGAGTGGTTTGAGAAGGGCTGTAATCACGGACTGAATAAAGAGTACGAGGAAGCCATAGCGGCATTTGCCTCGGCAATTGCCTTAATCCCGGATTTTGTAGAGGCCTATACCGCTCGCGGGTATTCCTATTATTACCAGGGTCACCATGACCGGGCGATTGCCGATTATACCAGGGTCATTGCCTTCGCTCCCCATAACGCCTCGGTGTTCCTAAATCGCGGGATTGCCTATGGCAAGCAGGGGAACCATAACCGGGCGATTGCCGATTTCACTTGGGCGATCGGCTTAAACCCGAACCTTGCCGAGGCTTACAACAATCGCGGGAGCGCCTATTCCGACCAAGGTCAGTATGACCAGGCCATGGCAGATTTCAATAGGGCAATCGCCTTAAACCCGAACCTTGCCGAGGCCTCCTATAATCGCGGGTATGCCTATGTCCGTATGGGCCGCTATGAGCCGGCGATCGCAGATTATACCAAGGCCATAGCCTTGAACCCGAATGATGATGCAGCCTACTCCCACCGTGGGTATGCCTACTATTGCCAAGGTCACTATGACCGGGCAATCGCCGATTTCAATAGGGCAATCGCCTTAAATCCACATGATACCTCAGCCTTCTTAAATCGGGGGATTGCCTACGGCAAACAAGGTCAGCATGACCGGGCAATCGCCGATTATAACCGGGCAATCGCCTTGAACCCGAATGATGATGCAGCCTACTACAATCGCGGGTATGCCTATGTCCGTAAGGGTCACTATGAGCAGGCGATAGCTGATTATAACCGGGCCATAGACTTAAACCCGAATCTTGCAGAAATCTACAACAACCGCGGGAGCGCCTATTCTGACATGGGTCAGCATGACCGGGCAATCGCCGATTTCAATAGGGCAATCGCCTTGAACCCTGATCGTGCAGAGGCCTATAACAATCGCGGGAGCGCTTACTATGACAAGGGCCAGTATGAACTGGCGATTGCAGATTATAACAAGGCGCTTGCCTTAAATCCGAATCTTGCGGAGGCCTATAACAATCGGGGGGGCGCTTATCAGGACAAAGGTCACTATGAACTGGCGATTGCAGATTATAACAAGGCGATTGCCTTAAATCCGAATCTTGCAGAGGCCTATAACAATCGGGGGTATGCCTACTACGGCCACGGTCAATATGACGTGGCAATCGCAGATTTCGACAAGGCTGTCGCCCTAAACCCGAATCTTGCGGAGGCCTATAACAATCGCGGGAGCGCCTATTCTGCCCAAGGTCACTATGGGCTTGCGATCGTAGATTATAACAAGGCGATTGCCTTAAACCCGAATCTTGCAGAAACTTATAACAATCGTGGGTATGCCTATTACGACGAGGGTCAACATGACCGGGCGATCACTGACTTCAACAGGGCGATCGCCTTAAACCCGAATCTTGTGGGGGCTTACAAAAATCGTGGGAGCGCCTATTCCGACAAGGGTCACTATGAGCAGGCAATCGCAGATTTCAATAGGGCAATCACCTTAAACCCCACCCTTCCAGAAGCCTACAATAATCGCGGGTATGCCTATTATTACCAAGGTCAATACGAACAGTCGATCGAAGATTATACGAAGGCAATTGCCATCATCCCCGATTTTGCAGAAGCCTTGAACAATCGCGGGAGCGCTTATTCTGCCAAGGGTCAATACGAGCAGGCGATTGCAGATTTCAATAAGACGATTGCCATTCGCCCAAGTAACGCAGCTTACTACAATCGCGGGTATGCATATTATTTGAAGGGGATCAGGGAAAGTGCCGCATCTGACTTTAAGAAGGCCTGTGACATGGGAGTTGAGCAGGGATGCAAGGCGCTGGAGCAGGTTCTCCGGTAAAACAAGCGGCGGAGTGAAACGGTGTTTATTGTCGGTAACAGCAAGGGAGTGCAGGCGCTCGAGACGGTCTCGGAGGCGCCCGGCCATGCCCGGAAAAAACTTGATCGTACCGGCAAGGTCGTAATCCGCAGACCTCTGTGGTTCTGTTTCTTCCTCTTGGTAATCGCCGCACTGCACACCGGTTGTGTCCCTGCCGCCACGATCGCAAGGATAGATGGCTTTAACGCCCAGTGGCGGGGATTTGCCTCCTTGCCGGCGAGTTCCTCCCTCGCCTACGAAACGGAGATCAAGGTGAAAGTAATCGTGGTCGGCGATTCGTCACAGACCAGATATCCAGGCGCAGCTGCAACATACTCCCATCCCGACGGTATTATCCGGATCATAGGCAAGATGGTCAATAACAAGATTGTCCTCTGTCCGGCCGTTATCGGGCATGAAATTCAGCACGCCCTCCAGTTTCAGGATAGACATTTTGTTGATCCCGACAGGATGGAAGAGTACGGTTATTGAAGAAAGCCGCCGCTTGTCGTCAGAGTAAGATTGCATTTCCACCGCCATCATCGATTACCAGTCATTCGGACTATCTTTTGATTTTTGCCATTTAACTCGGATGGCATTTTCGGCTAGGGGGGGTATCAACTTAACGCAAGCGCCCACCACGAGACCTTTGAAAAATGCCACTACTTTGTCATTCCCGCGAAAGCGGGAACTCGGGGACAGATTTCAAATCTGTCCCCGAAAACGGACTAGACCTGCTTCCGCAGGAATGACGACTTGTCGAGTTACAGGAGAAATTCAAAGGTCTCACCACATATAGTGTTGTTTGGTGTGAAAGCATGAATGAATATCGTGGCAAGATGAACTTGCATACCACCGTTATCTTTCGCGTTTCGTTACCGACAAATCGTTGAGCGAAACCTCAACATATAGGGAACACTTGCATTAAACGGAAAATCCGGCCTACGCAAAATTAGGTGGTGGATTATGGCCCTATTTTCCCCTTGACACGCCGCCCCGGCGCCTTTAGCATCGAACCATGCCAAGAACATCTCACACCATTGCGGTGCGGTATGTGGAATTGAATCCGGTCCGCGGCGGGATCGGGATAAAATCTCCTGTTTCCGATATTTTCGAAGCCAAGACGGATTGAAGATGAACTTGCGGGGAAAACGCGCAACGAACTCGGGGAAGGATATCACGCGAAGTAGGGGCGCTGTCCCCCTATTTATTGCATTGGTGTTGCTGTGTCTTCTCATCCCCGAAAATGGGGGGACAGCGCCCCTATTTTCGAAGGGGGTGTTCGGCGTGCCGTCGGTGGCCGGGATGCCGGCGGAGCGGCGGACGGAGCTCCTGGAGGGGCTGCGGGGCGTCGACGCCGTCTTCACGCCGGCGGACGGCGAAACGATCCGCTTCTTCAAGGCCCGCGGCTTTCGCGTCTTTTTGACCGCGAACGCCTTCGGCGGGACGGCGGCATGGCGGGAATTTCCCGACGCGCGGCCGGTGCTGGCCGACAGGCGGCGGCTTGGCGAACCGCCCGGTCCGGCGACGGTTTCCCCGGGCGCTCCGGTCGCCGCGGATCAGGCGGCCCTTGCGGACGAGTTCGGCCACGGCGGCGTCTGCCCGACCCATGAGGGGTGGCGGGCGGCGCGCCTGCGCGAGATCGGCGACTGGCTCACGCGCTTCAGCGGTCGGGACGACGGGATCGACGGGATCTGGCTCGATTTCATCCGCTATCCCGGCCTCTGGGAAAATAGGGGGACAGCACCCCGATTGTCGGCGATTCCGGATGCCTGCTACTGTCCCCGCTGCCTGGCGAAATTCTCCCGGGATACGGGTATCACGCTGCCCGTGGCGCCGGACAATGCGCGGGATTCGTCGGCCTGGCTCCGCCAAAACCGCCCCTACGAATGGATGGCCTGGAAGAAGGATCAGATTACCTCGTTCGTGCGCGATGTCCGCACCCTGATCGGAAATAGGGGGACAGTGCCTCTATTTTCACCCGGAAAAAATAGGGGCGCTGTCCCCCTATTTTTGGGGGCGTTTGTCGTCCCGTGGACGAAGGGGGAAAAGGACGGCGCGGCCTCGTTCCTGCTGGGGCAGGACGCCTTCGCCCTGTCGGAGATCGTCGACGTGATCTCCCCGATGGTCTACCACCGCATGGTCGGCAAAGACGCGGCCTGGGTGGGCGACATGACCGAGTATTACGCGGAGCAGGCGCGCTGCGCCGTCTGGCCGATCATCCAGGCCGAGGAGACGGCGGCGGCGGAATTTTCCGAGGCCGTCCGCTACGCCGAGCTCGGCGGGGCGGATGGGCTTCTCGTCTATGCGCATCGGGGGATGGACGAAGGGAAACGCCGGGCGCTGGCCGCCTTCAAGCCCCCGGAAAATCTGATCCCGAATCCCGATTTCAAAAAAGGGGGGGACAGCGCCCCTATTTCCGGGAAAAGCGCGGGGATCGCGCCTGCCCCACCTCCCCCAGCGCCGGAGAAGAAGCGTTCCGCCGCGGCCGGAGGGGGGAAGAAAGAGGCGCCTGCGACAGGCAAGGCGCGCCAGGGAAACCGGGCGCCCGCGGAAACCGGGACGTCCACCCTCGTCTCCTCATGGCCCGTATCGTGGTCGGTGAAGGAAGAGGGGTTGGGGACCACCTACGGTCCCCGGTACGGCCTCGTCCCCTCCAGCGATCTCCTCCCCGGAAATAGGGGGACAGCGCCCCTATTTCCGCCCGAAAGAAATAGTGGCGCTGTCCCCCTATTTCTGGCGGTGAGGGGGGGGACGGAGGGGCACGGCGAATGGCGCGTGCCCCTACCCGCGTGCGAGCCGGGCCAGGCCTACCGCCTGAGCTGCCTCTTCCATCGCGACACCTGGAACGAGCTCTCCTATTCCTACGCCTCTGTCTGGGATCAACGTTACCTCCTCGAAAAGCACTCCCTCCCGCGGATATTCCAGCCGCTGCGGGTGAAGGTGATCTGCCCGCAGACCCCGACCGACGAGCTCTTCCGTTTCACCAACGAGGTACCCGACGATTATTTCTACCTCGCCAAACCCAAGCTGGTCCGGGGTCTGCCGCTTCCCGCCCCGGCCCCCGCCCCCCATAACGGCTTCTTCTACCCCGGTTTCTTCCCGATCGGCGTCTACGGGGTCGATGCCGACGACCTGGATGAGGTCCGGAAGCTCGCCCTCAACACGGCGATCCTCGGCGGCGAGGGGGAGCGCCTGAAAAGGTCCGTCGCGGAGTGCCGGAAAAAGGGATTGCGGTACGTCCTGGCGACGCCGGGCGACCCGGAGCGGCTGAAGGTCTACCTCGATCGCCTCGCGGAGCTGCCGGTCACCGCCGACGACACCCAGTTGGCCTTCTACGTGGACGACGAGCCTGAGATGCGCGCCGTCCCGGCGGGGCGAGCCGAGGATGTCCAGCGCCTGGTGAAGGGGCGCTTCCCGCGCGCCTCTACGGGGATGGCGACCGTCCGCCCCTCCTACTGCCGCGAATACCTGCGGGCGAGCGACTTTTTCATGCTCGACCAGTACCCCTTCCCCGACATGCCGATGTCGTGGCTGGGGGATTCGATGGACCGGGCGGCCGAAGAGGCGGGCCGGGACCGGCTGCTGTCGGTCATCCAGGCCTTCAGCGACGGCGGCTACTGGCCGAGCCTGCCGGGCTGGCGGCAGATGGACTGCCTCGCCTTCCTTTCGATCGTCCACGGCAGCCGTGGGATCTTCTTCTACACCTGGTCGGTGATCGGCAAGACGGCGGAGGGGCGGGCGAACCTCGGTCGCGTGGTGGGGCGGCTCAACCGGATCTACCCGTGGCTCCTGGAGAAGAACCTGGCGGCGCCGGTCGGGGTGGAGATGCTCTCCGAACACCGCGTCGATCCGAAGGGGCGGCCGGCGGTCCACGCCTGCCTGAAGAAAAAGGGGGAGGAGATCATGCTGATCGCGGTGAACACGCTCGGCGCCCCGGTCAAGGCCCGCCTGAAATTTGAAAATAGGGGGACAGCGCCCCTATTTTCGGTGGAGGCGTTCAGCGGCGGGATCTGGCCGGTGCGGGAGGGGTCGATCTGGACCTCCCTGCAGGCATACGAGACCAAGGCCTTCATCCTGAAAAATAAATAGGGGGACAGCGCCCCTATTTCCGCCTGAAAAAATAGGGGTGCTGTCCCCTATTTTTCCCTATTTTTTGGGGGTCATGCGGTAGAGGCCGTACTCGTGGCTCTGCTCGCGGGCGACGGCCACCGGCTCGAGGTCGTACCGCTGCCCGATCCCCTCGCAGACGGAACGGTTTGTATCGTTCACCGTGTTGCACCAGTAACTCTTGTGAAAATAGACGTGGCCGTTGTAGCGAGCCATCAGATCCCGGATGATCTCGGGATTGTTGATTCCCGTATAGGACTGGATGGCGTTTTGCCCCCAGAGCAGAAACATCGTCGGGATATGGGTCAGGACGATGGCGCGGTTCGGGATTTTCCGGATGAATTCCCGGGCGTTCTGATGGTCGTACCGGGCGCCCCAGGCCTCCTGCCCCTCCGTGCGGATCAGCGGGACGAATTTCAGCCAGGATATCAGCAGGAGCAGGACCAGCAGCGCCGCGACCGGGAGGCGGTTCGCCGCCCGGAAACCCGGCCATCCGCCGGCCGGGGCCCCCTCCCCCTTTCCCCCGGCCCGTTCCCCCGGGTGCGCCAAAACGGCTTGGGCAGGGGCAACCGCCCCCAGGTCGCCGGAGGCGGCCATATCCGCACGCTCCCCATCAAACGGGAACAGACCCTCCAGCCACCCGCGCAGCGCCTCCCCGCCGATCCCCGCCAGGACCGCCAGCGGCATGAAGCAGACGAGCGAGAAACGGACGTCCGCGCCGTACTTGTAGCTTCCCGCGTAGAAGAACAGGAAGATCCCCCAGAACAGCAGGAACCACGGCAGCATCAGCAGGACCGCCCGCCGCCCGTCCCGTCCCGTTCGTGCCATCCCGGCCGCGAGGCCGACCAGGGCCAGCAGGGTGAACAGGAGCGGAAATTCCCGGTTGTTCAGGAAGTAGAGGCCGTTCACCGTTAGGTTCTTGGTGAAGAAGGATGTCGCGAATTTCGCCCCCTCCGCGCCCCAGGATTGGCCGCTCATGGCGTAAAAGTGCCAGACGAGGGGGAGTATGAGCGCAAAGGCGATCAGCCCGATTGCCCAGAAGCACCGCGTCGCCAGCGGATGGCGAAAAAGGGCCCCCGAACGTTGGGCGGGGTCCGGGGAAGCGGCGGCCGGACGCCGGACGCCGGAAAACAGGTTGAGCCCCGCTGCGGCCAGCGTCCAGAGCGCGATCAACGCCGATTCCGGCCGCATGGCGCAGGCGAAGGGCAGTACCGTCGCCAGCAGGAAGAGGCGCCTCGCCTCCCTTGTCCGGAGCCAGGCCAGTGCGCATAATACGGCAAGGCCCCCGAAGACTGTGGCCGCGTTCTCCGCCGCGATGGTGTTCGCCCAGATCAGGTTGTGCGGGATGAGGGCGTAGACCAGGGCCGCCAGCAGCGCGGGAAACGGCGAGCCGCCCGCCAGCATCCTGGCGATGAAAAAGACGATGAGGATCCCCCCTGCGAACAGGAGGTTGTTCAAGTAAAAAGCGAACGTCTCGTCGGTTCCGAAGAGCTGGAAGACGAGGCTGATCAGAAAGGGCCAGCCGGCGGGATCCTTGTTGTAGAGGAGCCAGTTGACGAAATACTCCCCGTATTCGAACGTGCCGTAGTTCGCCATGCCCACCTGGCCGGTGTAGGCGATGTTCTGCGCCATGTTGGCGTAGATGTCCTCGTCGTAGTAGATTCGGTGGATCTGCGGGGCGACCTGCGTAACGAGCAGGCTGCCGGTGATGACGATCAGCAGGAGCCAGACGCCCGGGCGGTTGCGCAGCCCCAGGCGGGAGACGAACCTTCCGAACCCGTCGAAGCCCGGGTGCGCCCCTCCGCGCCGCGCCGCGCCCGGCTGGGTCACGGCCTCCCTCTCTCCCGGGGTTCCTCCCGTTGCAGTCAGGGGGCGGGCTTGGGGAGAACCGGCCTCATGGGGAAGGGCGTCGGCGCTGGTCCAGCTCCCCGTGAGGGGCGCAAAAGCGGCAGCGGACTCTTCTTCTCCGCCCTGTCCGGAGCGGGTGGGAATGACGGCGAACAGCCCCCGGAAGGCCCCTGCGATATCCCGCCGGCACAGGACGACGCCGACGGCGATCAGCAGGAAATTGGCCCACAGGGCTCTGGGGATCAGCTTCGTGAGCATCACCTCGATCTCCGGCTTCGTCCGGGCGCCGAGGATGTACAGGAGGAGGCCCGCCAGGGCCAGGTAGAGAAGCGCCGTCAGGGCAAGGAACCAACGACTTTCAACGAATTTCTGCATGCGTGTTTTCAATCAGCCAATCCTCCATGATCAGGTAGCGGATCCCCGTACGGCGCTGCATCTCGACGGCTTCATCGGGAGAGCAGACCATCGGTTCCCCGTGCAGGTTGAAACTCGTGTTCAGGACGACGCCGAACCCCAGCGCCTCCTTGAGACGGAGAAGCAGGGCGCGGTAGCGGGGCTCCTCGTCGCCGACGAACTGGGGGCGGCAGGTGCCGTCCACGTTGATCACCCCCTCCATCAGGGCGAGCCGCTCCGGCCGGACCCGGAACCCCATCGTCATGAAGCGGTTGTCGCGGAGCTCCTGCTCCCCTGTCTCCAGCAGCGCCGGGGCGTCCTCGATGAGCATGCTGGGGCAGAAAGGCTGGTACCAGACCCGTTTTTTCAGCAGGAGGTTCAGGCGGTCCTTGATCGCCCGGTCGTCGGGGCGGGCCAGGATGCTCCGGTGGCCGAGCGACCGCGGGCCGATTTCCATCCGTCCCTGGAACCAGAGGATGATCTCGCCGGCGAGGATGAGCCGAGCCGCCTCCCCCGCCGGATCTTTCAAAAAATAGGGGGACAGCGCCCCTATTTTTCCCCCTATTTCCGGACCGAGGTAGAGGTGGGGGAGGCGGCAGGCCGTAGCGCCGTGCAGCGTCCGGTTGGCGGCGAGCGCCGCCCCGATCGCGAGCCCCCCGTCCCCCATGTGGGGAAAGACGAAGAACCGCTCCAGGCCGGGCAGCTCGACGATCCGCATATTCATCTTGATGTTGGAAAAGATGCCCCCCGCGACGGCCAGCCGCGTCATTCCCGTGCGTTCGAGCGCCTCCCGGACCAGGGCGACGGCGCTCCGTTCGAGGACGCGCTGGGCCATGAAGGCGAACTGCTCCGAGGGGTAGCGCCAGAGGATGCCCCTGAGCGCCCGGTACATCTCCGTGGCGTTGTAGGGGGAGACGATATCGAGCCCCTTGACCCCGATGATCTCCAGCATCGGGTTTTCGGCGTCGGGGATCGGGTAGGCGAAGTTGGCCAGCGCCATCACCTTCCCCTCGTCCTCCAGTTCGCGCATGTTCATCAGGTTGGTCACGTGCTCGAAGAAGATCCCGAGCGACCGCCGGGCGGGCAGGGCGGCCAGGCGCGCGAGTTCGCCCCCCTTCCAGATCCAGATCGAGCCGCAGAGGCCGTCGCCGACGCCGTCGAGCGTCAGGACAAGCGCCTCGGGAAACCCGCTGCACATCGCGGCCGCGGCGGCATGGGCGGCGTGGTGGTCGACGAGCTCCAGGCGGAAGTCCGCAAAGCCGAGGGCCTTTAACTGTCCATCCAGGTGGATGCGGCTGAGCAGCCGGGAGAGGGGGTTGGGCGCCAGCTCCGTGAAGCGGTACTTGAAGGCCTTCTTGAACGGGTCAGCCCGGCGAGGGGCTTTCTTCCGGCGGCGGATGAGGTAGTACTCCTCCTTGAGGCCGGGGAAGAGGCGGGTCAGGGTCTTGGCTGGGTCGGTCGTCGAGGCAGCGACGGTTGCGATCTCCCCGGGGACGAGGTCGGCGGCCTTCAGGCAGGCTTCGATGGCCAGGCCGGGGAAGCCGATCTCTAACTTGCGGCGCGTGAGGCGCTCCTCGTTGATCGCGAAGAGGATTTCATCGCCCTTAACGAGCGCCGCGCCCGCGTCGTGTCCATCCCAGATTCCCAAAACCGTTCGATCCTTCAAAGCCAACACCTCTTCGAAAACAGGGGGACAGCGCTTCATTTTTCTCATTCATCCCCGCGGAAACAAAGGCGCATCCTTTCTT
>Ga0315273_10009546_pt1 | contig 12313 bp, 8 predicted proteins | sample YL17G02_0_MG_FD_205753 | JGI IMG/M metagenome (GOLD analysis project Ga0315273, IMG submission 205753) | Sediment microbial communities from Yellowstone Lake, YNP, Wyoming, USA - YL17G02_0 | ecosystem: Environmental > Aquatic > Freshwater > Lake > Sediment | place: USA: Wyoming | collected... | reverse complement strand
GATGCAGGCCCCGCGCGCCGCCAGCCGGCCGAGGGCCCGGCCCGCAGCGAGGCGGAGCGGCGGCAGGTGCCGCAGGCGCCCCCGTAGGCGCTCGGCGCGCACCCGGGCGAGCGCCGCGCCACCGAGGGTGCCGGTCACGAACACCCGATCGCCGGGGCGAGCGGTCCGGCGCAGGAGGGCCCGTCCGGCCGGAACTGCGCCCAGCACCGTGAGCGTGAGCGATGTGACACGCGCGCGCGTCAGGTTGCCGCCGACGAGCGGGCAGCCCGCCCGCGCCGCCACGTCGGCGCAGCCGCGGGCGAGATCGAGCGCCGCCCTCACCCCGAGACCCGCCGGCGCGGCCAGCGCCAGCGTGACGCCGAGCGGCCGGGCGCCCATCGCCGAGAGATCCGACAGCGCCACGAGGAGCGCGCGCCGACCGATCGTGCGTGCAGCCTGCGTCGTGAAGCGGAAATGGACGCCTTCCACGAGCGCGTCGGTCGACACGGCGACGTGCTCACCGGCGCGGACGCGCAGCAGCGCGGCGTCGTCGCCGATGCCGAGGAGCACGGAGCCGGAGCCGCCGCGCACGGCGGCCCGTCTGGCGATGCGCTCGATGCGCTCGATCAACCCGAACTCGCCGACGTCGCGGAGCTTCACGCCGTGAGACTAAGGCGTCAGCGCGAGGAGATCACGGTCCGGGCCGTCGAAGGCGGAGCGCCCAGCTGCCGGCCGCTCGCGACGGAGGCGCGGGCGGGTAGCGGTTCTTCGAGCGCCGCAGCCAGGACCTCGTCCATCTGATCCACCGGCACGAAGGTGATGCGGCGCTTCAGGTCGCGCGGAATCTCGTCCAAGTCGGGCACGTTCTTCCGCGGAAGGATGACGGTCCGGAAGCCCGCGCGCAGCGCTGCGAGCGCCTTCTCGCGGATGCCGCCCACGGGCAGGACACGACCGCGCAGGGTCACCTCTCCCGTCATCGCGACGTCCGACCGTACGGCGATCCGTGTCGCGAGCGACACGATCGCCGTGGCGATCGTGATCCCCGCGGACGGGCCATCCTTCGGGATCGCGCCGGCGGGCACGTGGACGTGCACCTCCCGGCGCGCGAGCAGCGTCTCGTCGAGCCCGAGCTCTCCGAGACGCCAGCGTGCGTAGGTGAGCGCGGCGACGCCGGACTCCTTCATCACGTCGCCGAGCTGACCGGTCAGGACGAGGCCGCGACCGCGTGTCATCGCCGCCTCCAGGCGCAGCACGTCGCCGCCGGCCTCGGTCCACGCAAGGCCGTTCACCACGCCGACCTCGCCCGCGGTCGGTGCGTCCTCGGCGAGGAAGGGCGGCGCTCCCAGGAAGCCGGCGAGATTCCGGGGGCCGAGCGCGATGGGCGCGGTGTCCCCTTCCGCCGCACGCCGCGCCACTTTCCGGCAGACCGTCGCGACCTGCCGCTCGAGGCTCCGGACTCCCGCCTCGCGCGTGTAGCCCGTCACGACCTGGCGGATCGTTCCGGCGGTCCAGCGGATGCGATCGTGCGGCAACCCGCACTCCTCGGTCTGACGCGGAATCAGGTAGGTGCGGGCGATCTCGAGCTTCTCCTCCGGCGTGTAGCCGGAGAGGCGGATCACCTCCATCCGATCGCGCAGCGGACTGGGGATCGTGTCGAGCACGTTGGCCGTCGCGATGAAGAAGATGCGCGAGAGATCGAACGGCACGTTCAGGTAGTGATCGCTGAAGCGCGCGTTCTGCTCCGTGTCGAGCACTTCGAGCAGTGCCGAGGCGGGGTCGCCGCGGAAGTCGGTGCCGAGCTTGTCGATCTCGTCGAGCATGAACACCGGGTTGTAGGTGCCGGCCTGCTTCAAGCCCTGCAGGATGCGCCCGGGGAGCGCGCCCACGTACGTCCGGCGGTGCCCGCGGATCTCGGCTTCGTCGCGCATGCCGCCGAGCGAGACCCGGACGAACTCGCGCCCCATGGCGCGCGCGATCGAACGGCCGAGCGACGTCTTGCCGACGCCCGGCGGGCCGACGAAGCAGAGGATCGGGCCCTTGGAATCGCGGCGCAGCTTGCGCACGCCCAGGTGCTCGAGGATGCGGTCCTTGATGCCCGCGAGGTGGGCATGGTCGGCGTCGAGGATGGCGCGCGCATTCACGAGATCGAGCTCGTCCGGCGACGACTTCGACCACGGCAGGTCCACGAGCCAGTCCAGGTAGCCGCGCACCACCTGCGCCTCGGGGCCGTCGGGGTGCATCCGCTCGAGGCGGCGGAGCTGACGGGTCGCCTCTGCGAGGGCCTCCGCGGGGAGCCCCGCCTCCTCGAGCTTGGTGCGATATTCGTCGATCTCGCTCACGCGCGAGTCGGCTTCGCCGAGCTCGGACTGGATCGCACGGAGCTGCTCGCGCAGGAAGTGCTCGCGCTGGCTGCGCGACATCTCCTCCTTCGCCTGCGACTGGATCTCGGCCTGGACCGCGGTCACCTCGAGCTCCCGACGCAGGAACGCGTCGATGCGGCGGAGGCGCGCGAGCGGGTCCTGGGTCTCGAGGATCTCCTGCGACTCCGAGAGGCGCAGCCTCAGGTGGGAGGCCACGAGATCCGCGAGCCGCCCGGGCTCCGACACCGTGGCCGTGACGGAGAGCACCTCGGGCGGAAGATTCTTGAGCGGGAGGAGCTCCTCGACCCGCGAGCGCACGGCGCGCATGAGCGCCTCGCCCTCGACGCTCCACTCGGGCTCAGGATCGGGCGGGAGCGCACGTACGCGTGCGCGCAGGGCCGGCTCGTGCTCGACGAAGCCCTCGATCTCCGCCTTTGCGAGGCCCTGCACGAGCACCTTCACGCGCCCGTCTGGCAGGCGAAGCGTGCGCATGACCATCGCGACGGTGCCGGTGCGGTGCAGCTCGTCGGGCGACGGCTCGTCGACGTCGGCGTCGCGCTGCGCCACGAGCAGGACGAGCCGGTCCCCCGCCAGCGCGTCTTCGACGGCGGACACGGAAGCCGCCCGCCCGACGAAGAGCGGGAGCACCATGTAGGGAAACACCACGTACTCGCGCAGCGGGAGGAGCGGCAACTCGTCCGGGATCTCGAACTTCGGGAGGGGCGTGTTCACCCCCGCTGGATCGACGGCGCAGCGAGGGGACTTGAGGGCGCACCAAACGCCTGGATCGCGCCCGCCGACGTATCCGACAGATGTCCTACGCGACCCTCTCCTGCGTGCAGCACCGGGCTTCGCAGCGGCGTAGGGCGTGCGCTCGATGGACCTGCCGCAGGCATCCGCGTACGCCTCCCCTGGGAGTGGACCCTTCGGCCCGAGCGCACGTGGTGTGCGCCTTTGCCCTGGGCCACGTCCCACACCGAGAGGGAGCGAACCATGACCAGAGAGCGACGAGCCCGCCGCGGATCCGCGACGACGATCGCGGTGCTTCTCCTGATCACGCCTGCTGCCCAGGCGGAGGGCAACGGCGGAGACACGGACGCGTGCGAAACCTCCGCCGCGTATCTGGCGAGCGCCTGCCGCCTCGACGCCGACGAGGAGTCGCGGATCGGACAGGTGGTCTGCGTGAACCTTTCCAATTCTCGGGAGCGCCCCGCGTGCGCCGCGGCGGCGCTCGAGGCCCGCCGCGAGGCCCTTGGCGCATGCAAGGCCCAGCGGGACGCCCGGCTCGAGGTCTGCGAGGCCATCGGGGACGGGCCCTACGATCCCCGCATCGACCCCCGGAACTTCGTGCCGGGGGTCGACAATCCGTTCGCGCCCTTCTCGCCCGGCTCCCGCTGGGTCTATGAGAAGCGGACGGGAGACGGGGTCGAGCGGATCGTCATCGAAGTGCTCGAGGAGACCCGCGAGATTCTGGGCGTCGAGTGCACCACGGTGCACGATCGCGTCTACCAGGATGGAGTGCTCGTCGAAGACACGCTCGACTGGCTCGCCCAGGATCGCAGCGGGAACGTCTGGTACTTCGGTGAAATCTCGCAGAGCTTCGAAGACGGTCGACTTGCGAGCATCGATGGGTCGTGGGTGGCGGGGGTGGATGGCGCGAAGCCAGGCTTCTGGGTCAAGCGCGCGCCGCGGGTCGGCGAGACCTATCGCCAGGAGTGGGCGCCCGGGGAGGCGGAGGACGTCGTCCAGGTGCTGAGCCTCGCGGCGAAGATCAAGGCTCCCTTCACCGGGCGGGGTCCGGTCCTCCAGACCCGCGACTTCACACCCCTCAGCCCCGACGCGCTGGAGTACAAGTTCTATGTGCCGGGGGTGGGCCTCGTGCTGGAGCTCGATCCCGAGACTGGAGAGCGGCTCGAGCTGGTGGAGTACATCCCAGGATGACCGGGCGGGCCGGGCGGCTCCCTACCGCCCGGCCCCTGCCCTCCGGCCCTGGATCCGCCGGCGGCGACCGGCGGGGAGGACGCGATGACAGGAGAATGGAGCCGGGGTTGGGCCATCTCCGCCGTCGTGGCCGGCGTCGCGCTGCTCATGGGCCTCGAGCTGTACGAAGACCCCGGTCTCTCGTGGCGCGAGATCCTGTTCGAGCTGATCGAGCCGGCGCTGATCGTGACGACCGCGGTCGGCGCCGTGCAGCTGCTCGCACGGACGAGACGCCAGCGCGACGAGCAGCTGTCGCTGATCCGCGATCTGAGCGTCGCGCGGGCGGAGGGCGCGCAATGGCGCTCCGACATGCGCGACCTGCTGAAGGGTCTCGGCGAGGCGATCAACTCCCAGTTCGACCGCTGGGCGCTCACTCCGGCCGAGCGCGAGGTCGCGCTGTTGATGCTGAAGGGGTTGAGCCACAAGGAGATCGCCGTCGTCCGCGAGACCAGCGAGCGAACCGTGCGACAGCAGGCAATGGCGATCTACGGCAAGGCGAATTTGAGCGGGAGGGCCGCCCTCTCGGCATTCTTCCTCGAGGACATGCTGTTGCCCCCGGAACAGGCTCGATAGACACGATGGCCATCCGTCGCGGCCTCGCCTTGCTGCTCGGATGTTGTTGTCTCCCGTCCGGCGCCGCATCGGCGGACCACGCCGCCGCATCGGCGGACCACGCCGCCAAGGACGATCCGCCGGAGGCGGTCTTCACGGAACGCGCGTTCGTCGAGCGCAACCTGGAGCTCGAGGCCGACGCCGACTTCGACCGCGAGGACGGCAACGAGCTCGACCTCGCCGCACGGGGGACGTGGACGTGGGCGAATCGCTTCCAGCTCGGCCTCGAAGTCCCCTACACGGTGACGTACCCGCGTGACGAGCCGCAGCAGTCGAGCTTGTCCGACGTCGGAGTGTCGGCCCAGTTCGTGTTCTGTTGCGAGCGCGACGAGGGCATCGCGTTCTTCTCCTTGCGAGCGTCGGTGGACGCGCCCACCGGGAGTGTCTCGAAGAGCATCGGGGGGAACGGGGCGTTCGAGGTCTCGCTGCTCGGCGACTACGGCGTCCCCGTCGTGCCCGGCCTGGACGAGCTCTCCGTCCAGGCGCAGATCACGTACGACCAGGAGCTCGGGACCACCCCCGACGAGCGCGACACGGCCGAGGAGCTCCGCCGCCCGGCGGTTCGCGAGAAGGAGATCCAGTGGAACCTCGCGCTCGTCCAGCCGCTCTTCGAGCGACGGTTCACGCCCGTGCTGGAGCTGCTCGGCTCGAGCGTCGTCGACGCCGCGGATCCGGCCGACGAAGACACGTCGGTGCAGCTGGGCGTCGGCTTCTGGATCGCACCCTTCGACACCGGACCCTTCAGCTCGCTGAGCCTCGGCGTGGGGTACCGGTTCCCGATCAGCCGTCCGCGAGGCGACGACGGGGGTGTGATGGCGACGCTCCAGTGGACGTTCGACTGACCCCTACGGTCCCTGCAAGCGCACGAATTGGCCGGACACGACACCGATCAGAGACGCGCGCTTCTCGGCGTTGCCGTCGGGACGCACGCTCGTCGAGCCCGCCACGCCGGGCGCCTCACGCACGCGCAGGAGACCCTCGCGCACCGCCTCGCGATCCTGTGTCCCATGCGCGAGCTCGGTGAGCACGAGATTGGTCGCGTCGAAGGCCTGGGCCGCGAACACGTCGGGCGTCGCTTGCATGCTCGCCTGGTACTCGCGCACGAAGTCCTGCACGAGGCGCGAATTGCTGCCGGCGTCGAAGGGCTCGGCCATGACGGCGCCTTCCACCTGGCGGCCGGCCAGCTTCAGGAGGTCCGGATGCTGCCAGCCGCGGGGGCCCAGGAGCCGCAGCGGCGCGACCTTGAGGACGGCGAGCTGGGGCGCGATGAGCAGCGCCTTCTCGCGCGCGTCGGGGATGAAGAGCGCATCGAACGCAAGGCCCGGCGCCTCCGGTGTGGGCAGCTTCCCGCCGACCAGCTCGCGGATCGCCTTCTCGAAGTCCGTCGTCCCCGGGCGGTAGGCTGCGACCCCCGTGACCTGTCCCCCGTACGCGACCACGATTTGTTGGAACACATCCTTCATGCCGCGGCCGTACGCATCGTCGGGGTACAGCACTCCGAAGCGCTTCAGGCCGAGCTCGTGAGCGGCATACACGCCGAGCGCATTGGCTTCGTCGCGCGGGGTGACACCCACGCGGAACACGTGCGTCCGCTGCGCCGTGACCGACTCGCGGCCCGAGAGCGTGAGCAGTGGGAGCCCCGCGGTCTCGGCCTGCGCCGCCGCAGCCTCCGCCTCGTCGGCACCGAGTGGCCCGACCACCGCGCTCACCGTGGGATCGGCGGCGAGCTGCGCCACCGCCGTCGCCGCGGCGTCGGCCCGGCCTTGCGAGTCGCGCACCACGATGCGGACGCCGCCGGACTGGGCCGGTGCGCCGTCGGGGGGGAAGATCCCGGCCGCGAGCAGCACGCCCTGGAGGCTCTGCTCGCCGAGCTTTGCTAGCTGCCCGCTGAGCGGGAGGACCACTCCGATCGTCCCGGTAGCGGAGCTCCCGCCGAGCAGATCGGCTCGCGCGAGACCCTCCTCCCCGGACTGCGGCGGAAGCGAAGCGACACTACCCAGCGTCAAGCCCTGGGCGCTCGGGGGCAAGACTCCCGTCTCGGCCAGTACGTGCGTGCGGCGCTCGAGCTCGGCGAGGCGCGTCGCCTCATCGGCGGTGAGCGGGAGCCGCGAGGCCTGCGCGGCGGCGAGCAGCGAGCCCTCCGCGTCGCGACGCGCGAGCGCAAGCTCGCCCTGACGCAGCCGCAGGCGCGCGGCCGGCACCCGGTCACCGAGCTTGTCCGCGCCGCGTCCGAGCTCCGCGGCGTCGAGCTTGGCGATCCGCTGGTCGAGATCGACGTCGACGAGCGCCTCGTCGTCGGAGTCCGGCGACGCGGCTCGAAGCTTCGAGAGCCATACGATCTCTTCCACACGGTCGCCGGCGTCGGCTGCGAGCGCCGCGTGCAGCTCGAACGCTTCGCGCCGCTCCTCCGCGGAGAGCCCCCCGACCTTCATCGGGGCGATCGCCGCGCGAGCGGCCGAGCTGCGTCCCCGCGCGCGCTCGAGCTGGCCGATGCGCAGGCGCGCCGGATCGGCGAGCGGACTCGTCGGCCAGCGCGCGAGGAAGATCGAGAGCTTCTCGACGCCTGCGCCCGCGTCGCGCGCGGCGACCGCGCGGGCGGCGTCGTACTCCTTCTTCGCCTGGGCGGGTGAGCCCTCCGCCGGCGCAGGGGCGGGATGGGCGCGCGAAGCACCCGGGCGCGGAGGCTCGGGGCGCTTCGGCCAACACCCGAGCGAGAGGGAGAAGACCGTGGCAACGGCCGCGATCTTGGCAACACGACGGAGCGTCGTCGTCTTCACGCGCTCAGCCGAAGAGATCGCGGAGCTTGTCCACGAAGCCTTTCGTGGCCGGCGAGACCTCGGCTCCCGTCTCGTCCGCGAACTGCTCGAGGAGCTGCCGCTGGCTGTCCGTGAGCTTCGTGGGCACCTCGACGAAGATGCGGACGAGCTGGTCGCCGCGCGTCGTCTGACGCAGCGTCGGTACGCCCTTCCCGCGCAGGCGAAGCACCGTCCCGCTCTGCGTGCCTTCGGCGATCCGCATCGTGACCTTGCCGTCGAGCGTCGGCACTTCGATCTCGGCGCCGAGCGCGGCCTTCACGAACTGAACGGGAACCTCGCAATGGAGCTCTGCTCCGTCGCGCACGAACATGGGATGCGGCTTGATCGAGATCACGACGTAGAGATCGCCCGGAGGCCCGCCCGCGATGCCCGCCTCGCCCTCGCCCGAGAGGCGGAGCCGCGCACCGTCGTCGACTCCGGGCGGAATGCGCACCTGGATGCTCTGGTGGCCTTCGATCCGCCCCGCCCCGCGGCAATCCGTGCAACGGTCACGGACGACCTCGCCCTCGCCGCCGCACGCGTCGCACGGCCGGCTGATCCGGAAGAAACCCTGCTGGAACACCACCTGGCCCGTGCCGCGACAGCGCGCACAGCGCTCGGGCTCGGTGCCGGGGCGCTGGCCGGAGCCTTCGCAGGTCGCGCATGGACGCATCTTCGGAATCGAGAGCTTGGGCTCGAGGCCCGTCACGACCTGAGCGAGCTCGACTTCGAGGTTGTACCGGAGGTCCGCGCCGCGCTGGCCGCGCCCGCGTCGGCGCCCGCCCGCACGCTGCCCGAAGAGATCGCCGAAGAGGTCGTTGAACAGATCGGTGAAGCCGCCGAGGTCACCGAACTCGGAGCCGCCCGTGCCGCCCGCGGCCCCAACGCCCTCGAAGCCGAAGCGGTCGTACGCGCGGCGCTTGTCGGAATCCGACAGCACCGCGTAAGCCTCCGACGCTTCCTTGAAGCGCTCCTCGGCCTCGGGGTCGTCGGGATTGCGGTCGGGGTGATGCTGGAGCGCGAGGCGCCGATAGGCCTTCTTCAGCGCCGCTTCGTCCGAATCGCGCCGGACGCCCAGGACTTCGTAGTAGTCGCGCTTGGCCAAGGCTCCGGCCTCGGAGGGATGGGCTGGGAGGGATCGCCTAGGAAGTGGAGGGATCCCCTCCGAGTGTCGCGTAGAGCTTCTCGGTCATCTTGTAGGAAAGCGCCGAGAGTTCGTCAACCGCGACGGCGAGCGCCTTCGCTTCCGCGCGCTCGAGCGCGGTCCGCGTCTTCGCGATAGCCACGGTGATCGCCTGCTTGTCCTCGGCCGGAACCTGCTCGGCGAATTCCGCGAGCGTGCGCTCGGTCGAGTACACGAGACCGTCGGCCCTGTTCTTGAGATCGACGAGGTCGCGCCGTGCGCGGTCGGCGTCGGCGTTCGATTCCGCCTCGGCGAGGAGGCGGTTCACCTCGGCTTCGGTGAGGCCGCTCGAGGCCGTCACCTGGATGGCCTGCGTTCGGCCGGTCCCGAGGTCCTTCGCCGACACGTTCACCACGCCGTCGGTGTCGATGTCGAACGTGACCTCGATCTGCGGCACGCCACGCGGCGCGGGCGGGATGCCGAGCAGCTCGAACCGCCCCAGCGTCTTGTTGTCGGCCGCCAGCTCGCGCTCACCCTGGAGCACGTGGATGCGCACCACGTTCTGATGGTCCTCGGTCGTCGAGAAGACCTGGCTCCGGCGCGTCGGGATGGTCGTGTTCTTCTCGATGATCTTCGTGAACACGCCGCCCTGCGTCTCGACGCCGAGCGAGAGCGGCGTCACGTCGAGGAGGAGCACGTTCTCGACTTCGCCCGTCAGGACGCCGCCCTGGATGGCGGCGCCGACGGCCACGACCTCGTCGGGGTTCACGCCCTTGTGCGGCTTCCGACCGAAGATCTCCGAGACCTTCTCCTGGATGCGCGGCATGCGGGTCATGCCGCCCACGAGGATCACTTCGTCGATCTCCTCGCGACGCAGCCCGGCGTCGGAGAGGGCCGTCTCGCACGGCGGGACGAGCCGCGCGATCAGGTCGGCGACGAGCGTCTCGAGCTTGTCGCGGGTGAGCTGGGTGTTGAGGTGCTTCGGGCCCGACGCATCGGCGGCGATGAACGGGAGGTTGACGTCGGTCGTGGTCGCGGAGGACAGCTCGTGCTTTGCGCGCTCGGCCGCTTCCTTGAGGCGTTGGAGCGCCATCTTGTCGGCGCGCAGATCGATCCCGGTGTCGGCCTTGAAGAGCTCCAACATGTGCTCGACGATGCGCTGGTCGAAGTCCTCGCCGCCGAGGTACGTGTCTCCGTTCGTGCTCTTCACCTCGAACACGCCGTCGCCCAGCTCGAGGACCGAGACGTCGAAGGTGCCTCCGCCGAGGTCGAACACCGCGATGCGCTTGTTCGTGCCTTCGCCAAGCCCGTACGCGAGCGCGGCCGCGGTCGGCTCGTTGATGATCCGCAGCACGTTCAGCCCGGCGATCCGGCCCGCGTCCTTGGTGGCCTGGCGCTGCGCGTCGTTGAAGTACGCCGGAACCGTGATCACGGCATCGGTGATCGGCTCACCCAGGAAGTCGGCCGCCGTCTCCCGCATCTTCGCGAGCACCATCGCCGAGATCTCGGGCGCGGAGTACTTGCGGTCGCCGACGCGGACCCAGCCGTCGCCGTTCTCGTGCGCTTCGATCTTGAACGGCGCGATCTCCTTGAAGCGCTGCACCTCGGTGCTGTCGAACTTGCGGCCAATGAGGCGCTTCACCGCGTAGATCGTGCGCTCAGGGTTGGTGACGGCCTGACGCTTCGCGATCTGGCCCGCAAGCTTCTCGCCCGAGTCGGTGAACGCAAGGACGGAGGGGGTGGTGCGCGCGCCCTCGGCGTTGGCGATCACGACCGGAGAGCCGCCTTCCATGACGGCGACGCAGGAGTTCGTCGTACCGAGGTCGATCCCGATCACCTTGCCCATCGATGCCGGCCCCTCTCGCGCGGAGCCGCCATCGCGACCCCGGCTACTCCTCGTCCTCGCTCTTGCCCGGCACTCGGCCGGCAACACCGCCGCGTGACACCACGACCTGAGCGGGTCGCAGCATCCGGTCGCGCAGCCGGTACCCCTTCTGAAACACCTGTGTGACGGTGTTCAAGGGCACCGACTCGTCGTCCACCTGCGCCAGCGCCTCGTGCCACGCCGGGTCGAAGGGCATCCCCTTCGCCTCGATCTCCGCAACGCCGTGCTTCGCGAGCACACCCATCAGGTCGCGCTGGACCAGATCGATGCCCTGCAGAAGCGCTTCCAAGTCCTCGCGCCCGCTCGTCCGCGCGTGCTCGAGGGCGCGCTCCAAGTTATCGACCGCGGGCAGGAGATCCTTGACGAGATTCTGGTGCCCGAAGGAGTGGGCCTCCTCGCGCTCCTTGAGCGTGCGGCGCCGGAAGTTCTCGAAGTCCGCCTGGAGACGCACGAGCCGATCCTGCTTCTCGGCCAGCTCGCCCCGTAGGGACTCCACCTCGCCGGCGTCGGCGAGCGGCCCACCGTGCCCCGCACCGCCCCCATGCGGGCGCGCCCGCTCGGCCTCGCGCGCCTCCACCGCCTCCGTGGCCTCGCGCAACGCGCGCTCGAGCTCCTCGTTCGGGGAGAGGACGCCTTCGGCGCCCTCCTCGGAGAGCGATTCCCAGCCTTCCGAGTCGCGACCCAGGCCCGGGGGACGATGGGGGCGCGTCACGCCGAGAGCCTCTTCGTGACCAGCTGCGACAGGTAGTCCACGAGCGGAATGACGCGCGCGTAGTCCATGCGCGCCGGCCCCACCACCCCGAGCATCCCGAGCGGGGCGTTTGCAAAGCCGTAGGGGGCGACGACGACCGCGAAGTCGCGCAGCCCCGCCTCTCCGAGCTCCTGACCGAATGCCACCCGCGAGCCGCGCTCGCCGAGAATCCGATCGAGCAGCTCCACGAGACGCTCTTTGGTGTCGATCGCTTCGTGCAGCGCTCGGAGCCGTTCCGGGTCGCGGAGCTCCGGCTGGTCGAGGAGCGCGAGCCAGGTGCCCACGACCAGATCGGCCGGTCCACCCGGCGTGGCGGCGAGCGCCCGCTGCGCGATGCGCAGGGCGCGCGCCCGCACGCGATCGACCTGCGAGCGAAGCGCCCGCGCTTCGCGGTCGAGCACTTCGCGCGCCTCGTCCAGCGTGCGGCCGGCAATGCGCTCGTTCAGCGCAGCGGCGATCGTGTCGAGCTCGGCCTGGTCGGCTCGTCCGGCGTCCTCGATCAACTGGCGATACGCGACGCCGGACTGCGCCACGAGTACGACGAGCACCTGCTCCGTGGAGAGCCTCACGAGCGACATGTGACGGAGGATGAGGCGATCGATCCGCGGCGTCAGCACGAAGCCGAGCTGCTGTGTCCGTCGCGAGAGCAGGTCCGACGCAACGCGGATGACCGCGTCGGCGTCGGCTTCCTGGACAGTGCCTGCGAGGTCGCGTCGCTCGTAGTCCGCCAGGTCGCGGTGTCCGAGGAGCTGTGTCACGAAGACGCGCAACCCGAGCTCCGTCGGCACGCGGCCAGACGACGCGTGCGGCTTGCCGAGCAGCCCGAGC
>Ga0315273_10009545_pt1 | contig 12313 bp, 10 predicted proteins | sample YL17G02_0_MG_FD_205753 | JGI IMG/M metagenome (GOLD analysis project Ga0315273, IMG submission 205753) | Sediment microbial communities from Yellowstone Lake, YNP, Wyoming, USA - YL17G02_0 | ecosystem: Environmental > Aquatic > Freshwater > Lake > Sediment | place: USA: Wyoming | collected... | reverse complement strand
CGGCGACAAAGGGATCTCTCTCGCGCTTGCGCCCGATTCCACCCTGGCCGAGGGCGTTTTCATCTCGCCGGTCGCATTCGGCAAGGTATTCGAGGCGCTCCTCTCCAACGCGGCGCGGGCGACCGAAGGACGAGCCGATGCGGCGATCGCGATCGAAGTCCGGTGGGAAGGGGGCTACTGCAAGATCGATATCCGCGACAACGGATGCGGGATCCCGCGCGAGGACTGGGAACGCGTCTTCGAGAGGTACTACACGACCAAGGAAGAGGGGGGCTTCGGGCTGCACTACGCTCGCGAGGAGCTCGCGAGATTCGGCGGGAAGATCTTCGTCCTCGACAGCGTCGTCGGCGCCGGAACGACGATGAGGGTCGTTCTCAGGAAATCCTAGAAAGCGAGGACTGAATGGACAGCGACCGTGTACGTATTCTCATTGTGGACGATGACGAGACGTTTCTCGGGGATCTCGCCCGGCTCATGACGGATCGCTATGAAATCGTGATGTCCCACAACGCGAAGGAGGCCCTATCGGCGCACGAGCAGCTCGGATTCGACGCCGTTCTGCTCGATATCGATCTCGGGAGGGGGGTCGACGGGTTCGAGATTCTCGATGCGTTTCACGCTTCCGATCCGAGTCTCCCCGTGATCATGGTGACGCGCGACTCGTCGGCGGCCTCGGCGATTGCCGCCCTTAAGAAGGGCGCCGTCGACTACATCGACAAGAGGCCGGATCTCGGCGATCTCGAGCGGAGGATCTCCCGGGCGATCGAGGAGCAAAGGGTGATACGGCTCAATGACGCACTTCGGAAGGAGATCGACGAGCTCCACGGCGAGATGATCGGCGAGAGCGAGAAGATGCGGGAGCTGCGCCGGGAGATCGCGTTCGCGGCCCAGGGCCCGGGCCCGGTTCTCATCACGGGGGAGACCGGTACCGGGAAGGAGCTCGTGGCGAGGGAGATCCACAGGCGATTCTGTCCGGGGAAGGCATTCCTTCCGCTCAACTGTGCCGCGGTGCCGCATGAAACGTTCAGCCTCAAGCTCTTCGGGAGCGTGCGGGGGGCATTCACCGGGGCCGAAGACATCCCGGGGATATTTGAGCTTGCCTACGACGGCGTTCTCTTCCTCGACGAGATAACCGAGATCGATCCTTCCCTGCAGGCCGAGCTCCTCCGCGTCATCGAGGAGCGGGAGTTCGAACGGAACGGGACATCGAGGAGAATCCCCTTCCGCGGAAAGCTCCTCGCCTCGACGAACCGGAGTCTGCCGGAGAGCCTCGAGAACGGTTCGCTCCGCAAGGACCTCTATTTCCGTTTCGGCACGCACGTGATCAACGTGCCGCCCCTCAGGGATCGGAGGGAGGACGTTCCGGTTCTCGCGCGTTACTTCCTCGAGCGCAAATCCGTCGAGCTCAAGAGGCCGAAGCGCGAGATCGGCGACGAGATGATGACGGATCTCTGCCGGAGGGATTGGCCGGGCAACGTCCGTGAGCTCGAAAACGCCATCGAGGCGTACGTCGTGCGCGGCGCATTCACGGGGCCGAACATATTCGCGGGCGATTCCGGCAGCGCGCTGTCCGGGGAGGCCTTGTTTCACATGGGGTACCGCGACGCGAAAACGGCAGTCCTCAAGGAATTCCAGCGAAAATACACGGACGCGATCATCGCGGCGTGCGGCGGAGATCTCGGCGCGGCCGCCCAGCGCATGGGGCTCACGCGCTTCGGGCTGCGGAAGATGTTGAATGAAATCAACACGTGAGGCTCCCTTCTCAATTCAAAACCCGGACGAGAGACCGCAACGCGAGTTGCGGGGAGCTCGATGAGGGTTGCCGTCCGCAATTGCTTCTCGCGCGTGCGGTTGCGTTGTTTCACCCACCACCGGCGCCGCAACCGCAGTTGCTCCCGCTTGTATCAGACCCCGAGCGCCCTCGCATGGGCGCCCCCCGTGATTCGTTGCGGCAATTACAGATAGCGGGAAATATCGCGACCGTTTCCATCATATGGTGCAATGGAACGCCGATTGCTCTTTGAGGATCATGAGAGACGAGAGCACCGGATTCGATATGCGCACAACGGATGGATCTCGTTTGAGCACCGGAGGGGGATGCGGCTCTTGCCGGCGCCGGCACCTAGGGGAAGAGATGAAGAACGATTGCCGTTTGAAAGGCGGAACCATGGATTCTGTCGGAGAGCCAAACGGTGAAATCCTGATCGTTGAGGATGATCGCGATTTTGTCGATGATCTTTTCACGATGTGGACTCCTCCTCTGCCGGTCGCCCGTGCTTCCTCCGGGAAGGAAGCCGTCGAATATCTGCGGACGAGTGCTCCCTCGCTCGTTCTTCTCGACCTCAATCTGCCTCATTTCCTCGCCGACGATGACGATGGGGAAGGGTTTGGGATTCTTTCCTATATCAGATTACATATTGGAACGCACGTCCCCGTGATCGTCATCACCCGGGAGGGCTCGGAGGAGACTCGATCTCGTGCGGCCTCCCTCGGCGCCCGGGATTTTCTTCCGAAACCCGTCGATATCTCCGATCTCGAGCACGCCGTATCGAGAATAGTGCAGGCAGCCTGAGATATCGCGTCCCGGCGGTCATTTCCCGTCACTCCCCGCTCAACATCGTGTCGTGATCTTCGTCGCGTCCCCACCGGGGACGGGCGCTTTTTGAATTGACAAAATGCCGCATTCGGGAGTATAATGGCGCAGGCTGAAAGATATTCTACGATAAACAAGAGTTGTTTGCTGATGAGCCCCCCGTTTGTCTGCAAATGGGAGTTGGCTTGTCGAGGGGGGATGGTTTTCGGGCACCGTCGTTTTTCGTCTATGTAACGTTCGTTCATCGCAGCCCGGAGGGGGTCGACATGAGAATACTGAGAACAGCTATCTCCCTTTCATTGATAATGTTGGTCGCGTCTTCGGTGTTCGGCGAGTGCGTGCACAAGCCGAAGGACGGCGTCTATTCTACGACGACGAGCAGCGTTCTCGCGGGACGCGCTTCCGAGGCGTTCTGCAGCGGTGATGGACCCGGTGTTACCGGCAACACGCAGAATGGGATGTCCTGGAACGGCATAGCCCTCGGCGGTCAGTGGCGCATCTGGGGCATGGCGATTGATGCGGCTGGCGCCGTTGAAGCCGGCCGCCACTTCGATGCGAATGGCAACGGCTGGATCGACTATGTCACGAACTACACCGGCGGCCAGTTCTGGTTGAGCGGCGGCCACACCTGGGGCGACGGCCTTGGGGATTTCACCGGAACGATCACCTACTATAACGTTGGTGCGAAGGTTAGCTACGTGGGCTGGCAGCCCATTGGTGTCACTTCCAACGTCTCCATGTGGGGTTCGTTCGACGGCTGCACCTACTGCTTCCTCGATTACGGTATCTCGAACGCGCTTCTCGTCTGGCGGACCGGCTACACGGCGCCGATGCCTGCGAACTATCCACCGTTCCTGTGCGCCGCGATCGCGGGAGAGCTCTATGATGTGTGCGACATCACCCTCAGCATCTTCTGTGATGTGACTGCAACGCAGCCGAACACATGGGGAAAGATCAAGGAGCTGTACCGCTAGACGTCGCTTGAATCATTGATGACAGCGATACGGGCCGGCCGTTCCAAGCCGGCCCTTTTTCTATCCGTTGACCCGCCCGTTTTTTGGTCTATCCATCGATTGATTCCTCCTCTATAATCAGTCCTGAAACGTTCAAGTTTTCGCATCTTTTGCGCCGAAATCTGCGTATGAGCAAGGGAGGACCATTCATGGCGAACATTCTGCAGCCGGCCGAGATCGTCGAGATCGGCATCGAGAAAGAGAAAAAACGCCGCGACTTCTACGCGCTCGCGGCCGAGATGTTCAAAGGAAAAAAGGAGCTCGCGGACCTCTTCGCCCGGCTGCGGGACTGGGAGGTCGAGCATATACGGAGGTTCGAGCAAATCCGCGATAGCGTCCGGAAGGCGCAATACACCGAGTCGTACGAAGGGGAGATCGAGGCGTACATGGACGCCCTCGTCGACAACGACCTCTACAGCGCAATCACGCCGGAGCGATTCGCGACAATCGTGAAAACGCCGGTCGACGCGCTCGACAGGGGAATCGGATTCGAGAAGGATGCGATCCTCTTTTTCAGCCAGCTCTCGCGGTTCATCGACGTAAAGAGCAAGGAGGTCGTCGACGCGCTCATCAAGGAAGAGCAGCAGCATATGCTCTATCTTTTCAACATGAAAAAGGAAATAACCGGCAAGTAGATCCCGTGTCCGCGCAGTCGCCGGCGCGTCGTCCGGCAAGGAGGAAACCGGCATGAGAGTGTTCTGGAACTGCTTCTTCGCCACGATTCTCGCGTTCGTCGTCACGGTCTTCGTCATCGTCGGCATCGTGGCATCGAAAGGCGATACCAAGAAGAAGATAGAGGATCGCTCGTACCTCATCGTCGACGTCTACGGCGATATCGCCGAGTACGAGCCGCCCGCGGGCGTCATGGGAGAGGTTCTTGGCGGCAAGCCCGAGACGCTCCAGCGGATCCTCGGCAATCTCGAGAAGGCCGCCGTCGACAAAAGAATCGACGGGGTCATCTTCAAGATTTCATCGAGTAACGGCGCCGGCCTCGCGATGCTCGAGGAGATGCGCGGCGCGATCAAGAAGGTGCGCGCGACGGGAAAGAAGGTGTACGCGTACACCGATTCGATGGACCGCAACGCCTTCTATCTTGCGGCGGCGTGCGATTCGATCTACGCGCCGCCGTCGGCGTACATATCGTTCCTCGGCTTGAGCGCGGGCTCGCAGCACGCGAAGAATCTGCTCGACAAGATCGGAGTGAAGCCGAACGTCGACAAGATCAGGGAATACAAGAGCGCCGCGGAAATGGCGACGCGCGCGGACATGTCTCCCGAGGTGCGCGCGAACAAGGAATGGCTCCTCGCCGAACGCTGGGACATGATGACCCAGGCCCTCGAGGAGGACCGCGGCCTCGCCGAGGAGAAGATCGTCGAGCTCATGAACTTCGCTCTCTTCACCGCTCCCGAGGCGAAGGCGGCGGGGCTCGTGGATCGGCTGCTGTACTGGGACGAGCTCGAGAGGATGCTCAAGGGCACGGAGAAGGAGCTCAGAACGGTCTCGCAGGAAACCTACGCCGACGTGAAGCCCGAGAAGCTCGGCCTCAAGGGCTCGAAGAAGATCGCGGTCGTGCACGCGTACGGGATGATCGGCGGGAGGAAGAGCAGGATCGATCCGCTGTTCGGCGTCATGATGGGGCACGAAAGCGTCATCGCCGAGCTTCGCCGGGCGAAAAAGGATAAGAACGTCGCGGCGATCGTGTTTCGCGTCGACAGCGGTGGCGGAGATGCCCTCACGAGCGATCTCATCGGACACGAGGTCGAGATGGTTTCGAAGGAGAAGCCGGTCGTCGTGTCGATGGTCGACGTCGCGGCTTCGGGCGGATACTACATCTCCTACGAGGCGTCGAAGCTCGTCGCCGATGCGCTGACGATAACCGGATCGATCGGATCCATCAGCGCGAAATTCAACATGAAGGGGCTCTACGACAAGCTCGGCATCACCTACGACTTCGTCGAGAAGGGTCCCAACGCGCTCTTCTATTCCGATTACGCGGATTTCACGCCCGAGCAGCGGAAGCGCTTCGCGGACAATCATTGGGCGGGCTTCGATATGTGGCTGAAGGACGTCGCCGAGCACCGGAAGATGGCGTACGAGCAGGTCACCTCGCTCGCGCTCGGACGCGTCTGGACGGGCAGGCAGGCCAAGGCGAACGGCCTGATCGACGAGGTCGGCGGCCTTGACAAGGCGATCGAAATCGCGAAGGATCTCGCGAGGATCCCCGCCGACGAGAAAATCACCGTCGTGCATTTTCCAAAGAAAAAGGGTCTCCTGCAGGTGCTGCTCGGCGGCGAAGGGGGCGGCATATCGGCGGCGGCAAACTGGATCGTGTATCGCTTCATCCGGGACGACGTCGCCGAGACGTGGCACATGCTGAACGAGACCAACCTGTATATGCTGGATGAGCCGCTTGTGGAATAGTCCGGGCGCGCGGCCCGGTTGAAACGCTTCATCGACGAGGTCCGGAGGGCTGCATGAAAGAGATGGTGCTTGTGGCGTGTATGCTCGGTGCCATGATTTCCGATTCTGCTTCGGCGTTCGACAGGCCGGTAGGGCGCATGCTCACCTCGCGATCGGAGACGATGGCGAAGAGCGGCATGGTCTGCGCGGCGCAGCCGCTCGCCGTTCAGATCGGCATAGACATCCTGAAGGCCGGCGGGAACGCCGTGGATGCGGCGATCGCGGTCAACGCGGCGCTCGGGCTCATGGAGCCGGTCTCGTGCGGGGTCGGCGGCGATCTCTTCGCAATCGTCTGGGACGCCAAGAGCGAGAAGCTCTACGGTCTCAACGCGAGCGGGCGGAGTCCCTATTTTCTCACGATCGAAGAGGTGAAGAGGCGCGGGCTCAGGTCGATGCCGTACACGGGCGTCGTGCCGCAGACCGTCCCCGGATGCGTCGACGGCTGGTTCGAGCTGCACAAGAAATTCGGGAAGCTCCCGATGAAGGACGTCCTGGCGCCCGCGATCAGGTACGCGGAGGAGGGCTTCCCCGTGACGGAGGTCATCGCGCATTACTGGGCGATCGGCGGAAGACGTCTCAAGGACGAACCGAACTTCGCCGCGACGTATCTCCCAGGCGGCCGTGCGCCGGCGAAGGGGGAGATCTTCCGCAATCCCGATCTCGCCCGGACATACCGGACGCTCGCCGGCGAGGGGCGCGACGCCTTCTACCGCGGCGACATCGCCAAGTCGATCGACGCGTTCTCGCGGCGCACCGGCGGGTATCTTCGGCTCAAGGATTTCGAGGATCACACGTCAACGTGGGTCGAGGCGGTGAACACGAACTACCGCGGGTACGACGTCTGGGAGCTTCCGCCGAACGGGCAGGGGATCGCGGCGCTGCAGATTCTCAACATCCTCGAAGGCTACGATCTCGCGAAGCTCGGATTCGGGAGCGCCGAGACGCTCCATCTCATGATCGAGGCGAAAAAGCTCGCCTTTGATGACGCGGCGCGCCTCTACGCCGATCCCGATTTCGTGAAAACGCCCGTGGCGCGGCTCATCTCAAAGGAATACGCCGCCGAGCGGCGCGCGCTCATCGATCCCGGGAAGGCGCTCCGCGAGATTCCGCCGGGGGCGGTCGTTCTCGAGACGGGAGAGACGACGTATCTCACCGTCGCCGACAAGGACCGCAATTTCGTGTCGCTCATCCAGAGCAACTACTCCGGTTTCGGCTCGGGGCCCGTGCCCGACGGGCTCGGCTTCTGCCTTCAGGACCGCGGCGCCCTCTTCAACCTCGATCCGAAGCATCCGAACGCGCTCGCGCCCCACAAGCGCCCGTTTCACACGATCATCCCCGCGATGGTCACGCGCGACGGGAAGCCCGTTTTCGCGTTCGGCGTCATGGGGGGGTCGATGCAGCCGCAGGGGCACGTGCAGATTCTCTGCAACATCATCGATTTCAAGATGAATATCCAGGAGGCGGGGGACGCGCCGCGCTTCAACCACATGGGTTCCTCCGAGCCGACGGGCGAAGTCATGAAGGACGGCGGCGAGGTGGCGTTCGAGGAGGGCGTTGCGCCCGAGGTGATCCGCGCCCTGATGGAAAAGGGCCACCGGATCGTGAAAGACGCGGGCGGCTTCGGCGGCTACCAGGGCATCTGGTGGGACCGCGGGAACGACATGCTCATCGGCGCCTCGGAATCCCGCAAGGACGGCTGCGCGATGGGGTACTAGAGCGGTGCCAGGAGCACGGCTCTGCCTCGAGTGATTCTCGGATAATCGATTATCTCGAAGCCCGCTTTCCTTGCCGCTTCGACGGTGCCGGCGAAGGCGCACGACGAAACGTGGATCTTGGGCTCGGCGAGGAGCAGCCTCCCTCCGGGCGCGAGAGTCGATCGGACGAGCGCGAGGAAGCCCGGGACGTCGGACACTTCGTGCACCATGAAGAAGGCGACCGCGAGATCGACCTTCCCCGCGAGGCCCCTTGTCCAGGAATCGTCGGCTCCCGCGAGACGCATTTCGACTCGATCGAGAAGTCCCGCCTTCGTCGCGCGTCTTTCGACTTCCGCGAGCATCCGGGGCTGGATGTCCATCGCGATGACCCTGCCGAGCGGCCCGGCGAAGCGCGCGAGGTCCAGGGTGAACGTTCCCATCCCGCAACCCAGATCGAGCACCGTCATTCCCTCTCTGACATGGGGGGCCAGGATCTTCCGGGGATTATGGGCAAAACGCCTGATGGGGCTCGCGAGGAAATAACCCATCCACCAGGGGCATACGTGCTTGGCCAATTCCAACCTCCTCGGCATGCCGCGGTGGCCGCCCTGCCGAACTATACACCTGCAGCATAGCCGATTTCGGTTTCCCGGGCCAATTGATATTAATTTCTTGTTGAAATTGCGGCCGCGTTCCTATAGTTTTTACTCAACCAGCAACCCGAAGAAGGAGGTTGAACATGAAGAAAGTAGTTCTGTGCAGCGGAAGCAAGTGCTGCCCGGAGGCTCTCATCGACGGCGACATGGTCACCATTAAGGACGACGACGGCGGCACGGTCAATCTGACCAAAGAGCAGGTAAAGATCCTCTGGGAGAATCTGAAGTAACCCGCCAGCTGCAGAATTCGCAGGGGGCGCTCCGGACTGTTCCGGAGCGCTTTTTCATGTGCACTGGTTGTTGTTGTCCGTCGGCGCGATTAGTCGGAACATTTTCGAGGCACGGTTGTATACGAAAGCATGGGGAAGTTCGACGGCATTCTCATGTTTATCATTGCGTTGGGTCTTTTGATCCTATTCGCCCTAGCGGCGAAAGGCGCCCCGGCGTAGCCTCGGTTCGGGATCCCGAAGTTCGATTCGGGCATCCGGATCGACGCGGCGCTCGACACGCAGATCGATCGCACGCTCTTCGCGAAGATCGGTTACGTTCCTCTGATGTAGCCCGCGGCTTTGTATCCCCCACATATGCCTCCCCATGGCCTATCGGCTTTCCCTGTTGCCATAGCTCACGGAGACGAGTCTCTTCATCTCTCCAGCGAGGGCGCGCGACTCCTTCATCGACCCCTGAACCGTAATAATCGTAATCCATTCTCCCGACTGCCATGCGACATACGCCCGTTTGCTGAGCGGGCCGTAGAGGCTCAGGTAATGCGACGGCCCGCCGTCAGGGCCGGGCATGTTGTTTTCGTGGGACATGAGGCGGACCCGCGGCAGGATACTCGACTTCCATGCACGGAAGAGATCGTCGGCCGCGTCGGTGCCGGCGAGCTCGACGCACGTGAGCGTCGCCTCGCTTTCGCCTTTCCGGTAGAGAGCAGTCGCCGCCGATGCGCCGGCTCCGACAGCCACTCCGGCCACGTCCCGCACGGGCTTCACCTCGACAAAGGTGAGGCCGAGAGATCGGAGATCGACGCGAGCGGCCGCGTCGGCGGTGACGCTGTCCCCCGGAGCCCCGAGCTCGAGCGCGCGGGCCGACCGCAATGCTCCCATGTTCGCGAAGCCGTCGATTGCCTGGGCGACGAGGATGCCGTTCGCGACGAGGAGCGCGATCACCGTGGCGATGGTGAAATAAGGGAGCCTCGGAAGTTGCGCGAAGGTGACGACGAGCGCCGCGATCACAAGCAGAAAGGCGGCGACACCGGCGATTATACTGCCCGCGACCACGAGGTGAAACGCCGAGAGAGCGAGGATCGACATAAGCAGTCCTCCGATAATCGCCTTCACGGCATCCTCGCCGCGCGTGCCGCCCGTGCGAGTCGTCAGTACAAGGGCGAAGATGCCGTACAGCGCAAACGCCGCGGCGGCGACGGCGAGCCAGATATTGGTCGATCCCGGGAATGACCGCAGCGACACGCCGGCCAGCTCCGTCGCCGCGAGCCGCAGGAAAACGGCCATCTGGCAGGCGAAATAGAGGAGAACGCCCGCGCCGAGAAAGAAGAAGAGGCGCCTCGTTCGCGATACGAATCCATGCGCGTTCGCGGGCTCTTCATCGCGTGCGGTCGCCGACAGGGTGCGCTCGACGCGAGCTCCCTTCCCGAATGCGCTCCGGCAGGAGGGACACCGGGCCAGATGCTCTTCGATGAGGCGTTGTGTCTCGGCGCTCGCCTCGCCGGACTCGTGGACCGCCATGAGATCGCATATCACGTCACAGCTCAACATCGTTTTCCTCCTCGGGCGCTTTGTTCCGTCCATCGAGATATGGGGAGAGCCCCGGTTCCTTCTCGAGCAGGCCAGCGAGTCTGCGCCGGGCCCGGAAGAGCCGCACTTTGACGGCCGTGGTCGAGATGCCGAAGAGGTCGGCGATCTCGCGGCACTTGAGCTCTTCCCATGCGGAGAGAAGGAGGATCGACCGGTCCTCTTCGGCGAGCGCCCGGAACGCCCGCCGCACCGCCTCGCTCTCCTCGTTCCGGATAAGCGCCGACTCGGGGTCGTCGCCTTTGACCGCCGGCATGCCCCCCTTCTCTTCGAGACTCTCGAGCGGCGTGGAGCGGGCCTCGCGCCGCCTCCGGTTGAGATAGAGGTTCCGGGCAATGCGCAGGAGCCACGTCTTCATGCTCGAATCTCCGCGAAACCCGTCGAGGGAGCGCATTGCGCGATAGAAGGTCTCGCTCGTCAGATCCTCGGCGACGTGCCGGTCCCCCGCCATGCGGATCAGGTAGCCGAAGACCGCCGCCGAGTACAGTTCGTAGAGCTCTTCCCAGCCATGCGCGTTCCCCATTAGCTCTCTGTCCTTTCGTGTGCGCTGATCCATGGACACCCGGGGAGCCGAATGGTTACAGGCGCTTCGAGCCGCTTTGGACGGGATGAAAGCGCGGGCGCGCGAGTCGCCATGGTGGCGATTGTCGAGATGCGGATGGAAATCCGAAAAAGCCGGCGTTTCGCTATTCTTACTCCAGAGTTATTGACCACTCATCCCAATCGCCGGGAAACTCGATCGTGTAGGCGATCCTGATCTCGATCTTCTGCTTCGACGCCGGCGCGAGGTTCCACGTGAGAATGCCGTCCTCGCGCTCCTCGTCGGGCTTGGGCTCGAGGTCGACGTTCGTCACCTTGATCTCTTTCATCGCCGATACGGGGATGCGGTCCTGGAGCTTCACCGCGGCGGCGCCTTTCTTGAAGCTCTCGAGCGTTATCAGGTAATGGAAACGGATCTTTCTTACGAGGGCGCCGTCCTTCGTGAGATATTCCTTCTTCTCGAGCTTGTGCGCGACCTTGATGTCCTGGTCGATTCCGAGGTGAACGGGGAATTCCTGACCCGTCACGACCCCTTTCAAGAGCTCCTTGCCGACGAAGTTCGACGTCTTGCCCGTCGCGCCCGCGCTCGCCGTTTCGATATACACATCCACCGGGCCCGAGAGGAGAGGCGCCTCGAGCGTATTCGTGACGTCTCCCTTGACGAAAACGTTCGGGGAAAAGCGCGGCGCGGCGTAACGCGACAGTTTCCCCGAGAGCGTGCCCTGGAGAATGAGGACCCGTCGCGGATCGCGGCCGCTCGGGAGATCGACGGTTTTCGGGATCGAGAAGCTCGCGGCGAATTCGGACGAGGCGAGCTCCACGCCGGGCTGCTCCGCTTTGTATTCCCGCGCGAGAGGCGCCTCGCCGGGAGCCATAGCCGGGGCCGCCGTTTCCATCAGGAGCGTTTTGTCGCTGACCACCTTCCTGCGAACGTCGCTCGCCGTCACCTGCATAGGGTGCAGCATGCGCTGCAGGTAGAGCGGCACGATCTCCGGCGGCGCCGCGCCGATCTGCGGCCGGGCCGTCGAGAGCGTGACCGCGACGTTCTTCCAGTCCTCGCCGGTGGACTGCCAGACGCGGGCGTTGTACGTGAGCTCGATCGACTCTTTCGCCGTGTCGTAGCGGATCATGTATTCGGGGCCCCAGCCCGCTCCGGGGACATTGTACGTCAACGCGAGCTCGAGGCTGCCCGGAGATGAAATCTCGCAGTCGACGACGACGCGCTGGCTCCAATCGTCCCTCGTCCGCATTTCATTGAGCTGGTTCGTGATCCAGTTGATCTCCTCGGTAAGCTTCGCGTTGCGCTTGTTCAGGGCGTCGATCTTCCCGTTCGTCTTGACGCGCTCCGAGGCGATGAATTCGATCACGTTCTTCCAGTCCTGCACGCGAAATATCTCGGTCGCGAGCTTCGTGCTCCCCTTTTCGAAGGGGAACTTGGCGAAGTTGTCGAGGAACTGGAGCGTGCTCGCGAGAGAGCCGAGATCTATCTGGAGGCTGTCCCGCTTCGCGGTGAGCCGGTCGAGCTTGTCCTTGAGCTCCTTGT
>Ga0315273_10009544_pt1 | contig 12313 bp, 7 predicted proteins | sample YL17G02_0_MG_FD_205753 | JGI IMG/M metagenome (GOLD analysis project Ga0315273, IMG submission 205753) | Sediment microbial communities from Yellowstone Lake, YNP, Wyoming, USA - YL17G02_0 | ecosystem: Environmental > Aquatic > Freshwater > Lake > Sediment | place: USA: Wyoming | collected... | reverse complement strand
AGGGTGCTCTTCCCTGATTGCCTGGCGCCATTAAGCAGCACAACAGGGCTGTCTGACAGAGCAGCTTTAATATGGGCAGTGATGTTCCGATGGATCATGCCATATTATTAACCATTCAGTGGATGAATTTCAACCACAGAATAATAGTAGATATGGCAAGGGACATAAAGATATTGAAATGCCGCAACAATACCAGATGAGTTAATCCATATAGGAAGCGGGATTTCGAGCAATTTCAGTCGTATCTGACGTTCTCACAGTAACTGAGACTTCTGAATATGCTGGCTAATCCGCGGAGTACAAGCGGAAATATTTACCTAAGCAAGGCAATAATATTCGTTATTCGACAGTTATCCCTCACTATAAAGGGCTTCACCTATGATCGACTAAGCCCAAGGGTATATAGCTCACTTTGTCCCGATAAATCCTTCATTATTATGTGCTGCTTTAAAAACTTTTCGTAGATATATAGAATATGGGGTAATAGACTATCGTTCTATTGAAGGGCATTATCACTGACAATGGTAAGTTAAGAAACTGGCTAACTTCTTGGGCGTCTGAAACAGAAGCATCAGGAGAAAAGATATATATGGATAATCGCTTCTTCGAGCAACCAATCCTCAACTCCCCGTACGATTATCCATCTCGTTACTGGGAACTCGACGCGAGTGGCCAACCAACGCAAGAAATCATCGAAAACCGTCGCCGTGCAGAGTTCATCACGCCGATCCCTAAACCCAGAAAACGCAAGGGGGCAGCTACACAGGAACAAATGGTTTTCGATGAAGGGAAAGGGCTGTCAAGCCAGAAGCAACAGTACGATCCTACTTCAATAATCAATGCACTCCGCAGCCATGTGGATAGGTGGCGGAGCATACAGAATCCGAATTCCTGGCAGGTGACGCCTGAGACCGTTCGGCTTCTTCAACATTGGCGGCATCACCAGTTCACTGGCATCCGGCCATTCTTCTGTCAGATCGAAGCCGTAGAAACTGCCATCTGGTTGACTGAAGTTGCTGCGAATGATAAAGCCGGAAAAAGATTTCTTGAACATCTTGCCAACGCCAACAATGACGCCAATCCTGACCTCATAAGATTGGCACTGAAATTGGCAACAGGTGCAGGCAAAACCACCGTCATGGCCATGCTGATTGTCTGGCAGACCATTAATGCGGTTCGCCGTCCAAACAGCAGGAAGTTCACCAGGGGATTTCTGGTCGTCACACCCGGCTTGACTATCCGCGACCGACTACGCGTGCTTCAACCCAATGACCCGGACAGTTATTATCAGAGTCGGGAAATTGTACCCAACGAAATGCTTGCCGACCTTGATCGCGCAAAGATCGTTATCACCAACTACCATGCTTTCAAACTGCGTGAACGCATGGAGTTATCGAAAGGTGGGCGCTCTCTGCTCCAGGGACGCGGCGAAGATCTTCACACTCTGGAAACCGAAGGGCAGATGCTCCAGCGGGTAATGCCGGGATTGATGGGTATGAAGAGCATCATGGTACTCAATGATGAAGCGCACCATTGTTACAGGGAAAAACCCGTCCAAGACGACGTGGAAGATTTGACCGGCGACGATAAGAAAGAAGCTGAGAAGAACAATGAGGCCGCTCGACTCTGGATATCCGGCCTTGAAATCGTAACCCGCAAACTTGGCATTAACCACATCATCGACCTATCGGCTACACCTTTTTTCCTCCGCGGTTCGGGCTATGCCGAAGGAACACTGTTCCCCTGGACGATGAGTGACTTCTCCCTGATGGATGCCATCGAGAGCGGAATCGTTAAGTTGCCCCGTGTACCGGTGGCCGACAACATTCCCGGCGGTGATATGCCCAAGTTTCGCAATCTCTGGGAGCATATTCGGAAACGCATGCCCAAGAAAGGCAGGGGCAAATCTAAAACACTTGACCCGTTAGCTATACCCGTAGAACTTCAGACGGCACTGGAAGCGCTCTACGGTCACTACGATAAAACCTTTAACCTCTGGCAGCAGAGTGGCATTAAGGTGCCGCCCTGTTTCATCGTCGTCTGCAACAACACATCAACATCTAAGCTCGTATACGACTATATATCAGGTTTCCATAGGGAAAATGAAGACGGCTCCACCACGCTGGAAAACGGCCGATTGGCCCTGTTCAGGAATTTCGACGAGCACGGCAATCCGCTTGCCCGTCCTCGCACGCTGCTGATTGACAGCGTACAGCTTGAATCTGGCGATGCGCTGGACGATAACTTCCGCAACATGGCTGTCGACGAGATTAATCGCTTTCGTCGAGAGATCATAGAACGTACCGGCGACCGCCAGCAGGCTGAAAACCTGACTGATCAGGAGCTGCTTCGGGAGGTTATGAATACCGTCGGCAAAGAAGGCCGCCTCGGCGATTCGACACGCTGCGTGGTCTCGGTCTCCATGCTCACCGAAGGCTGGGACGCCAAGACCGTTACTCATGTCCTCGGTGTACGTGCCTTTGGCACTCAACTGCTGTGCGAGCAGGTTATTGGGCGTGCCCTGCGCCGCCAGTCCTACGATCTCAATGAGGAAGGATTGTTCAATGTCGAATATGCCGATGTGCTCGGTATTCCCTTCGACTTCACCGCAAAGCCGGTAATTGCGCCGCCGCAGCCTCCACGCGAGACCATTCAAGTCAAGGCTGTTCGTCCTGATCGTGATTCACTTGAAATCAGGTTCCCGCGTGTTTCAGGCTATCGGGTCGAACTGCCAGAGGAACGGATGACCGCTGAGTTTAACGAAGACTCAGTGCTGGAGTTGACCCCGGATCTTGTCGGCCCTTCGATTACCAAAAACCAGGGGATCATCGGCGAAGGGGTTGACTTGAACCTTATCCACACCGGCGACATGCGCCGCTCCACGCTGCTGTTTCATATCACCCAGCGCCTCCTCTACACTAAATGGCGCGACCCCGGTGAGGAGGCCAAATTGCATCTCTTTGGCCAGCTCAAGCGGATCACAAAGCAATGGCTCGATGACTGTCTGGTTTGTAAGGGGGGTACCTATCCGGCGCAGCTTATGTATCAGGAATTGGCAGACATGGCCTGCGAGCGCATTACCGCAGGCATTACCCGCTCGGAGCTTGGCAAACGGCCTATCAAGGCCGTTCTCGACCCGTACAATCCTGCAGGTTCCACCCGCCATGTAAATTTCAATACATCGAAAACCAACCGTTGGGAGACGGATGCTCGTCGCTGTCACATCAACTGGATTATTCTCGACAGTGACTGGGAGGCCGAATTCTGCCGGGTCGCCGAAGCGCATCCCCGAGTCAAGGCTTACGTCAAGAACCACAACCTCGGGCTGGAAGTGCCGTACCGCTATGGCTCCGAGACGCGCAGATACATACCCGACTTCATAGTGTTGGTGGATGACGGCCATGGCGACGACGACCTGCTGCACCTGATTGTTGAGATCAAGGGTTACCGGCGTGAGGATGCCAAAGAGAAGAAGGCCACGATGGAGACCTACTGGGTGCCGGGTGTAAACAACCTGGGCAGTTATGGCCGCTGGGCCTTTGCCGAATTCACCGAGGTCTACCAGATAGAGTCTGATTTTGAGAAAAAAGTTGAAGACGAGTTTAATAAGATGATTGAAAGAAGGTTGAAACGTGAAGAGTGAGGAATAAATGGTGAAGGGTGAAAATAAATACGAGCTGACTTTTACATCTTTGACTGAGGCTATTCGGCAAATGCATGACGAGTTTGCGGCCCAGGCGAACCGAGCGGTAAATGTCAGCCTTACCTTACGCAATTGGCTGATCGGATTCTATATCAGGGAGTATGAACAGAACGGCACAGACCGGGCAAAATATGGAGATAGCCTTTTAGATCGACTCTCTGAGGCACTATCGAGTAACGATCTCAAAAGGATGGATGTTCGGGAGCTGCGGCGCTACAGGCAGTTTTATATAGTATATCCACAAATTCGGGAGACACTGACTCCCGAATTTACCGAGCGATTCCGATTGGAGAAGAAAAGGGGAGACGCTGTCTCCCAAATAGTGCAGCCTCTGCCTTCATCAGTCTCTGCATCACCTTCGGATTTGGTGCAAAAGCTTTCTTTCAGCCACATTGCTGAACTTATTGCTATTGATGATAACACCAAGCGCGCTTTCTACGAGATCGAATGTATTCTCGGCAACTGGTCGGTACGGGAGCTGAAACGCCAGATTCACAGCCTTTATTATGAGCGTTCCGGTCTCTCTTTCGATAAGAAGAAACTGTCCGAGTTAACAAGACAGGCAGCTGAATCAGCGAAGTCACAGCTTACTATTCGCGATCCCTATATATTCGAGTTTCTGGGATTGAAACCTAAAGAGGTAATGAGTGAATCCCATCTGGAGGACCAGCTTATTGACAAGCTCGAAGAGTTTCTGCTGGAACTTGGAAATGGCTTTTGCTTTGAATCCCGGCAAAAACGGATACTGATTGGTGACCAGTATTTTTTTATCGACCTGGTTTTCTATCACCGTATATTGAAATGCCATGTTCTTGTTGAATTAAAGTTAGAGCAATTCAACCAGGAAGGCATTGGCCAGCTCAACACCTACGTAAGCTGGTATCGAAAGAATATGATGACCGAGGGCGACAATCCGCCTATTGGTATTCTGCTCTGCACCGACAAAAACCACGCGCTGGTCGAATATGCTCTGGCCGGGATGGATAATAATCTCTTTGTATCCAAATACCAGCTGGAACTACCAAAGAAAGAAGATATGCAGCGGTTTATTGAAGAACAGTTGATGAGTGAGGGGTAAAAGATAAAAATATGGCCAAAAAGAAAACGAATAAACTGACTGTCGAAACCCTCAAACACGAAGAGGCGAGTCGCAAAAATATTCCTACCGCGGAGCATCAGTCTGTCATGTACGACAAGGAGAAAAGCGCTGTTCGCGTGGCGTATGAGCGGCGCAACCGCGACCTCGATCCGCAGCTCGTCTGGCGCGGCAAAGATGAGCAGGACTGGTCTGATCTGGTGGTCCATGCTCCTCCGCTCTATATTCAGGAGAAGGTGCAGCCCAAGGTGCTGATAGATGACCTGATGCGCCGCAGTCAGTCTGATGCTAAAGCAGCCGCGCCCCAGTTCGATCTATTTTCCGACTTCAATGGTCTCCCAAGCGAGATCGCCAAAACAGAATTCTACCAGCACGACCAGAATTGGTCGAATCGCATGATCCTCGGCGACAGCCTGCAGGTCATGGCTTCACTGGCGGAGCGGGAAGGGCTGCGGGGCAAAGTACAAATGATATATTTCGATCCGCCTTATGGCATCAAGTTCAACTCCAACTTCCAGTGGTCAACGACCAGCCGCGATGTGAAGGATGGGAATACCGACCACATCACCCGTGAACCGGAGCAGGTGAAGGCATTTCGTGACACCTGGCGGGATGGTATTCACTCGTATCTGACCTATTTGCGGGATCGGTTGACGGTGGCGAGAGATTTGTTGACTGACTCCGGGTCGGTCTTTGTGCAGATTGGGGATGAGAACGTTCACCGGGTGCGGGCGTTGATGGACGAGGTGTTTGGGAGCGAAAACTTTATATCTCAGATAACTTTCCGAAAAAAACTCATGCCGCTGGGGGCAAAAACGCTTGAATCAATGGCTGACTTCATAGTTTGGTATGGAAAAAATAAGGAAGCAACCAAATACCGTCAGTTGTTTGTCAAGACTATACCCGATCCCTCTGCGCGATGGACTGGGTTAGAGCTAATAGATGGAATCAGAAGGCTGATGACATCAGGCGAGCGGCGAGATTTGTCATCCATACCCCCTGAAGCTAAGGTTTTTTCTACGGTCCCTCAGATAGCCCCTTCTTTTTCGGCGAAGAGCGTATATCCTTTTGAATTTGAGGGTATTGTTTACAATCCACCAAAGAGTTCTTGTTGGGTTACTACAATAGAGAAAATGAGAATCCTATCCTTAACAAATCGCTTGCTGGTTGAGGCAGGCAGCCCTCGATATGTCATGTATCACCATGATTTCCCTTATACAAAAATAACGAATCCCTGGTCTGATACGCCTCCATCACAGGGCAAGGTTTATGTAGTACAGACAAACGAATTGGTGATTGCACGTTGTATCCTTATGACCACCGACCCCGGTGACCTTGTGATAGACCCCACCTGCGGCTCTGGCACAACTGCCTATGTCGCAGAGCAATGGGGCCGACGTTGGATCACTATCGACACCTCTCGCGTGGCACTCGCACTCGCTCGTGCCCGCATCATGGGTTCCCGTTACGCCTACTACCTGCTCGCCGACAGCCGCGACGGACAAGTAAAGGAAGCCGAAATCACCCGCACTGTGCCGTCGAGTCAGTCAACACGCGGAGACATCCGCCACGGCTTCGTGTACGAGCGCGTGCCGCACATAACCCTAAAGGCTATCGCAAACAATACCGAGATCGATGTCATCTGGGAGATGTTTCAGGAAGCCCTCGAACCGCTTCGCCAGCAACTCAATCAGGCATTAGGTAAGAAATGGGAAGAGTGGGAAATCCCTCGCGATGCAGAAGAGAAATGGACGGAGAAGGTGAAGAAACTGCACGCCGAGTGGTGGGAACAGCGCATGGCTCGGCGGAAAGAGATCGACGCCTCCATCGCAACGAAGGCGGAGTTAGAGTATCTTTACGACAAACCATATGAGGACAAAAAGAAAGTCCGCGTTGCCGGGCCATTCACAGTTGAAAGCCTTTCACCTCACCGCGTGCTGGCTGTGGGTGCTGACGACGAGTTGATTGACACTGTCGCGGAAGCAAAGGACGGCTACGGCAGAGAACGGGACTTTGTACAGATGATTCTGGAAAACCTCAAGACGGCCGGAGTACAGCAGGCACATAAGGAAGATAAGATTACATTCACTTCCCTCACCCCTTGGCCAGGCGATCTGGTCTGCGCCGAAGGGAGTTACGAGAAGGGTGAGGGAGAAAAGCGGGCAGCGATATTTATTGGGCCGGAGTTCGGAACGGTCTCCCGTCCAGATCTGATTGCTGCTGCTCGCGAGGCTGGTGATGCTGGCTTTGATGTACTCATCGCCTGCGCTTTTAACTACGACGCTCACTCTTCTGAATTCAACAAGCTCGGACGCATCCCCGTTCTCAAGGCGCGTATGAACGCCGACCTGCACATGGCCGACGACCTCAAGAACACCGGCAAGGGAAATCTGTTCGTCATCTTCGGTGAACCGGATATTGATATTCTGGATGCCGAAGACGGACAGATTAATGTCAAGGTCAACGGTGTTGATGTGTTCCACCCCAACACTGGCGAGGTCCGTAGCGATGGGGCCGAAGGTATCGCCTGCTGGTTCATCGACACAGACTATAACGAAGAGAGCTTCTTCGTCCGACATGCCTACTTCCTGGGAGCAAACGATCCTTATAAAGCTCTCAAGACAACTCTCAAAGCGGAGATTAACGAAGATGCTTGGGCGACACTTAACAGCGACACCTCCCGCCCCTTCGATAAACCCAAAACCGGCCGTATTGCGGTGAAGGTGATTAACCATCTGGGCGATGAAGTGATGAAAGTGTTTAGGGTATGATAGAAACATATGCAATAGATAGAGATGGATCACCACAATTCATAAGAGAGGGGCGGTAATAATGATCACTCGATTGACCCTGCGTAATTTTAAGAGTGTGGGAGAACAGACATATGATTTCACCAGATTCGATCTATTAGTTGGGCGCAACAATAGCGGCAAGAGCACCGTGCTTCAGGCACTTGCAATCTGGCAGTTTTGTGTAGACGAATTTCATCGGTCTAAGCGCAGTGGTTCTAAAGGGATTCAGGTTGTGCTGCCTAATTTTACAGCATTGCCGCTGCCCGAATTTAACTTGCTATGGAAAGATAGAACAGATCGTCATTGGCCCTTGATCAACGACAGAAAAAAACAAGAATATATTCTGATCAATATTCGAGTGGATTGGCTTAGGCATACAGGCGAGACCGATTCGTTTGGTGTGGACCTGCGCTATCACTCACCACAGACCATTTATGCAATTCCCAGCGACGGATGGGCGAAATTCCGCGACTGCGAGCAGAGAGGCGATCTACCAAAAATTGTATATGTACCACCTTTCTCTGGCCTAGAGCCCTCAGAGAAGTGGCTGGATATTTCACCTATTCGCCAGCAGGTTGGCAAAGGGCAACCCGGAAGTGTGCTGCGTAATGTGTTATTAAGGGTGTGCCCTCCGCCCGAACGAGGAAAGGATGGTCGTATTCCCAAGGGATATTTGCCGCCTGAGGACTGGCAAGAACTGGCCGGAATTGTCGAGCGCTGGTTCTCGGTCAAAATTCATGAGCCGAAGTACGATTCGGCCAAGGATGTCTATATTACTGTTGAGTACCGCCAAAACGGAAAAGACTACGACATTATCTCAGGTGGCAGCGGTTTCCACCAGATATTGACTTTACTGGCCTTTCTTTACGGCTATCAAACTACCACTATTCTTTTGGATGAGCCAGATGCCCACCTGCATGTCAACTTGCAGCGCGAAATCCTTGACTATTTTAAGTTGACGTCCATCAAGACGAATACCCAATTTCTCATTGCTACTCATGCTGAGGAGTTCGCCCGAGGCGTCGACGCCAGCCAGATATTATCGCTCTTGAGTCAAGCGCCTAAGCGCATCCAATCAACGCCTGAAGTACTGCGGGCACTGGCTGAAGTATCGAATGAAGAAATCTCCCGGCTGATGACATCGCCATTTATATTATATGTCGAAGGGGAAAGCGACGAGCGTATTCTGCGTGCTTGGACGGATCAGTGCGGCGCTCAGGCGGCTATGGATAAAGTCTGCTTTAAGTCAATGAGCGGTGGTGACAAGAGAAACATGAAAATCAAAACAGACGAACATTACGCCGCGCTCAAACAGATCATTCCAGAGGTGTTAAGGCTAATGCTCTTTGACTATGACGATAGTGAAAGCGCCTTCCACCCCGCACCCGATAACCCCTCGCTGGCCGAGTGGAAGCGAAAGAATATCGAAAACTATCTGCTGGTGCCTGATGCGTGGAAGCGAGCAGCCATACGGCAGATTGGATGCAAGGAAGACGATCTGTTTGCTCAACCGGTCCTGCGGACAATTGCGGAGTTTTTTGCGGGCCAGAATCTGACCTTGCCGCGCGGGAAAACCTGGAGAAATGTCAGCGCGAATGTTTTCAGTGTGGTGGATGGAAAACGCATTCTGTTTGAAAACGATGATTCTCTATTCCACGAGTTACGAAAAGGGAATCCGTCTGTAAAGCTCGTTCGTGAACAAATAGCCATGAGCATGGTTTCGGATGAGATTCATGAGGATGTAAATGAGGTCATAAGCAAATTGATTTCACTAACTTCACCAGCAACCTGATGCAATTCCGCATAGCTGACACCTTTACCGACAGCCTTGCAAAACTTACCGGTGAGGAGCAGAAGGCCGTGAAAACTGCTGCCTTTGACCTGCAACTGAACCCTTCAGGAAAAAGGTGATGCTGTGAGCAACATAACATTGTTTAAATAGAAACAGCTATGCTCGGATAAAGGATGAGCCACCATGAATAACGAGATTATTTTTTACACTACACCTGATGGGAACAAGAAGGTCGAGGTTGTTTTTCAGGATGAAACAGCCTGGCTTACGCAGAAGGCCCTGGCCGAACTGTTTGGGGTTCAGGTTCCCGCAATCAACAAGCATTTGAAAAACATTTTTGAATCCGGCGAACTGGTGGAAAATTCAGTTATTTCCATTTTGGAAACAACTGCCGCCGATGGCAAAAGCTACAAGACCCGGTACTATAACCTCGACGCCATCATCGCTGTTGGGTATAGTGTCATACCGGCAATCTGTTGAAAGGTATGAAGTGTGAAATAATGCAATTCCGCATTGCTGATACATTTACCGACAGCCTTGCCAGACTGACCGGCGAAGAGCAGAAGGCTGTGAAGACCACGGCTTTTGACCTGCAACTGAACCCGGCAAATCCCGGCATGCAATTCCATAAGCTCGACAAGGCCAAAGACAAAAACTTCTGGTCTGTCCGTGTAGGCAGCGACTTGCGAATGATCGTCCACAAAACCAACGAAAGCCTGCTCCTGTGTTACGTTGATCACCACGCCCCTGCATACCGCTGGGCTGAAAAACGTAAACTGGAAATCCACCCCAAAACCGGCGCAGCTCAACTGGTGGAGATTCGAGAGCGGATCGAGGAGATCACGATACCCAGATATGTGGAAGTGGCACAGCCGGCACAACCCAAGTTGCCCTTGTTTGCGCATGTCTCTGAAGATACGCTGCTGAGCTATGGCGTACCTAAAGAGTGGATGCATGATGTCCGACAGGCCGATGAGGATACATTGTTGGCGCTGGCTGATCATCTTCCCGGTGAAGCTGCCGAGGCATTGCTCGACCTTGCCACGGGCGTGATGCCGCAAGTCCTGCAACCGGTGACAACCCATGTCAGCCCCTTCGATCATCCTGACGCACAGCGCCGGTTCCGGGTAATGAATAACGTGGACGAACTGGAAAGAGCCCTCGAATACCCTTGGGAAAAGTGGACCGTCTTTCTTCATCCTGCACAGAGGCAACTGGTTGAACGGGATTACAGCGGACCGGCACGGGTTTCGGGCTCGGCAGGAACGGGAAAAACAATTGTTGCACTGCACCGGGCCGTCTTCCTTACGCGCTCTAACCCGGATGCCCGTGTGCTGCTCACCACGTTTTCTGATACCCTGGCAAGTGCATTGAGAACTAAACTGAAACGGCTGATCGGCAATGAACCGCGTCTTGGCGACCGGATGGAGGTCCACGCCATGAATGCAATTGGCCGGCGGCTCTATGAATTGAATTTTGGTCGGCCACAGGTAGCAGCACGAGAGGTTGTAAGTCAGCTTCTTGCAGAGGCCGCAGGCAATGTCGCAGAGCACAAGTTTAGCATGCACTTTCTGCGGACTGAATGGGAGCAGGTCGTTGATGCGTGGCAGTTGGATAGCTGGGAGGCGTATCGTGACGTCACCCGATTGGGGAGAAAAACCCGCATACCTGAACAGAAGCGGCAGATGCTCTGGTCAATCTTTGATCAGGTGCGATCCAAACTGATGAGTCGCAATCTTTTCACGTATGCCGACATGTTCACCAGACTGGCAATCCGCATTGCTGACAGCAAACATCCACCATTCGACTTCACCGTTGTGGACGAGGCACAGGATGTAAATGTGGCCCAATTGCGGTTTCTCGCTGCGCTGGGGGCCGGGCGACCAAACAGCCTGTTCTTTGCCGGTGACCTTGGACAACGGATTTTCCAGCAGCCCTTTTCATGGAAGACGCTCGGCATAGATATTCGCGGGCGTTCCCGGACACTGCGCATCAATTACCGGACATCCCATCAGATCAGAATGCAGGCTGATAGGCTGTTGGGGCCAGAGTTGTCTGATGTTGACGGCAACACAGAAGAACGGCGAGGCACTATCTCAGTGTTTAACGGGCCGGCGCCGGTTATCGCGGCATCGAACACTCTGGAAAATGAGAGAGAAATAGTTGCTCAATGGCTTGCCGACCGAATGAGAGAGGGGATCAAACCCCACGAAATCGGTGTATTCGTGAGATCAGCGGCTGAACTTGACCGGGCCCGTGCTGCAGTTGAAAAGGCCAAGATTCCCTTCAAAGTGCTCGATGATAATGTTGAAACAACGATCGGGCACATATCGATCAGCACCATGCACCTCGCAAAGGGGTTGGAGTTTCGCGCCGTTGTCGTTATGGCCTGTGATGACGAGATTATCCCACTTCAGGATCGCATCGAAACGGTTGCTGACAACGCTGACCTTCAGGAAGTCTATGACACCGAACGTCACCTGCTGTACGTCGCTTGCACCCGCGCCCGAGATCATCTGCTGATTACAAGCGGCGATGAACCGTCAGAGTTTCTTGATGATCTAAGAATGTGATTTCCTGGTGCGTTCTACCAGAGAAAAATAGGATGGGACGTTGTTGATTAAGTTGACTTATTAGATGTAATGCATTGCAAAGCTTCCGAATGCATGTTTCAAGTGGTATTCATCATTTTTCATCATATGCTGATCCTGCGCACTTGCAGGTGCTTACCCGATCAGAAATGTTTAAGTGAGAATCCAGGGACAGATCCTAATTATTCAGCTCTTTGTTTCCGGGGCTTGCCGGGTAGCTTTCATGAAAACGTGCTGAAATCCTCCCATCCCTTTTCTGTTTTTTCTCTTTGTAAAAATAGAGTTCCTTGAATGCCAGATCAGGATTGTGCGTGTTGACTGCTAAAATTGACCGAAAGA
>Ga0315273_10009542_pt1 | contig 12315 bp, 11 predicted proteins | sample YL17G02_0_MG_FD_205753 | JGI IMG/M metagenome (GOLD analysis project Ga0315273, IMG submission 205753) | Sediment microbial communities from Yellowstone Lake, YNP, Wyoming, USA - YL17G02_0 | ecosystem: Environmental > Aquatic > Freshwater > Lake > Sediment | place: USA: Wyoming | collected... | reverse complement strand
AGAAGCGGGATGAATCGGGGGTGAGGACCTCGTCCACGAGGATGAGGCGGTCGTCGTACCGGCCCAGCTCGAACTTGGTGTCGGCGATGATGATGCCGCGCTCGCGGGCGTAGTCGGCGGCGCGCTGGTAGAGGGCTAGGCTCAGCGATTCCAGTTGCCTGTAAGTGTCCTCACCCACTGTCGCGGCGGCCTGGTCGGGAGAGATGTTGATGTCATGCCCGGATTCGGCCTTGGTGGCGGGGGTGAAGATGGGGCTGGGGAGCATGTCGCTCTCGCGCAGGCCGCTAGGGAGCGCGATGCCGCAGACCGTGCCTTTCTCCTGGTATTCCTTCCACCCCGAGCCGGCGAGGTAGCCGCGCACGACGCATTCGATGGGAACGACTTTGGCGCGCTTGACCAGCATGCTGCGGCCGGCGAGCTGGTCGCCGTAGGGCTGCAAGGAAGCGGGGTACTTGCTTACGTCGGCCGTGATGAGGTGGTTCTGAACAATGTCACCGGTCAAGTCGAGCCAGAAAAGGGACATGGCGGTGAGAACACGGCCTTTGTCGGGAATCCCGTTGGGCATGACGACATCGAAGGCCGAGATGCGGTCGGTGGCGACGACGAGGAGCCGGTCTCCGAGATCGTAGATATCGCGCACCTTGCCGCGGGCGAGGAGGGGGATGTTGGGGATGTTTGTCTGGAGGATGACGGGTCGCATGCGCAGGGATCTTCGGCGGGAGGGGGGTGGTCCCCTTCGGGGCGGAGGAGAGGGAATCGCAGATGAACGCCGATGGACGCTCGCCTGCGGCGCCCCACCTTTGCCAGGCTGAGGCGAGGGCGGGCTACTGGTCCGAGCGCAGTTCCAGGACGGCGATCTCCGGCGGGCAGAGGAGGCGGAGGGGGATGGTGACTTCGCCGAGGCCGCGGCTCACGTAGATGGGGGTGCGGCCGGCTGTGCTGAGTCCGATGGCATAGCGCGGGCCGAACCAGGAGGAGGTGGCGAGGGGGCCGATGAGGGGAAGCACGACCTGGCCGCCGTGGGTGTGACCGGAGAGGATGAGGCCGGCCCTCTGCGCGCCGGAGTCCCGGAGCACGTCGGGTCCGTGCGCGAGAAGGATGGTGAAGGCGCCGGCCGGCACATGAGCGAGGGTTTCCGGGATGTCCATGCGAGTAGTGTACGGGTCGCTCACGCCCGCGATCCAGATGTCGCTGCCCCTGATCCTGAGCTTGCGGCCGCTGTTGCTCAGGACCTCGAAATCGTTCTTGCGCAGCTCCTTCGTCACCAGGGTGGGATTGATCCAGGAGTCGTGGTTCCCCAGCACGGCGAGACGTCTGCCAGGGGGCGACATCTCGCCGAGCAGGCTCGCGGCAGCGGGGATGTCGGAGAGCGTGTGGGAAGCCAGATCGCCAGCGAAGATGATGATGTCGGCGTGGAGCTTGGGGAGAGGGGCCAGGCGAGCGCGGGCGGCATCGGGGGTGACCATGGCGCCGTAGTGGGTGTCCGTCAGCAGGATGATCCTGAGGCCGTCGAGGGCCCTCGGGAGGCCGGGAGTCGAGATGCGAGTGTAGGTCACGTCACCCGAGCGAAGGGAGGTAGAACGCGTGACTCCCGGCAGCGCGAGCGCGAGCGGCGTGATCACAACAAGAACGGCGGCGGTCAGGATGGCGAGGCGGTTGAACACGCGACGGAGACAGGCGAACCAGATCGCCCAGGAGATGATCGCCGCGAAAAGCAGATGAGCGATGACGAAAGGGACGCGGTGCGCGCGCGGGCCGTGGTTGAACTGGGCGAAGGCGGGCCGGGCGGCAGCGAGTGTGAGGAAGACCAGCGCGTCGGCGAGGAGCAGGTAGGCGATCGCTCGGCGAATGGACGCGCGGCGAGACGGAGATATGCGCAGGGTGGCCGCGAGCAGGATCGCCTGGGCCGCGAGCGCCAGGACGATGCCCTGCCATATGATGCCGGGGAACCAGGAGCCTATGGCGGCGGGTATCATTAGATCCGGAGGACTGATGTCCGCAGGCAGCGCGCCACCGAAACGGACGAATGGGCAACGACCCCACCCCTACGAGCGGCTCGCACGGGCGGGCTACTGTCTCGCGCCCGCGGCCTCGCGCAGGCCGAGGAGGTCAACGATGGCGTCCACGTTGGCCTCGACTGAGATAGGCTGGGCGGCGGAAGCGATGGCGCGGTCGGGGTCTTTGAGGCCGTGACCGGTGATGATGCAGACCACCGAGGCGTCCGGCGGGACGCCCTTCTCCATCTCGCGAACGAAGTAGCCTTCGCGGGCGAGCTTGGCGACACCGGCGACCGAAGCCGCGGAGGCGGGCTCGCAGAAGACGCCCTCGACAGAGGCGAGCATCTTGTAGGCCTCGAGGATCTCGTCGTCGGTGACGGTGTAGATGAGGCCGCCGGACTCGTCGCGAGCTGCCACCGCGGTTTTCCAACTCGCAGGGTTGCCGATCTTGATGGCGGTAGCGATGGTCTGAGGGTCGGGGATGGGTTCACCCTTGACGATGGGCGCGGCCCCCGCTGCCTGGAAGCCGAGCATCTTCGGGAGGCGCTTGCTGCGGCCGATCTTGTGGTATTCCTTGTAGCCCTTCCAGTAAGCGGTGATGTTGCCGGCGTTGCCGACGGGGATAGCGTGATAGACTGGCGCGTCGCCGAGGGTGTCGCAGACCTCGAAGGCGCCGGACTTCTGGCCCTCGATGCGGTAGGGGTTGATGGAGTTCACCAGCTGCACGGGATATCTGTCGGTAACATCGATGACGATGCGCAGGGCGTCGTCGAAGTTGCCCTCGATGGCGATGACCTTGGCCCCGTGCATGAGGGACTGGGCGATCTTGCCCATGGCGATGTACTTGAGGGGGAGGACCACGACGCAGTCAATGGCCGCTTTCGCCGCGTAGGCCGCGGCGGAGGCCGCGGTGTTACCGGTGGAGGCGCACATGACCGCGCGCCGCCCCTCCTCGACCGCCTTCGTGACCGCCATGGTCATGCCGCGGTCCTTGAAGGAGCCGGTGGGGTTCATGCCCTCGTACTTCAGGAACAACGGAAGCGGCAGGCCGATCCTATCCTGGAGGGCGGGAGCCGGCAGGAGGGGAGTGTTGCCCTCGCGGAGGGTGATGATGCGAGTGGAGTCCGAGACGGGCATGAACTCCCGGTACGATTCGATGACACCGGGCCAGCAGGCTTCAGGCTTCATCGGCTACTCCTCGGCTTCCACTCGGATGCGGCTGTTGATCTTGTTGACCTCTGGCAGGGCCGCGATCCGATCCAACGAGCGCTGCATCTGGCGCTCGCGGGTCGTGTGCGTCAGCCAGACGATCTCGGCGCTCTCGCCGGAGGCGCCCATCTGCAGCACTGAGGCGAGACTGACGCCCTCTTCGCCGAAGACGTGGGCGATGGCGGCGAGCACGCCAGGGCGATCAGCGACGTCGAGGCGGATATAGTACCGGGTCTGCAGTTCCTCAATGGGCAGGAAGGGCTTCTCGTCGAAACAGGTGCACGCGACGCGGCCGGTGGCCCCGAAGCGGATGTTGCGGGCGACGTCAATGATGTCGCCGACCATGGCGGACCCGGTCGGGAGCGGGCCAGCGCCCTGACCGTAGAACATCACGTCGCCGACGGAGCTGCCGCGGACGAAGATGGCGTTGAACGGGCCGTTGACGGCGGCGAGGGGGTGATGCTGGGGGAGCAGCGTCGGATGCACTCGCAGCTCGAGCCCGCCGTTCACCTGCGCGCCGATGGCGAGCAGCTTGATGACATAGCCGAACCGGCGCGCGTATTCCATGTCGCGAGCGGCGAGCCCGGTGATGCCTTCGCGATAGATGCTCTCAACCTGCACGCGAGTCTCGAAGCCGATCGAGGCAAGGATGGCGAGCTTGAAGGAGGCGTCGAGGCCCTCGACATCGTTCGTGGGATCAGGTTCGGCATAACCCAGGCGCTGGGCCTCCGCGAGCGCATCGGCGAACTCGGTCCTGTTCTGGGACATCTGGGTCAGGATGAAATTCGTGGTGCCGTTGACGATGCCCATGATGCGGTTGATGCGATTGCCGGCAAGGCAGCTCTTGAGGGGTCGGATGATGGGAATGCCGCCGCCGACGCTGCCCTCGAACGCGAGGTCGAGGTTGCGCTCCGCGGCCGCGTGGAACAGCTCCTTGCCATGGCGAGCGACCAGCTCTTTGTTGGAAGTGACGACGCTCTTTCCTGCTCGCAGCGCGCCAAGCACGAGCTCGAGGGAGGGCCTGATGCCGCCGATGGACTCGACGACGATGGCGATCGCGGGATCATTGATCAGATCGCGCGCGTCGGTGACCTGAAGCTCGGCAGGGACGGCCAGGCCGAACGGCCGGGGCCGGGACCAGTCCACGTCGGCGATCTTCCTGACGCGAACGGGACGGCCGACCTTGCGGTCTATGTTCGCCTGATTATCGAGGAGGGTCTTGTACGTGCCCGCGCCGACATTCCCGAAACCGATGATGCCAACGTAGACGGGCCGTTCCACTATGACGCCTCCTTTGCGGTCTCGTGCTCGAGTGCGAACTCCAGGACGACCAGCGGCTCCCCTGCCTGTACGAGCTTGCCATCTTCAGCCGGTACCGCCACCACGCGGCCGCTCCACTCAGCCTTGATCTCATTGAAGACCTTCATGGCCTCGATGATACAGACGGTCTGTCCCTCTACCACGGTATCGCCGATCTCCACAAAGGGCTCTGCATCGGGCGAGGCAGCGCGGTAGAAGATGCCGATCAAGGGGGAGCGGACGGCGACAGTGCGAGCGCGGCGCTCGGGCCGAGGAACGGGATGCCCAGGCGCGAGCCGGGCGGTTCGAGGTAACGACGGCGGGTCGGGGTCATCTCTGCGCAGATGGACCTTGAAGGAGCCATCCTCGACCAGGAGTTCGTGGATGCCGCGCTCCTGGAAGAGGCGGCAGAAGGCTTCGAGTTGGCTTCGCTCGTGTTGGTTCATATGCGTGAGTGCCGGCCCCGGGCCGGTACCGCCGGCTCCTGCATCGCGGGAACCTCAACGCAAAAAGCCCCACCCACGTGTGGGGCTTACGCGACGCCACAGGACCGGGGACGCCGGGCTTGCAGCGGGCAGGGCTAGAGTACAGCGCGCTAGTTCGACTGGACCTGCCGAAGCTTCTTCAGGCGCTTCTTGCGCGCCCGCTTCTCCCGGGCTTGTTTCTGCTCCTCGTATTCCTCTTTTCGGAACACGCTCTCTTGCCGGATGCTCTCTTCGACCTCCCGCTCGAACTGGAGGAAGCGGGATACGCTTGGGGAAAGGCTCCGGAGCTGTGCGATATCAACATTCGGCATGTGACCTGTTCATTCTCCCTGTGTGACGAAAGCGATTGTAGCAAGGGTGAGCGGGGGGTGTCAAGCCTACAACAGCCTACAACAGCGGTGGGGTGTGACTGCCTGTCGTTGGTTCAAGCGGTGTCCCTCGCTGCGCTCGGAATGACAACTGGACTTCGACCGGGTAATCAACGCTAACTGGTCACACCCACAGCGGTGTCGTGCGGAGCAGCGCGGCTTCGGCGGCGGGCCACCGGACCGACCGGCGAACACACAGAGGCCCAAGGGGGCCGGCTGGACGCGAGCCGCGACAGCCCGGCATGGAACGGCGACGCGCTGCCTGCGGCTGATGACCGACGGGACGGCCCCAGGCGAGCTTACTGCGCCCTGATTCTTCTGAGGTAGGCGTGGGAGTAGGCGCAGGCCTGCGTTACGTGGTAGGCGGCCTTCCAGGCTGAGCCCTTGGTAGTGTCGCGGGGAGCGCCGTTCTCCTCGGCTGAGTGGTACCACTCGCCATGCTCCGAGTCATGCAGGCAACGCATGCAGAAGCCGAAGACGTTGCGGAAAGCGTCCCAGAAGCGCGGATCCCCGAATACGAGGTAGCCGAGCAGGAGGGCCACGAACGCTTCGGTCTGCACCCACCATACCTTGGTGCGCACGCTGGCAGGCGCAGCGAGCGGACCGTGCGAGAAGATCCCGCCGTAAGTGGTGTCGAGGCCGAAGCGGAGGGCGTAGTCGAGGAAGCCGCGAGCAGTCTCACGGTAAGCGGGAGTCGGCTCGATCTCATCCAGTCGCAGCAGCAGCCAGGCGGCCTCGAAGTTGTGCCCATAGTCGATAAGCCCGCGGCTGAGTTCGGGGTCGGGCGTCCAGTCGGAGGCGAACTTCTCCAGCGCGCAGCGGTGATGGGGCTCGACCATCCTGTCGACGATGAGGTCGGCGATCGATCGAATCTGGGGCCAGTAGCGGTCTTCGCCGGTCGCGTGGTTCAGGGCGAGCAGCGCTTCGAGGACATGCAGGTGGGTGCCCATCGTGTGCCCGCGAGCGGCCGGGTTCCAGGAGCGGTCGCAGGCCTCGAAGACGCCCTCGTGCTCCTGATCCCACAGTCGCTGTGAGATGAGGCTCCAGGTGTGGTTGGCGGAGGCGATGGCGCGGCTGTCCTTTGCGATGCGGCCGTACTCGGCGAGGGCGTACACGGCAAACGCGTGGCCATATGTCCGCTTGTCCATTTCGCCGGGGCTTCCCTGGCGATCCACCGACCAGAACCACCCGTCATGCTCCAGGTCGCGGAAGTGCCGGAGGAAGAAGTCGGCGCCCTGGCGCGCAATGTTGAGCCACTGGGGCGGACCCCCGAGTTCGGCGCCGGCGGCGAAGCTGTAGATCATACGAGCCTGCGGGACGAGGTACTTGGCCAGGCTGCCGGTGATGGCGCCGTCGCGCGCCAGGTGGGTGACGAAACCGCCGTGGTCCTGGTCCACACCGTGGCGCTCCCAGAAGGGAAGGATGCGGGTGAAGAGGTGGTCCTTGAGGTTGGGGAGGTCGCTTCGCTGAGTGTCGCTCATCGCATGGCCTCGCCCACTACTTCTGGGCGGTGGTCATGGTTCCTGCGGACACGGCACAAGCAGGCGGTAGGCTTCTACGAGCAGCACCCGACGCACTAACCACCGTCGGGAGATGATGCGGCAAGCCACTGTCCAGCGGAGACCGGAGCCGGTCCGAGGACGGGCTCCGGAGTGTGGGAGAGTCCGGAACCTGCTGCACTACGAAGGAGCGACACGGTCTGGTCGGAATAGGGGGGGGAGACCCGAAGCACATCGCAGTTCGAGGAGGGCGCCTGATGGCACAGCAGATCGGCATTGGGGTTGTGGGGTTGGACCACTGGTATACGGCGTTCGGGGTGCTGCAGGAGGCCAACGCAAGTGCCGCGACGCGGTTGGTGGCGATCGCGGACAAGTCGGAGCGACGGCTGAAGGAGGTGTCTGCGAAGCACAAGGCAGACTACACGACGACGAGCTTCGGCAAGGTGATCGCGGACCCGGGCGTTGATCTCATCTGCTCGCTGGTGAACACGCGCGACAACGTGAACGTCTGCCGCCAGGCGCTGAAGGCGGGGAAGCATGTGGCGTGCGTGAAGCCGATGACGATGAACCTGCGACAGGCGGACGCGCTGATTGACCTGGCGGAGTCGCAAGAGCGCGTGTTCTGGTCGTTCGACCAGCTCGGGCGCGTGGGCGTGGATCCGCAACTGAAGGCGCTGCTGAAGCGCGGCGGCATCGGGAAGGTGATGGCATACTACCACGTGGCGACCTCCGGGCTGCCGAAGTCGTGGCCTGACAACGCGCACTCGGGGTGGTGGATCGACTCGAATCTGGTCCCGGTGGGCGCGTGGGCGGACCACGCGATCTATGCCATTGACATGCTGCGCGCGCTCTTCGACGCGGACGTCGAAGTCGTACATGCCGAGATCGCGAATCGCGTATACCCGAAGCTGGCGGTAGAGGACTTCGGATTAGCGACGCTGCGGTTCACAAACGGCATTGTGGCGGTGATGCAGGATTCGTGGACGGCGGATGGTTACTGGCCGCGATGGACCAAGATCGTGGGCACGAAGGGCGCGGTTCACATGGAACCGGCCTTGAAGGAGGGGTGGCTGGTCGCGACTCCGAAGGGCACCGAGCCGCTCAAGGAGGCGAAGAGGGCCGGCGGCGGGATGCTGAACGAGGTGATCAAGCTGGTAAAGGCCGGAGCGGCGAAGCCGAGCCCAGCGCGGGAGTCGCGCAAGAACCTGGCGATTGCGTTGGCGGTGTATAAGTCAGCGAAGACGGGGAAGTTCGTGCGGGTTGATGAGATGAGGTAACACAGACAGTGCAGATCCGGGCCGATTGACGCGGATGGCAGGCATGCGTGCTACACGCATGCCTGCCTTGCACTTGGGGTAGGAGACAAGCTCCTGCCCAACCCGCATCCGCAAAGGGTGAGCTTCAGCACTGGAGTGACGAAGCAACGGAGACAGGTTGGCCCAGCACGCGCTGCTGCATGGCCGTCGTCCGGCGGGCGAGGGCAGAAAGCTTGACGTCGTTGAAGCCAGCGACAATGCTGGAGATGCGGTCATGGAGGGGGGCAATCCATTTCACAGGGAGGGCCTTGGCGCCAAGGATGACCCCCATCACCGATCCCGCGGTCGCGCCGTTGCAGTCGGTGTCCCAGCCGCCCATGACGGCGATGGCGATAGCGCGCTCGAAGTCGCCGCGGCCGTGAAGCAGGCCCATCAGCACAACGGCGGCGTTGTTGATGGTGTGCACGCCGTGGTAATGACCGTACTTCTGGTTGATGCGCTCCCAGGTGGCTTCCCAGTCCGGATCGCAACCGCACCAGTCAACCGTGTCAAGCACGGCCTCGCGAAGACGGCAGTTGTGAGGGATCTCCGAGAGCCCGATCTCGATGAGGGTGTGCAGGTTGGACTCGACGAACGCGGACGCTAGCAGCGCGGCGAAGAACATCTCGCCATAGATGCCGTTCTTGGTGTGGGAGAGCGCGGCGTCACGGTGGGCAAGTTCGGCCGCGTGCTCGGGTCGGCCCGGCGCCACCCAGCCCCAGATGTCGGCTCTGATCTGCGCGCCAATCCATTCACGATAGGGATTGCGGTAACGCGCCGCGTGCGGCGGCTCGATACCATCTACGAGGTTCCGGTAGGCGACGCTCTCAGCGGTGTAGGTGCAAGCGTAAGGCAGCGAGTGCAACCAGGCGCTGCCGACGTCGGGGGTGGCGAATCCCGGTCCGTACGCCTCGAGGATGTGGAGACCGAGGATGGGGTAGTCCATATCGTCATCGCGGGTCATACGGGTGATGTTCTGGCGGAGCGACGCGTCGGTGGGCGGGCGATAGTGGACGCCCTCCGGTGCGTGCTCCAGCACGGGCCAGTAGTCGCTCAACGGCCACTCGCCGACCGCGCGCAGCGTTTCCTCGATATCCCTGCGATGCCATCCCTCGCAGGGCTTCCCAAGCAGGCAGCCGGCTGAACGGCCGAGCCACGCCCCGCGGGTCTTATCGGCAAGCGCTGCCTTGCCGATCTTCAGTGGGATCGCGCGCGGGCCGTCCGGGCGCGCGGCTCGTATCCCGTCCAGGTCGGACGGCTCCTCGGAGTGGAAATCCGCGCGGCGTGGCAGCGATGCGAGGCCATCCTCGATCGCGCCTCGCCTACGCGCAGCCTCATCGTCGGTTCTGCCGGCGATCGCATCCATCTCCGAGGTGGGAGACGAGACGTCGAAGCCTTCTTCGGCGAGAGCGGTGAGTTCCTCGCGAAGCAAGCCTTCGCTGAGCGGTTGGCAGGTCATGTCGAGGCCTTTCTGAAGAGTGGGACAGTCTGCCCAGCAACAACCCCTAGCGCGCCGGAAGCACCAGCTTGTCACCTACCGACAGGATGTGGTAGCGATGCTTGGCGTCCTCGATCCCCACTTCCACTGCCGCCGGGTCGCCGAGACACCAGAAGACGTCAGAGTCGTACGTGCCGTAGTGGCAGGGGATAATGTGGCGCGCCTTCGTAGTATTGGCGAGCTCGATCGCGCCCTCCGTCCCCAGGACGTGAGGCGCGATGGGGAGCAGCAGCACCTCGATTCCCGTGACCCTGAGATGCTCTTTCAGGAGATCGGTATCGTTGGGATGCCAGAAGGTGACTCCCGCGGCCTTGATGATGAAGCCACAGCAGTCGCCGCGAACGGTATGTCCCTGGTCCTCCTGATGGCGCGCGGGGGTGGGGATGATGGTCATGTCCCCCACTCGGAGCGGCCGGTCGTACTGGCACACTCGAATGCGGTCGTCGAGCAGGCCGACCGCTCGCAACTTGCGCGCGGTGCGCTCGGTGCCGACAAAGAGCGCATGGGTGCGGGCGATGAGCTCCGGCACTGTCTTGGGCGCCGTGTGGTCACCGTCGTCGTGCGTGAGCAGGACCAAGTCCACACGATCTATGTTGCGGGCGCGGATGGGCAGCGGCGCGAGCAGGGGAAGGCCGATCTCGGAGGTTACCGGGTCGGAATCGTCCTCGAGGTCAATCACGGGATCGATGAGGATGACTCGTCCGGCCGCATTGATGGCGAAGCCCGCGTTGCCCAGCCACCATACGGTCACTGCAACTGCGTCTAGGTCACACAGCTCTTTCGGGTCTATCACACTCACGCGAGGGTACCCTCGATAACTCAGACTTACTCTACCGTTCGGCAGTTGAGGAGGGGACTCCTGCTCTGGAGGGATGGGGAGGGACGGGACAGCAGAGCCGCCGAGAACGGGCACGTCGTCCTTCGGCAGACGCGGCAGCAACACGGTCCTGGCCGACGGATCGCACTCGGAAACTTCGGCGGCGACGTGCCTGGACCAGCCGGATGAGTCTCCGGTCGCTCCCGCCGGTACGACCGCAGGCCCCGTCGCTGGCCCAGGCCCAGAAATGTTATGCTAATCTGATAGGAATGGATGCGATGATGCTGGGACGCAAACGAAGGATCGGTTTCGTCGGATGCCCGCCAGAGGAGATGCTGGGCCCTCGGCGGGAGGAGGAGCTGATTGACCTTGACAATCTGGTCGAAGGAGTGGCCCTTCGGAGCGACTCGGCGCTGCCGCGGACGACGTGCCGGATCATCCGGCGCGTACTCGATAACGCGCTGACCCTCGACCTCGACGAGATCGTGATTGACGAGGGGTATGGAAAGTGCGACGCGGCGCGGGGTCTGGCGGATGTGCTGGAAGACATGCTCCACCTATCAGTGATCCGCACTCAGAACGACAACCAAGTCGGAGTAGGCACGCCCATCAGCGATGCGAAGCTGCCGGTGCTGCGGAAGATGGAGTTGATCCTGGATGGCCTGGTGCATCCCCGGGGGCTCAGCCTCGAGGCCGAAGAGGATCCGCCGGCGGCGATCTGGGGAGTGCCTGCCGCAGACTTCTCGATCTACGAGCTATTCCCGGACGGGTCCCAGGTCCTCGGCTGGACCCGCTGCCTGGAGAACCGAACGCCTGCGGACTGGGAACTCGAGACGCATGTGCCGGACGGCAGGCCGACGGTGTTCTTCGCGCAGACATTCTGCCCGAAGAACGTGATCGCACAGCATCTGGCGAGACAGCATGACGGGCTGCATGTGGACGCGGACGGCGTGCTCACCCAATCGGTGAAGGCGAAGATCGAAGCGTTCTTGAGATTCCGCGGAGCGTGGCGCTAGATGGCAGTACTTGGCGATTTCGGGACGACCTGGACGAAGCTGCTCGACACAGCAAGCGGTGAGCGGCGCGTCATCCGCACGAAGGACGCGAAGGACCTGGGCGCCGACATCGCGACTGGACACAACGCGCGGCGGCGCGCATCGCGGCACATCAACGAGCTGATCGCGCTGGCGCAGGGCGGGGAGCGGCTGATCGGCGAGAGCGAGTTCCTGCTGCTGGACGTGGGATCGCGGGACGTGAAGTACGTCCACATGCGGGAGGGCGCGCTGGTGGCGATGGATTGGACGAGCACGTGCGGTGCGCTGACGGGGTTCACATTGGAGCTGCTCGGCAACTACTACGAACTCGACTACAGCCGGATCGAGCCATCGGAGAGATCGGTGCCGGTGACGTGCGGAGTACTGGGCATGGAGCAGTTGTTCGAGCTGGTGTCGGAGGGCGTCTCGGAGGCGGAGGCGGTGGCGCGGTTCGCGCGCGGGATCGCCCTCAACGCGCACCGATTTGCTGGGGAGCCGGCACGATTCTACCTCTCGGGCGGCATGTGCGAGAATCGGTTGTTCCAGCGGAGCTTCCCGAGCGGGGCGGAGGCGCTGCCGCTGGGTCGGTTCGTGCTGGTGGAGGGGTTGGTTGGGGAACTGGAGAAAACGGCGGCGCGGTGATGAGGTGATTCTGCAACGCGCCCCTGCCCGACCGTTCACGAGGCGGCTTCGGCATGGCTAGGCCCTGCGGGTGGCTAGGCCGGAGGCCGCCATGGCGGTCGCCAGAGGCGACCTAGCCGCCGCCATCCCGGCCGAAGGGCTAGGGACCTGACGCTGATCGCGGGCAAGCTGG
>Ga0315273_10009541_pt1 | contig 12315 bp, 11 predicted proteins | sample YL17G02_0_MG_FD_205753 | JGI IMG/M metagenome (GOLD analysis project Ga0315273, IMG submission 205753) | Sediment microbial communities from Yellowstone Lake, YNP, Wyoming, USA - YL17G02_0 | ecosystem: Environmental > Aquatic > Freshwater > Lake > Sediment | place: USA: Wyoming | collected... | reverse complement strand
GCGTGCGGCAGGCGCTCGAGATCGCGCGGGTCGTGCACCACCACGATCCGGCGCGACGCGAGCGTCAGCTCGAAGGGCGGCTCGCGGAGGTCGAAGCCGAACCGCGCCGCTGCCGCTTCGAGGCCTTCCCGCTCGAGGTCGTTGTTGCCGTAGACGCCGCACAGCGGAACGCGCAACGCCGAGAGCGCCACGAGCGTCTTCGGCTGAGTGATGTCTCCGGTGTGGACGACGCGCTCGACGCCGGCCGCGTGGAAGAGCTCGACGATGCGCGCCACGTTCGGGAGGTGGTTGTGGGTGTCGCTCACCACTCCGATGCGCATCGATCGACTGCGTCCGTTCAGTACGCGAGCTGAAGACCGGGACGCGGCCACTCCATCGACACGAGCTTGCCCGTGCCGGAGAGCGTCACGTACGCGGTGCGCAGGCCCGGGCCCCCGAAGCAGAGGTTCGTCACCAGGGGGTCCGGGAGCGGCACATGCTCGACCTGCGCGCCGTCGGGCGAGATCGTCGTGATGCCGCCGTGGACGAGCGTGGCGACGCAGACGAAGCCCGCTCCATCTACGGCCAGCGAGTCGAAGAGCTGAAAGCCCGCGAGGCCCGTCAGCAGAGTTCCTCCTGCGGGCCCGAAGCCGGCCGTGCGAGTCGCCTCCCCCGGCTTCGGCACGTCCCACGCCCAGACGCGGCCGGTGTGGGTCTCGGCGACGTACACACGTCGCTGGTCGGGCGACAGGCCGACGCCGTTCGGCGCATCGAGCGGGAACAGCACCTCCCGGATGGAGGAGCCGTCGGCCTTCGCGTAGTACACACCCGTGCGATCGCGTTCCCGCTCCCGCGTCCGGCCGTGATCCGTGAACCAGAATCCCCCGGTCGAATCGAAGACGAGGTCGTTGGGGCCGGTGAGAAGGCGCCCGTCGCACGCGTCATAGAGCACCTCGACCTTCCCGGTGTCCAGGTCGATGCGCTCGATGCGGCCGCCGCGGTGATCGGGCGGCGTGGGGCCCGGCACCGTGAGCCCGCCCACGTCGTGCCAGGTGAAGCTGCCGCCATTGTTCGTGACATAGATCCGGCCGTCGGGCCCGATTGCCGCGCCGTTGGGGCCCCCTCCCGGGCTCGCCACGACCGTCAGCTTCCCGTCCTTCCCGATGTGCGTGAGCGTTCCGCGCGCGATCTCCACGACGACGAGGCTCCCATCGGGCAGGACGACCGGACCTTCGGGGAAGCGAAGGCCGCTGGCGAGCTCTCGGATCTGGGGCATGCGACACCTCGCTGACGCTGGATTCCAAGATTAGACTGGCCGGCCCACGGCAGGAAGGGAGGCGGAGTGAAGCGAGGAGAGCCGATCGACCGCCTCGAAGCCGGCGGGGGCCTGCGCGCGAGCGTGGCCGTGGACGGCGTACTCCGCGTCGGCTGGCGCGAGCCCGACTGGCTCGGACCGCTCGTGCTCCGCGTCGAGCACCGCGGCCGCGTGTACGTGAGTGGTGGCCCTTCGATCGAAGCCGGTGCCACGCGCCTCACTCCCCGCACCGCGCAGGTGTCGGGGGCGGATTCGCTCGGCGCGTATACCGGCGTGACGTTCGACTGGCCGGAGCTCCCGTTCGCGCTCCGGACGAGCGTGCGGGCCTATCGCGGGCAGCCGCTCCTCGTGCTCCGCAGCGAGGCGCCGGCCGCGATCGCCGACCTTGCTACCGGTGCGTTCGAGCGGCCATCGGTTGCGTGGCCCGCGTTCACGCCGGCCGCGCGCGTCGCCGCGGGTGCGCCGGAGGGGCTGCGGAGCTACGGCCACCAGTGGACGGAGTTCGCGCTGCCGGTATCAGGGGACGACCGCTGCGCGGGTTACACGATGGCCGGTCACCGGCCGCCCGTCGTGACGCCGCTCCTGTTCCTCGCACCCGACGGCCGCACCCTCCTGGTCGGCCCCCTAGACTCATTCCACGAGCAGGTGATCGGCGTGCCGCGCAACGCGGATGAGGTCGCGAACGGTGTGCGGTGCGGCTGGCACGGCGATCTCGCGCGCGTGCCCGCCGGCTTCGCCACGGAGCTCGTGCTCTGGGGAGCGCCGGGGCCGCGCTCTGCGCTCGACGCATGGTGTGGCGAGCTGCTCCAGCGGAACGCGACCCGACGTCCCGGGCGCTACGCGGACGACGGCGTCGGGAAGCTCTCGTACTGGACCGACAACGGCTGCGTCTACTACTACCGCACCGAGCCCGGGCTCGACTACACGGCGACGCTGGAACGTGTGGTTTCGAGCCTCCACGAAGGCGGCGTCCCGGTGCGCTCGGTGCAGATCGATTCGTGGTTCTACCCGCACGAGAACCTGCGGCCGGTGTCCGACGAGGGTGCGCCCGTCGTGCCGCCGACCGGGATGTTGCGCTGGGAGCCTCGAGAGGATCTCTTCCCGAACGGCTTCGGGGATCTGCGCCGGCGCCTCGGCGGTCTCCCGCTCACGTTCCACAGCCGCCATTTCTCACGGCACTCGCCCTACTTCGACGAGCACGAGGCGTGGACCGATGGCGACTATGCGCATCCGGTCGACCCGGCGTTCTTCGACACGCTGATGGCTCAAGCCGCGAGCTGGGGAGCCATCACGTACGAGCAGGACTGGCTCGTCGAGTCGTTCGTCGGGGTGCGAGGCCTGCGCGAGGAGCCCGGCCGTGCGCGCGCGTGGCAGGAGGGGATGGACCGGGCGGCGGCGCGGCACGGCCTCACGCTGCAGTGGTGCATGGGGACGCCGGCCGACTGGCTGCAGACGGTGACGCTCGCGAACGTCACTTCGGTGCGTACGAGCGGAGACTATCGCTACGTTTTCGACAACGGTCTCAACTGGGTGTGGTTCCTCCAGGGCAATGCGTTCGCGCGAGCGCTCGGCCTCCATCCATACAAGGACGTGTTCCTCACGCACGGCGAGACCGGGCTCGGGCCGGGCGAACGCTACATCGAAGCGGAGTCGCTGCTCGCGACGCTCTCCGCGGGACCCGTGGGCATCGGAGACCGGCTCGGCCACACCGATCGTGCGATGGTGAGACGCAGCTGCCGTCCCGACGGCGTGCTCGTGAAGCCCGACCTTCCGATCGCCGCGGTCGACCGGTGCTTCCGCGCGAATGCGTTCCTCGAGCACGTGCCGCTGATCGGTGAGACCCACTCCGTGCACCCGGCGGGCCGATGGTGGTACGTCGCCACCTTTCACGCGTCGCGCAAGCAGGAGCCGCTGTCCGGCCGCGCGGCGTTGGCCGACCTCGGCGCACTGCGGCCCGCGGGTCCGGTCGTGGTCTGGGACTGGCGCCGCCGCTGCTTCGAACGGATGGACGAAGGTGGGGGCTGGGACGTCGCGCTCGGCTTCCAGGAGTTCGACTACCGCGTGGTGTGTCCGCTGCTGCCGGGCGGGATCACGCTCTTCGGTGACGTCGAGAAGTGGGCGACGGTCGGCGACCAACGCGTGACGCAGATTGCGACGCTGCGAGGTGGCCTGCGCTTCGACGTGCTCGGTGCGCCGGGCGAAGAGGTGGAGGTGCTCGGGATGTCCGAAGGCGCGCCGAAGGCTGTCACGCTCTGGTGTCCGGGGGAGGCGCGCGATCTGGCCCTTCGCCAGACGGGCGAGGGCTTCTCCCACGATGCCGCGAGCGGTCTCCTGCGGGTGGGGTTGCGCGTCGGCACGCAGGGGCGGACGCGCGTCCGCGTCGCACTCTCGTGACGTCGCCGCGTGCGCGCCTGCGGGAGCTGCTGCGTGGCCCCGAGCTGGTGGTCGCCCCGTTCGCGTACGACGGCCTCCAGGCCAAGCTCGCCGAGGCCGCGGGCTTTCCCGCCGTGTATCTCACGGGCTTCGGGACGGCGGCGGCGCACGGCCGCCCCGACGTCGGCCTACTCGGTCTCGGTGAGATGCTCGACGGCGTGCGCCGGCTTGCGGGCGCGGTGTCCGTGCCGCTCGTCTGCGACGCTGACACCGGGTACGGAAACGCGATGAACGTCTGGCACACCGTGCGGGAGTACGAAGCGGCGGGCGCTGCGGCGCTCCACATCGAGGATCAGGTCTCGCCGAAGCGCTGCGGCTTCCTGGCGGGCAAGCAGGTGATCGCGCTGGAGGAGATGCTCCCGAAGATCCGCGCCGCGTGCGCGGCCCGTCGCGATCCCGAGTTCGTCGTGATCGCGCGCACCGACGCGCTCGCGCCTCACGGCTGGGACGAAGCGCTGCGCCGCGCGCGTGCCTACCGCGCCGCCGGCGCCGATCTCGTCTTCATGGACGGCATCCGCACGCCCGAGGACATGCGCCGCTACGCGCGGGAGCTCCCGGAGATCCCCTTGGTGTACAACGGCAAGCTTCCCGTCGCCGACGTGGCCGCGTGCGGCTTCAAGCTGATGCTCCAGATCGCGACGCTGCTCGTGGCGTACGAGGCCATGCGCGCTGCCTTGGCGGAGCTGGCGAGCACGGGCGAGATCGCCGGCGCGCCGGCGCTCGAGCGCCTCGAGGACATGGCGCGGCTCCTGGGATCGGACGAGCTGGACTCCGTCGGCCGCCGCTTCTCGAAGTAGAAACCTGCAAGAATGTCCTTGAGTGAAAGCGTCAGGAAGTCTGTTTACGGATGTACTCGCCGATGCGGGCGATCGCCTGGTCGCCCTCGGGCAGCATCGCCGCGAACAGGTGCCACACGTGGATCATCTCGTCCCACGGCTCGAGGGTCACGTCCACGCCCGCGGCGCGGCCGCGGTCGGCGAGACGGGTCGAGTCGTCCAGCAGCGTCTCTGCGGTGCCGACGTGTACGAGGAGCGGAGGCAGGCCGCGCAGGTCGGCGTGGAGCGGAGAGGCGAGAGGCGTGCGTGCGTCCGCGCCGCCGAGGTACCACGCCGCCATCTGGAGCAGGCCGTCGCGTTGGACGATCGGGTCCTCCGCCGCCTTGGACGTCATCGATTCGCCGACGGTTTCGAGATCGACCCACGGCGAGAGGCACACGCCTGCAGCGGGGAGCGGGGTGCCCGCGTCGCGCAACGCGATGAGGGTCGCCACCGTGAGCCCGCCGCCTGCCGAGTCGCCGGCCACGACGACGCGGGACGGGTCGAAGCCCTGCGCGAGGAGCCACCGGTAGGCGCTGGTCGCGTCCTCGACGGCCGCGGGGTGCGGGTGCTCCGGCGCGAGGCGGTAGTCGACGGAGAGGCAGCGCGCGCCCGACGCGCGCGAGATCCGCGACACGAGATCGCGGTGCGTGTTGAGGGATCCGATCGCATAGCCGCCTCCGTGGAGGTAGAGCACGGCGCGGTCGTCTGCCGCGCCGGGCGTCGAGAGCCATTCTGCCGACACGCCGCCCGCCTTCACGGGCTCGCGCACCACGTCGGGCGCGGTCGGGAAGAGCGCGACCACGCCTTCGAAGCCTGCGCGCATCTGCTCGACCGTCGGGTCGGGAGCGGCGGGCTGCGACCGCATCATCTGAAGGATCATCGCGAGCTGGGGGCTGGCCATGGGGTCTCCATCCGAATTGGGGAGCGCCATTGTCCGCGACCGGTGGGGGCGCACGCAAGCGCGATTCGCACGCGGCCCCTTTCCGCCTCCCGGCTGCGCTGGCAAGCTGCGGTCATGCCGCCCCGCCGCCTCGTGGTGTCCGCGCCCGCGCGTGCGAACGTCCTCGGCAATCCGACGGATCAATACGGCGGCTCCCAGATCTCCTGCTCGGTGGACCTGCGCGCGCGCGTGACGCTCACCGAGGCGGTACGCACTGTGCTGTCGGCGTCGGGCGCCGAAGTCGCGATCGACGGCGCCGGCGATCTCATCCCCCGCGGCGACCTCTTCGATCTCGCGCGCGCCGTGCTGTCCGAGCTCGGCCCGCCCACGCCGCCCGCGCGCATCGAGTACGCGAGCGAGATCCCGCTGCAGAGCGGGCTCGCGGGCTCGACCGCGCTCGTGGTCGCGCTCGTGAGGGCGTTCCTCGCATGGCAACATCGTACGCTCGCGCCGCACGCGCTCGCCGAGACCGCCCGCGCGATCGAGTGGACGCGCATGGGTATCGTGTGTGGCTTCGGCGACCAGTACATGGCGACCTTCGGCGGCCTCACCTACCTCGACTTCCGCGACAAGGCGCACGGCTCCGCGGCCGAGCCGCCGCCGTGGGCGACGGTCGAGCCCCTGCATGGGCTCACGCCCCTGCTGCCGTTCGTGCTGGCCTTCACCGGAGTGCGTCACCACTCGGGCGCCGTCCATCGACCGATCCGCGAGCGCTGGCTCGCCGGCGACCCCGCGGTGGTGACCGGCTATGCGCGCGTGGCGGCCGCGGCGCGGGAAGGCAAGCAGGCCCTCCTCGTGGGCGACTGGCCGCGCTTCGGTGCGCTCATGAACGAGAACCACGACGTGCAGCGCGGGCTCGGGGGCTCCGGCGAGTCGAATGAGAAGCTGATCGCGGCCGCGCTCGCCGCCGGGGCGCTGGGCGCCAAGCTCGCGGGTGCGGGCGACGGCGGCACGATCGTCGCCCTCGTGAGGCCCGGCCAGGAGGCGAGCCTCGAGCGCGCACTGCGCGCGGAAGGAGCGGCCGCCACCTGGCGGCTCGCGCCCGTGCCGGGGGTGATCATCGAGTCTGATGACCGGCTGCCGCCTGCCGGGACTGATGACCGGCTGCCGCCTGCCGGGAATGATGGACCGGCTACCGCCTGCCGGGACTGATGACCGGCTGCCGCCTGCCGGGACTGATGACCGGCTGCCGCCTGCCGGGACTGATGACCGGCTGCCGCCTGCCGCGACTGATGACCGGCTGCCGCCTGCCGGGACTGATGACCGGCTGCCGCCTGCCGGGAATGATGGACCGGCTACCGCCTGACGCCGCCGAATACGGTGAACATGCCGTGCTCGAACCAGTGGCCGACGTCGGCGAAGCCCGCGTCCCGCAACCAGCCGAGCTGATCCGCGAGCGTGTCGGTGCGATCGAGCTTCATGCGCTCTTGCGCCGCGGCGAGGTCGGTCTCCGTCGCCCCGCCCGAACGGCAGGCGCTCGATCAAGCTGTGGTAGAAGCCGTCGAAGCAGGGCACGAGCTGCCGGCGGGTGTGGTCGTAGCGATCCGCGCCCGCGTCGAAGGCGGCCCGGATCCGGGCCGCGGCGTCCGGCCCGGTCGGTGCCGGCTGCGGGTCGACCATCCACTGTCTCCTCGAGCCGGGAGCGGCGTAGAATGGGAAGATGCCGGAAGCCGAGCCGATCCCGCCGCCCTCCCTCGCGCTGCTCGCCCTCGAGGGGCGGGCGTGGCTCGAGCTCGGGGCCCTCGTGGCTGTGTGGCCGGCGCTCAGCTTGGCGCCCCGCGGTGACGGCCATCCCGTCCTGGTGATCCCGGGCTTCCTGGGCACCGATCTCAGCACGCGTGCGCTGCGGGTGTTCCTGCGGAGCCGGGGCTACGCCGCGTCGCCGTGGGGTCTCGGCCGCAACACCGGCCCGTGGGCGGAGACCGTGGTCCAGCTCGAGACCCGCCTTCGGGACCTCGCGCGGCGGCACGGTCGATCCGTGAGCCTCGTCGGGTGGAGCCTCGGCGGCGTGTTCGCTCGCGCGCTCGCGCGGAGCTGTCCGCAGCACGTGAGGCAGGTCGTGACCCTCGCGAGCCCGCTGCGGGATTTCGACGCCAACAACCTCGGCCGGTTCTTCCCGCGCGGTCCCCGCGCGCGGCGCGCGCTGCCCGAAGTGCTCCGGCGCGCCGCCGAGCCGCTCTCCGTGCCGACCACCGCGCTCGTGAGCCGCAGCGACGGCATCGTCGCCTGGCAGTCCTGCCTCGAGGACACCGGTCCCGAGCGCGAGACGATCGAGGTCCAGAGCAGCCACTGTGGCATGGGTCACCACCCCGCCGCCCTGCTCGTGGTGGCCGATCGCCTCGCGCAGCCCGAAGGCGCGTGGTCTCCCTACCGTCCGGCCCAGTTTTCCTCATGGCCGTTCCAGGCGCGCACCGTCGAGCTTTGACGGGGACGTTCTTGCACTTTCACCTTCGGAGGCCGCATGCCCCGCTACGCGTACGACAGACTGACCTTCCTGGATCGTTCGTTCCTGCTCGCGGAGACGGCGAATTCGCCGATGCACGTGGGCGGAGCCGCCAAGTTCGAGGCGGGTCCGCTCCTCAAGGGTGACGGCGGCATCGACATCGATCACATCCGCGAGTACGTCGCCTCGCGGCTGCACCGCATCCCGCGCTACCGCCAGATGCTCCAGTGGACGCCGATCGAGGGCGCTCCGGTCTGGGTGGACGACCCGCACTTCAACGTCCACTACCACGTGCGGCACACCAGCCTCCCGCGGCCGGGTGACGAGCGTCAGCTGAAGCGGCTCGTGGGGCGCATCCTCTCGCAGTCGCTCGACCGAGCCAAGCCGCTGTGGGAGATGTGGATCGTCGAGGGCCTCGAGGGCAACGAGCACTTCGCCATGGTGACCAAGATCCACCACTGCATGGTCGACGGCATGTCGAGCGTCGACCTGCTCGAGGTGTTGCTCTCGTCTGAGCCGAAGGAGAAGGTCGAGCCCGCGCCGCGCTACGTGCCGCGCCCGTCCCCGACGGGTCTGCAACTCGCGATGTCGGAGGGGCTGCGCCGCGCCCGCGCTCCGCTCGAGACCGCGCTCGACATCCCGCGCTTCCTTCGCGAGGTCCAGGATCCGCGCTCCGATCTGCGCGCGATGATGCGCGCCGTGCGAGGCACCGTCAGCTCGGGTCTGCGCACGGTGTCCGACACGCCGATCAATCAGAAGATCGGCCCGCACCGGCGTCTCGACTGGCTGGCCATGGACCTGGGCCGCGTCAAGGAAGTCCGGCGACGCCTCGGCGGCTCGCTGAACGACCTGGTGCTCGCGACCGTGACAGGCGCGATGCGAACCTACCTCGAAGGCCGCGACGTCAACGTCGACACGCTCGACTTCCGGGTGATGGCTCCCGTGTCCGTCCGTTCCGCCGACGAGCGCGGCACCCTCGGCAACCGCGTGTCGGCGTGGATGGTCGATCTGCCGATCGCGGAGCGCGATCCGAAGCGTGCGCTCGAGAAGATCCGGGAGTCCACGACACGCCTCAAGGCGGAGAAGCAGGCGCTCGGCGCCGAGGTGCTCACCACGGTCGCGAGCTGGACGCCGTCCACCCTGCTCTCGCTCGGCTCGCGCATGGTCACGCGTGCCTTGCCATTCAACCTCGTCGTCACGAACGTGCCCGGCCCGCAGGTTCCCCTCTATCTCCTGGGCGCGCGCATGCTCGACAACTACGGGCAGGTTCCGTTGATCGATCACCTCGGTCTCGGCATCGTGCTCTTCAGCTACGCAGGGAAGCTCTGCTGGGGCTTCACCGCGGACTGGGACCTCCTCCCCGATCTACACGACGTGGTGATCGCCACCGAGGATGCCTTCGCGGACCTCTGCGCCGCGGCCGGGCTCGCCTGACGCACCCACGGAAGGAGCGATGCGATGACCGCCGGGCTGCGGATCGTGCGGGAGGACCGCCCCGAAACACCGGAAGCGATGCAGCTCCAGCGGAACATCGACGAGTACAACATGGATCTGACGTGCCGCCGCGACTGGTCGCCGGTTGCGTTCCTCCTGCGCGACGAAGCGGGAGCGCTCCGCGGCGGCGTCGTGGGCGACATCTGGGGCGGCTGGCTGCACGTCCGCGTCCTGTGGGTGGACGCAGGTCTGCGACGAGCAGGCCACGGGGGCCGCCTGCTCCGAGCCGCGGAGGACCTCGCGTGCGAGCGGGGCTGCACGGGCGTATTCCTCGAGACGTTCAGCTTCCAGGGCGCCAGCTGGTATCCGCGATTCGGCTACGAAGAGATCGGCGCGATCGACGACTACCCCGACGGACACCGCTACCACTTCATGCAGAAGCGATTCCCGGACGACCAGGAGAAGAGCCCCGGATGAAGCTGGCCCCGCCGACCCCCGCGGAAATCGAGACCGCTGCACGCGAGCTTGGGCTCATGCCGTCTCGCGCCGAGCTCGCGTTCTTCGAGCGCATCCTCGCGCCATTCGCGCTGGGCATCGGCGCGCTCGAGGCCATGGGCGACGAGCTGCCGGTCGTCGCGTATCCGCGCGGCCCCGTCGTGCACCCGACCGCCGACGAGAATCGCCACAATGCGTGGCACCTGAAGGTCCGCGTGCGCGGCCGGCCGGGCGGGAAGCTCTCGGGCAAGACCGTCGTCCTGAAGGACAACGTGTTCCTCGCGGGCGTGCCGCTCGTGAACGGCTCCACGCTGCTCGACGGCTTCACGCCGGACTTCGATGCGACGGTGGTGACGCGCGTCCTCGACGCCGGCGCCGAGATCGTCGGCAAGGCGCACTGCGAGTGCCTGTGCCTCTCCGCCGGGAGTCACACGAACGTGACGGGGCCCGTGCACAATCCCCGGCGGCACGGCCGCTCGGCCGGAGGGTCGTCGTCGGGCTGCGCGGCGCTCGTCGCCGCGGGTGAGGCCGACATGGCGATCGGCGGCGATCAGGGCGGCTCGATCCGCGTACCGGCTTCGTTCTGCGGCATCTACGGCTTGAAGCCCACCCACGGGCTCGTGCCGTACACCGGCATCCTCCCGATCGATCCGAACCTCGACCACGCCGGCCCGATGACGCGCTCGGTACGCGACAACGCGCTGCTGCTCGAAGCGATCGCGGGCGCCGACGCTTACGACTCGCGCCAGCGCGCGCCGATCGTGCATCCATACGCGCAGCTCCTCCACGGGGGCGCCGCGGGCCTGCGCATCGGCGTGCTGCGCGAAGGATTCGGGCTGCCCGGCGCCGAGCCCGACGTCGAGGCGAAGGTACGCGCCGCCGCGGGTCTACTGGCAAAGCTGGGCGCGCACGTCGAAGACGTCTCGGTGCCGATGCATCGACAGGCGGGCCCGATCTGTCTGGCGCTCCTCGCGGGCGGCCTCGAACACGCCATGGTGTCCGGGGACGGGTTCGGCGTCGGGCGCGACGATCTCTATCCCACCGGGTACATGGACCGCATCCGCAGCTGGCGCGAGCGCGCGAACGAGCTCTCGCCCAGCGTGAAGGTCGCGCTCCTCACCGGCGCGCTGATGCGCCGCGCCGCGGGCCACCATTTCTACGGGCGGGCGGTCAATTTGGGGCGGCGGCTGCGAGCCGCCTACGACGCGGCGCTCGCCGACCACGATCTGCTGCTCCTTCCCACGACACCGATGAAGGCCACGCCGCTCCCGGCCGCCGGCGCCGCGCTGGAGGAGATCGTAGGCCGCGCTTTCGAGCCGGCCGTCCACACCCAGCCGTTCGACGTGACGCACCACCCTGCGCTCTCGCTCCCGTGCGGTCTGTCCGACGGCCTGCCCGTGGGCCTCATGCTCGTCGGACGCCACTGGGACGAGCCCACGTTGTATCGCGCGGCGTTCGCGTTCGAGCAGGCGGAGGACTGGACGGCGCTCTGAGCGACGGCCGCGGCCGAGCCGGGGCGGCGTTCAGCGTGCGGCGGGACCGGCGAGGAGGCGGGCGCCGACTTCGCGGTGGTCGAGACCGGACGCGTCGTCGAGCTGCTCGATCCACGTCGGCCGTTCGATGGCGCGTTTGACCAGGGCCTCGGTCACACCCAGGGGCGCAAGCCGCGCCGCCCAGTCCGCGAACCACGGTGCGGCCGCACGCGCGAGCGGCTCGAGCACGACGAGGCGGGCGCCCCGCGCGACCGCCGCTTCGAGGCCGCGCAGCACCGCCTCGCGCGCGAGCTCGTCGAGCTCGTTCGCGGCCCAGCCGAGCACGACGACGTCGCCGCGCCCGGCCTTCGGCAGCGCACCGGGGAGGGCGCCGCGCCGTGACATCGCCGCGAGGCCGAAGGCGCGCGCGGTGTGGCGCGCCTCGCCGAGGGCCCAGCCTGATAGGTCGAGCAGCTGGAGCGACACGCCCAGCACCTGGAGCGAGGCGTCGGGCCGCTGGAGCGCCGCGCCGTTCCTGCACGCGGCGGCCACCGCCACGCCGGTGGCTCCCGTGCCACAGCCGAGGTCGTACACAGTCCCGACACCTTGAAGCGTTGCCGGAGCGAGCTCCTGGAGCGCATAGTGCGCGGTCAGGAAGTGTAGGGGCGCGTAGTACGTCGTGAACGCGGCTCGCTTGCCCGCGCCGTCGACTGCGCGCGACGCCAGCGCACCGCCGCCGCGCCGTTCGACGTAGAGCGACGAGAGCGCCTGCACGCCCTTGCGGATCTCGGCGAAGGTGAGCGGCGGCGAGCAGCGCGCCCTTGCCGCGTCCAGCCAGGCGTCGAAGGCCGTCCGCAGCAGGCCTTCGAGGTAGGGTGTCACGCGTCGCAGCCGCCGGCGTGGGCCCGTTTCATGCGACACTCACGACGCGCGCGCCCGCGACGTGCCGGTAGCGTTCCGGGGCGCAGGTGAGCACGAGGATCTGG
>Ga0315273_10009540_pt1 | contig 12315 bp, 12 predicted proteins | sample YL17G02_0_MG_FD_205753 | JGI IMG/M metagenome (GOLD analysis project Ga0315273, IMG submission 205753) | Sediment microbial communities from Yellowstone Lake, YNP, Wyoming, USA - YL17G02_0 | ecosystem: Environmental > Aquatic > Freshwater > Lake > Sediment | place: USA: Wyoming | collected... | reverse complement strand
AAGAGAAAGAGCGCGCAATTGGAACTGGAAGATGGATCCCTGGGGAAAGGGATGAAGGGGAAGATTCCTTTCAAACCGGCTTTTTCAGCAACCTGCTAGACACTTTGGAGCGCCCCACCCACCCTCTTCGCCAATCCTCCACGTTCTGCGCACTCATCTCGATCCCTGGTAGATCCACGGCAACGTCCAGACGCGTCACGCTCGCTGGCCAGTCGCCCACTACGCCCAGCATCTCAAGAAACTCACCTACCCCGACGGTCAGCCGGTCCCCCCATACGCCCAGGAACTTGGGCCCCAACTGCACCCAGATCCCCATGCCGTTCCCCTCACCCCTGATCTCGTCCACTTGATCGGTGAGGAACGCCCTGGCATCTCCCTGCCATACGCTGATCGCGTATCCGCACGAGCCCCCCTTCACTACCGCATCCTCGACGGCAATGCCCCGCTTGAGCTGCCTAGCATCTACATCAGCCCCATACGGCCGCCAACGCCTAAAGACGTCCGTCTTCGGGTACTTCACGTTCAGATACAACGTATCCAGACTGATCCACCCGAGCACCCAACACCTCCTACCCGTACATTCCACCCCCGTATTACAGGGCGGGGGTGACGCCCTCGCCGTCCGCCGGCGCCGTCGCCTCTCGCAGGCTGCCGCCAGCCGCGACCCCGTCAAGGGCGCTCGGCTTCGCCTCCCGGCCTTCGGCCAAGCCCTTGACTGCGTCGCTTGCCTGGCGGCCGACCGCCTGCGGCGACAGCGCCTCCTCGCTTTCGGCTGCGACCCTTGCCGCTTCGACGACTCTCTCGCGCGCGAGCGCGGGTGGGAGCCCGCCGAGACGGTCCTTAACGAAATCGCGAACGGCCAGGCGCAATCGAGCTTCGGTCAGGAGGTCCCCCCACCCCGCCGTCTTGAGCGAATCCGCCCATCGATGGAAAGTGCGAGGTGAAATCAGCCGTCCGGATAGCAGGGGATCGATTCCCTCTTGGGCCACGAACACAACGAGGCCCAGCAGTTTGAACGCCGTCGCGTAATCGTCGCCACTCGCCTGGGCTGTGTCTCGGAGGAATTCTCTAACTCTCAGCACCTTTGCCTCCCGCTCAGCTGCTCGCGCCTACCTGCCCGGTCGAGACCTCGGCTGGCGGGCCTACTTGCACGGGTGCGTCGCCCGTTGTATCCTAGAGAGGATCGTTTAGCCGATGAGCTATACGGACTTCCGTTTTCATTATACGGAACGCCGTATAGCTTGTCAAGTGGTGGTTTTTATGGCATTGGGCCGGCTAGCGAAGCTCATCTCCGACAAGCAGCCCACGCCGAACAAGTTCACCAAGGCGATGGGGCGGCTAGTACGTGATGCGCGCGAGCAGGCCGGCCTGAGCCAAGCTGATCTCGCCAAGACCGTCTACAGGCGCCAGGCCACTGTGTCCGATATTGAGACTGGCAAGTCTGAGGTCACCGCCACCACTCTGACCTTGTTGGCGGCAGCGCTCCAAAAGCCCTTCAGCTACTTCTTCCCAAGGTGGTCGATCAAGGACATCAAGCCCGAGAGCCTCGAGCCGGATGAGGCCGAAGTCCTCATCCAATTCAACCGGATCGGCAACGACCAACTCCGCCGTATCGCAATTGACCAGCTTGCAGCCCTGGCCCGGAGCGACATCAAAGCCTTCCAGGAGCAATATCAGCGGGACCTATACGAAGACGAGGAGTGACTTACACTCCACCTGTGGGGACCGTGATTAGAGAGATTCTGGCCACGATACTCGACAAGTCCCGTCATCCTTAGCCAATAGGACCCCCTTATGGCACCCGCTACCCTCCCCCCGCAGCCCATCAAGAACGGCCTCGAGGAATTGGTGCGCAGATTCGAGAAGCACCATGCCGCATACCTTGACGACAAGTACTCCGAAGCGCAGGTCCGCGCCGACTTTATCGACCCGTTCTTTGAGACTCTCGGCTGGGACATCCGCAACACTGCGGCACTCTCGTACCGCGAGCGAGATGTACTTGTCGAGCGAGGCGAAACCAGCGGCAGGCCCGACTACAACTTCCGCGTAGATGGAAAGACAAGGTTCTTCGCAGAGGCGAAGCCGCCACACGTCGCGCTATCCAATCCCGAGGTCACGCTCCAGGCAAAGTCATATGCTTGGAGCTCACGGGACGTATTCGTTGTTGTCCTAACGAACTTTGAAGAGCTCATGCTCTTCGACGCGACGGCCAAACCCGACCGACGCCATCCCGAGGCCGGATTGATCTTCGGCTACAAGTACACGGACTATCTCTCCGCCAAGCCCCTGGCTGATATAGCCCTCCTCACCAAGGACGCCGTCTTACACGGCTCCATCGACGAACTACTCAAGATGTCCAGTGTGAAAGCCCGGGAGAAGATTCCCGTCGACCGCGCATTCCTCGAAGACCTCTCCGGATGGCGGGAACGCCTCGCCAAGTCTCTCTACAGCATCGACAGGACCCTAAGCACCTACGACCTCAATAACATCGTCCAGGTCATGCTCGACCGTCTCATATTCATCAGGATCGCTGAGGACCGGTCCATCCTGCCAAAGCGAGGCCTGGAAGATATCGTAAGAACATGGGATCTGAGCCGCAAGCGGAGGTCTCTTGTCTCCGATCTGAATGCTCTCTTCCACGAGATAAACGCAACCCTCAACGGCGAAATCTTCAAGCCGCACGTTTCCGAGAAGGTCGACTGGGACCAGGACGCCGTCCTCATCGCCGACATCATCCGCCACTTATACCCGCCGCTCAGCCCCTATCGCTTTGACGCGCTTGGAGTTGAGCTACTCGGGGCGATCTACGAGCAGTACCTTGGCAAGACCATCAGACTCACGCCCAAGAGAGTCACTGTCGAAGACAAGCCAGGCGTCAAGAAGTCCGGCGGCATCTACTACACACCCAAGCACATCGTCGATTACATTGTTGCCAAAGCCGTCACCGACCAGATCGCGGGAAAGACACCCAAGCAGCTAGTGAACTTCAGGATTCTCGACCCCGCCTGCGGATCAGGCTCATTCCTGATTGGCGCCTTCCAAGCGCTCCTAGACCATCACCTGGATTACTACTCCGCCAACTCCTCTGCCCAGCCCAAAGACACTACCCAGCCATCGCTCCTTGACGCCCACGACCATTCTGAGTTCCGCCTGTCCCTACAGCAGAAGGCTGCAATAGTCCGGAATTCCATCTTCGGGGTCGACATCGACCCACAGGCCGTCGAGATCACCATGATGAGCCTGTACATCAAGCTACTCGAAGGCGAGGCCGGGTCCATTGCAGGTCATGGCCTCCTCCCTCCCCTACGCGACAACATTAGGTGCGGCAACAGTCTCGTGGGCCCCGACTACGTTTTCCGCTCACCGCCCCCGTCCCCGGAGGACCTCCAACGGGTCAATCCTTTCGATTGGAGAAGCGCCTTCGGGGAGCTGGGCGAGTCACCTTCCTTCAACGCCATCATCGGCAATCCGCCCTACATCAAGGAGTACGTCAACCACCAGCCCTTCCACGACCTTCAGGGCACAGAACTCGCCAAGTACTACCAGGGCAAGATGGACATCTGGTACATCTTCGCATCACTTGCCATTGACCTTCTCAAGCCCAAAGGGCTCCACAGCTTCATCGCCACCAACAACTGGATCACAAATGCCGGCGCAAGGAACCTCCGCGCCAAGATCCTTTCAGAAACCACTATCCACGAATTCATTGACTTCGGCGACTTCAGAGTATTCCAGAAGGCCGGAATCCAGACGATGATCTACCTTCTCCAGAAGCGTCATGCAGCCCCGCAGCCCAAGACGCTCTATCGCCGCATCACCACCCCCACTATCTCAGAGGACCAGCTCATCGCGTTCCTCTTTCACGGTGCCGACGATAGCTTCGCAAAGACCTTCGCTGCCCAAGTCGCCGTATCCGACACAGGCACCATCTCCTTTGAAGACGATACGGAAGCCGCACTCCTCCAGAAGATTGCGCACGCCGGCAAGGCTCGCCTCAACACCGACGAAATCGCCCAGGGCATAGTAGCCCCGCAGGAGTCCGTGCTGCGCTCACACCTTCCGGACTTATCCCACCCAAGCGTCGAATACGGAGACGGGATCTTCGTCATAAGTCAGCAGGAGCTACAAAGACTGAAGCTGGGGACCCACGAGCTCGGCATCATCAAGCCATTCTTTACAACAACCGAGCTAGATCGGTACTACGGCTCCGCCCGAAACTCCTTCTGGATCGTTTACACCGACAAAACCGCCGTCAAGAACATCGATGCCTACCCGAAGATCAAAGCCCACCTTCAGCGCTTCTCCAAGATCATGACTTCCGACAACAAGCCGTTTGGGCTCCATAGAGCCAGGAACGAGGCTTTCTTCCTTGGCGAGAAGATCATCGCACTGAGGAAGACCGCCAGGCCGCACTTCACTTACACCGACTTCCCATGCTATGTCTCCCAGACATTCAACGTCATCAAGCCCGACAAGATCAATCCCAAGTACCTCACCGCTCTCCTCAATTCGCGGCTGGCTCACTATTGGTTCGACAGACGTGGCAAGAAGCAGGGGGACGCCCTGCAAATTGACAGGGACCCTCTGACCAGTTTCCCAATTCGCGAGCTCGACACAGCGTCCGCCCAAGACGCAACGGTACTCAATCAGATAATCACTCTCGTCGACCAGGCCATTGCCCTTCGACAGCAGCTGCATGCGGCCAGGTCAGCCCCTGGCCACGAACTCCTTGCCTCCCAGGTCGATCTCATCGAGGACCGCATCGACCAGCGACTCTTCGCTCTCTACGGGCTCGAACCAGACGACGTCAGTCTCATTCGTAATGCAACCTTGCCCCCAGCTACAATCGCCCAATAGCAGAGCCCCGGACACCCTGACCTCGAACAACATCCGCGACCCCCGGGATAATGAGCGCGAGGCTGCAAGTTCCATCCCCCAAGACCCGCTCTCCGATCCAAGCACAATAGCCCGCTGCCACGAGAACTTCGGCGACGTCCCTACACACGTCCTGGATACCACCCGACTCTGCCATTGCGTTTGTCTGGCAATCTCGTATGATTCAAGTGCTAACGCGGCCCATCTCGGCATCGATAGCGTGGGGGGATAGCCAAACCGAATACCGCACCACAGCCCCCGTTTTGCACCATTCCGATAGCTTTACTCCGTGCTCACACGGTGTGGTCGGCCGCACTGGCACGCGTCACAATTCGAGGGACCCATGAGGCACCTCAAGACTGCGTCCCGTCACATATGGCAGCCCATTGTCCGCTTTCCCATCCTCGGCTTGCTTATTGGCGGCACGCTCGGCCTGGCGTACACCCAGGTGAGTCGCCTACAAGGCCCCTGGCTCACTGTTGCACTAACCGGGTCTTCTGGTCTGATTGTCGGACTCGTCCTCGGAGGCGTCTTCAACCGCCGCTTCACAGATATGGCCCTTCAGGATGTGGAGGTCAACATCCCCCACATCAGCACAATGAAATTCGTCGTCAACGCCAAGTATCGACAGGTCGCCTGGAAGCTCTTCATAGAGACCATCACTCGTGTCTCTACACAGCCCCTCCATCCGGAGCATGGATTCTTGAGAGAGGCCCTCGATTCCTTGCACCTCCTCTTCACCACAACAAGGGAGCTACTCCAGATCATGGAGCCTTCCAGACCTCTGGGAAACGGACCGACGGTCGAAGGGCTCGCGATACGCATGCTTAATGCGGAGATGCGCCCCTTCCTATCCAAGTGGCATCCACTTCTCACCCGGTTTGAGGCTGCCACGCCGACACGCCCCGACCGCGAATGGGATCACAATGCTGAGTTCAGGACAGAGCTCGAGCAGCTTCGGGCAAGGCTCCTCTCGTACGCATATGCATTCGGCCAGCTTGCCGAAGTCAAAGATCTTGGCACTTACTTCCCGTCCGATTTCCTCGACCAATCCAAGGGAGGATGAACCCGATGGCCGCCACTACCCGCAAAGTCTTCATCTCGTACCACCATGCTGATCAGTCCGAGGCCGATGATTTCGTCAAGACCTTCGACGAGAAGAAGCAGGTATTCATATCTCGTGCCCTGGGTACTGAGATGGACCCCACGATCATCGATAGCGGTGACCCCGAATACGTCATGAGACGAATCCGCGAGCTCTACCTAAAGGACTCCACCGTCACAATCATCCTGATTGGAAAGTGCACGTGGGCAAGACGATTCGTAGATTGGGAGCTACAGGCTTCGTTGCGCCACGGGGACAAGACTACCCCCAACGGCGTGCTCGGGATCGTGCTCCCCTCAGCAGGCAAGACTCCAACCGCCCCGGATCGGCTCAAGGTGAACCTTAAGGGAAAAGATGTCGACGAGGGGTACGCTCGCTGGCATTGGTACACTTCATCGGCTACTGACCTCGGCACATGGATCGAAGATGCCTTCGGAGCTCGCACTTCCAGGGCCCGTCTCATTGAGAACCCCGTCGAGCGGTTCAAGTTCAATAAGCAGTGTCCGTAGCCGGGGCACCCCCCTGGCAATCCGGAGAGCATCAGACCGAAGGCCTGTGCGACGGTAACACTGGGGCTTTTAAGCACAAGGTTACAGGTTCAAGTCCTGTACGGCCCACAAACCGAGCTACGCTCGCGAGGCCGCTGGCGCCATGCGTTTCGCCCCTCCAACTCCTTGGCAGCGGTGACTCCAGGCCTAATACGTGACCATGTTGTTCGCCACAGCAACCGTTGTATAGTGAATACGATGTAGCCTAGCTGTGGGCGCAGATACATATCACAGATAGTAGCACCCTGCAGACCACTATTCAGGCTAATGTGTTTCGCCGTAAAGACGCCCAAACGTTCGTGGTTCTATACAGATCGCCCATAGGTCGCTATTCGATCCGCTCCATACACATGTTGGCCCGCACCTGCAACAAACTACCTGATAAAGACAAACATGCCGTCACTCGTTGCTAGATACAAGGAAGCAAACCAGTTCGCCCGCAATCGCCTGCAGATAGCAAGTCAACTGTTCGAAACATCTACGGGGGTGGTTGAAGCCGCGCTCATCGGTCATGGCCGCGCCGTTCTGTTGTCGCATGGCAGTGGCGGCGGTTACGATATGGGACTCTGGTTAGCACATCTAATCGGCGGGCAGTTTCACTATATCGCGCCATCACGCTTTGGGTATTTGCGATCGCCAATGCCACCCAAGCCTACACCAGAAACTCAAGCAGACACATATGCAGCATTGCTTGATACGCTCAATGTTAGCTCCGTCATTGTCATCGGGCTCTCTGCTGGAGGTGCATCTGCTTTGCAGTTTGCACTACGCCATTCTGGGCGTTGTCACGGTCTCGTCATGTTGTCAGCCGTAAGTCGACCAGTTCCCCCCTTGCCGCCTATCTTGAAGGCAATCTATCCTTTCATGCTAAAGTCAGATTTCATCCCTTGGCTATTCTACTCCATAGCCCCTCATGCAGTCTTTCAGGCAAATGGAGTTAGTCGTGCCTTGATTGCCCAAATCCAACTTGAGCGAGAAGACATACGTCTCCTTGATGCACTCTACCAAACCACTTTTCCGTCAACCCTGCGCCGTGAGGGCATGATAAACGACATGCAGCAACTAACAATTCTTCCGTCCTATCCAATAGAGCACATCACTGTCCCTGCTCTTGTTGTTCATGCAGTCAATGACCCAATCATACCTTTTGAATCGGGAGAGTATTCAGCACACACAATACCCAATGCGCAGTTTCTTAGATTAGAAGATGGAGGACACTTTGCATGCGTCACCCATCGCAAAGTAACAATGCCGATTGTTCAAGAGTTCCTAGATCGCTACGGCGTCTAAATTCAGTTCGTGCGGGCTAGCGCAGCGTGCGCCCATGCGGGAAGCCCAGCCGTGCTGTGACAGTCCGCTGGGACGGAGGGGGGACGGTCTGCGCATGCCAGGCGAAACCGGTTGGTGGACCGTCGTTCGCCATGCCATGACCTGGCTGGGCCGCTCGCCATATCTTGGCCGAGAGTACCGCAAAGCACAATGCGGTCCCGAGTGGAATAGGGCATCACTTGGCCGCTCCGGCCAAGGTATACTTTGCGTCACACAGTCACACAACACTGGGGCTTTTAGGCACAAGGTTACAGGTTCAAGTCCTGTACGGCCTACCAATCGACCCACGCTCCCGGACCCGCTGGCGCCACATACGACTCCCCCGCTGACTTCCTGGCTGCGACGTCTCCGCAGATCTGCCGGGTGACGACGCTCTTCGCCAGAGCCACCCCATCCTCTCCCGAAGCCACCAGCACCTGGACCTCTTCGACCCCATTGCGATCGGGGCATTCCGCCGGTTGAGAGCTCCTGAGGCTGCCATCCGGAGGCAAGCCGAGAATTCCTCGTTGGATACAAGTAGCCGAAGTGCACGGGTCTCCTGCGAGTGTGGTATCAATGCGCATCCAGCGGAGTCCCCGGTCCTCGAAGAACCGGCGGATGGAGGAACGAGCCTTGGCGCAACGGTATCTGCGGATCGTTGGAGTGATGGCGGCAGCGACCATTCTCTTGAGTTCCTGCCGCCAGGCATCGGCCTCCCCACCTGCGACCATTCCCGGAACGCCCGGGGGATCGGCCACAGAGACTCCTCCACCACCTACCGGAACCCAAACCATCACGCCGACAAGTACGCTTGAGGCGTCCGCGACACCAACGCAAGCCCCCCGCATTAGCGTCTCCGAGAATACACACTGTCGATCCGGCCCGGCTGTTGAGTATCCATCACAGGGGGTGTTGGAGGTTGGCAAGGTCGCCGAGGTCATAGGACGGAGCGCTGAGCCGGGGTATTGGTTTGCCATCGGCGCAGGGCTGCCGGTCGATGGTTGCTGGCTGTGGGGTGAGTATGCTCAAGTCCAGGGGGAGGTCGAACCCTTGCCGATCTTCACACCGGCGCCCAGCCCGACGCCTGCGGTTGGCTTCAATGTCTACCTGAGAAGCTTCGAAAGCTGCGGAGACACGCACTATGCTGTCTTTGCAGTCAAGAATGTCGGGGGGACGCGGTTCTGGTCTGGGTACGTCGAGGTACAGGACTCTGCAACTCGAGAGACACTGCACGAGTCCACGGAACGTCATCCGTTTGCGGCCACAGTCCTGCCCGTCTGTCCTCCTGATCACGGGAATGAGCTCTGGCCGGGCGAGACGCGCTACATCCACGCACCGATCCCAGGAGACCGGTCGGGCCGCGCGGCCATCGGCATCATTACTCTGTGTACAGCGGACTACCAGGGCGGATGGTGCATGCCGGAATACAGCTACTTCACGCTGCCGTAGGGGACATTGACTCGGTAGATGAAGTCCGCGGCCGAAGATCAGATTCGGTGCCGAAGCCAGTTCGGCGGCAGACACCCGTCCCCCGGCCGTCCCCAGGGCGGCAGAGCACCCGAGGATGTTGATGTGCCTGCCTGGCCATACCTATTCCAAAGGGCCGCATGTTCCGCGACCGAGTCCGCTTCCATCCAAGGGGAGTGCCCGGATGAAGGCCAATAGGCACCTCGCCTCCCGGGATGCAGAACATCCTGCCCAAGGAGTTGAGGCAATTCGACTAGGTTGGCCTGCCTCCCGAGATCCATAGAAGTGCTGTGGCCCTCAAGAAGCAGATCCGTGGCGAGGGACGAAAGACCTGGTCGCCTGCCGCCATCGTGCCGGTATTGCCGAGAGCATCTTTGCGCCGTCGTCAGCCCTCGATTGAGTCCTGATCTTACGGAGCCAACTGACTCTGATACAATCCTCGGCGCTGGGTCTCGATCGCACAAACTTGCAGGTTCGAGTCCTGCACCGCCCCTCAGCCCCGCCGGCGGCGGGGCCTTTCGCAGCCTCCGGCCGCCGCCAAGACTCCACGGCCGATCGCCTGACTGACATGGATGCTTCGCTGCTGGGTGAACTCGCCTCGCTGGCCACCGCGCTGTGCTGGACGGGGTCGGCGACCTTCTTTTCGATCGCCAGCCGGCGCGTCGGCTCGGTCATCCTCAATCGCACCCGCGTGCTGCTGGCAACCGTCTTCCTTCTACTCACGCATACCGCGCTGCTCGGCACGCCCCTTCCACTTTCCGCCGCTCCCGAGCGCTGGCTATGGCTCGGACTCTCCGGCATCATCGGCCTGGCGATCGGCGATGCCATGCTCTTCCAGGCCTACGTCCTCATCGGCCCGCGCCTCGGCATGCTGATGATGGCCGCCGCGCCGGTGATGAGCGCGCTGCTGGCGCTCGGACTGCTCGGCGAACACCTGCGCCCTCTCGAATGGTTCGGCATCCTGCTGACCGTCGCCGGCATCGCCTGGGTGGTCACTCGCGGCCGCGGCCCCCTGCTCGACCGGCACCAACCGCACTACGTGCGCGGCCTGGTGCTCGGCCTCGGCGCGGCGGCCTGCCAGGCCGGTGGACTGACGTTGTCCAAGCTCGGATTGGGCGGCGACTTCCCGGCGCTCTCGGGAGTCGTCATCCGCATGCTGGCTGCCTTCGTCGTTCTGTGGGGTTGGACGGTCGCACGGGGTCAGGCGCGTCCCACCTTCGCCAGGCTGTCCCAGGATCGTAGCGCACTGCTCCCCGCGTTCGCCGGATCGATCGTTGGTCCGTTCCTGGGCGTGTGGTTCTCACTGATCGGCGTGCAGCTGGCGCCGGTCGGCATCGCCAGCACGATCATGGCCCTGCCGCCGGTGTTCCTGCTTCCCATCGCCCGCTTCATCCTCAAAGAGCCGATCAACTGGCAGGCGTGGGCCGGCACGGGCGTCTCCATGGTCGGCATCACGTTGCTGTTCCTCATCTGACCGGTTGGGCCTCCGCGGGATGCCTCGGGGCTCGCCTCGGCCTCCCGCCGCGGCTGTCCCGCAGGCGCGCTTTCGGGTCTTGTACGCGTCGCCTGGCGAGGCGGACCTCAGCCAATGCCTTCGAATGCCCCGCCCCGATCGAAAAGGATGATGCACCCATCGGCCACGACCCAGCGCGTCCCGGCGTCCAGCGGCGCCGCCGCCCAATGGAGGTCGGCAATCCCGAACTCGACTTCCAGCCCATCAGCATACCAAACACGCACGGAGATCACCCGGCCCCAGTCCTCGCGTTCGATTCGCAATGGTTCGCCAAGTGCGTGGACCCAGTCTGTGTTCGACAGCAGTCCTTCCGGCCGGTCGGACACGACAACCAGGTCGACGTCCGACTCAGGCTTAGCCGCCTGCCGCGCGTAGGAGCCGACCAGCGCCACGCCGATAACGTTCGCGTACGCTCCCGCCCATGCCTGCACATCCTGGATCAAGTGGGCGACGCGTTCCGGGATCGCTGGCGACATCGGCCCTCCTGCCTCGCCAGTCGCCTCGCGGCACGATCGGCCGCTGGGCTGCCGGCGCATGCACACCACTGATCTCAGATCCGCGACGACCTCTCTTCGATCCTCACACAACTAGCCCGCGCCGCCCATACTTGGGGCACGTAGCCGGCTCGAGTGTGCATGTCGCGAGCGGCAAACGCTCGACAAGGTGCCCGCGATGCAACGCTCTTCCATGTCGTCGGCAGATAGGCCTAGGGCGCTCGTGGCCGCGGCCCGTCCGCCCGCGTCCCGCCTCAACCACGCGTCACATTCTACGCTCGGCTTAGGGGCGGGTGCAACAAACCGCCCGGCCGAGATCACCCTGCCGACCCAGGCCGAGAAGGTGACGCGTCTTGAAGGCGTGTTCCGTCAGTGCGGGTTGAGGCTGGCCAGCCATCGGCAGGTCAAGACCGGTGATCACCTGATGTGCACCTGGGAGGCCCGCGGTACTCCCCGGAACCACGAAGCGCTGCTGGAGGCGCTGCTAGACGATCCCGACGTGCACGGCTTCCGCTACTAGCCCGTCTGCAGGCCTCCAAGGCCGAAGACCCAAGAGGAAGGCGGTTGGGCGGGACCGAACTCCGGCCCCGCCCGACGTTGCCTGGTTGCGTCGCCCGGCATCCCGCCTAGGCGTGCCTGCTCAGGCGCCGAGATGGGATCGGCGTTTGGGCACTATGCGCCCGCGGGTTCAGCCGTCGGCTGAGGGCGGGGGTGAGCCTCGCGCCAGGCCTTGACCGCTTCACGCAATCCCTGCCCGGCTTCCTTCATCGTCTGCGCCGCCCCGCGCAGGGCGCCGCCGGCGCTCTTGACGGTCTCGAGCGCTTGGGCCTGATCGGTCACCTTGCCTCCGCCATTGAACCCGGCGTGCGCATCGATAATGGCCGCGGCTTCCTCGTGCTGCCGCTCAGCCTCGGCGATCTGGCTCTCGAACGTCGCCAGCGCCGCCTCCAGGCTGCTCACGTCCACGCCGTTCGCCTTGGCCTTCTCGATCAACCCCGACAGCTT
>Ga0315273_10009539_pt1 | contig 12316 bp, 9 predicted proteins | sample YL17G02_0_MG_FD_205753 | JGI IMG/M metagenome (GOLD analysis project Ga0315273, IMG submission 205753) | Sediment microbial communities from Yellowstone Lake, YNP, Wyoming, USA - YL17G02_0 | ecosystem: Environmental > Aquatic > Freshwater > Lake > Sediment | place: USA: Wyoming | collected... | reverse complement strand
GCCGGCACCTCGATCTACACGGGGACACCACCGGACGCCGCTGAAATCAGCCGCCGCCTCGATCTCTACTATGCACCCTATCATGACCAGATCGGAAAACTGATCAGCGAGATGCGCAAGGGATCAGCCCACGTGCTGTTCTTTGATGCTCACTCGATACGGCGCTCAGTGCCGAGCATACGCCCAGAGCCTTTTGCCGACATGATCCTCGGCGACCAAAACGGTAAAACAGCGGCGCCTGAACTCACCCTTGCCGCCCTCGCGGCGCTAAGAAACGCCGGCAGCTACGCAATTGCCGAAAACGACCCATTTAAAGGTGGCTACCTAACCCGGCGCTTTGGCCAACCATCGGCCGGGGTGCATGCCCTCCAGCTGGAGATGGCGCAGGATATCTACATGAACGAAGACAGCGTCAGCCGCTCGCCGGCCAAAGAAAGCGCGACCGCGGCTGCACTAAAATCCTTGTTTGAGAATCTGCTCAGTACGCTCAAGCAGCTTAAACCAATATGATCACCGCATCACAAAAACACCGTTATCTGCACTGCTCAGCGCTACGTCAGCGCGATGCTTGGATCAGTCCCGCTTATGTCGAACTTGACGCACAAGGCATCATCGTCGGCATCAGCAATACTGCAAATCCCGACGTTGAAGAGTGGGAAGCAGTTTTGGGCTTGGTCATTCCCGGGTTCCAAAATGCGCACTCCCATGCCTTTCAATACGTGATGGCAGGCCTAGCCGAGTATCAACCAAAGGGCCGAGTAGGCGACAACTTCTGGGCTTGGCGCGAGGCGATGTACCGCTGCGCACTTCAGATCACCCCTGAAGACATGCAAGCCGTCGCTACCATGGCCTACGCCGAAATGGTGCGGCATGGTTACACCGCCGTCGCTGAATTCCACTACCTCCATCACGACCAAGACGGCCACTTCTACAGTGACCCAGCCGAAATGAGCCGCCGCTTGATTGCCGCAGCAGAGGCCGCTGGCATCCATTTAACGCTGATTCCAGTGCTGTACCAAAGAAATAACTTCGCCGACCCTGCAAGTCGCGAGCAGCGACGCTTTCTACATGCCAACATCGATGACTATCTAAATCTACTCAGCGCAGTTGGGCGGGCGGCAGCGGCGGTACCCGGGACCATCGTCGGCCGTGGGGTTCACTCGCTGCGGGCAGTCGCCCCTGCCGAAATCATTCAGGTGCTAGGTGGTGCCTTCACCGGACCAGCGCACCTCCATATCGCCGAACAACCCAGCGAAGTCGAACATTGCTTAAAAGCGACTGGTCAGCGTCCGGTCGCATGGCTACTCCAACATCTGCAGCTGGATCAACGCTTTAGTTTAATTCATGCCACTCACCTCGATCAAACAGAAATAAGAGACCTCGCCACCAGCAAGGCGATCGTGGTCTTGACACCGTCTTCAGAGGGCAACCTCGGCGACGGCTTGTTTTCCTTGCCTGCATATTGGCAACTAGGCGGCCGAGTGGCCATCGGCAGCGACAGCCAGGTCACACTAAGTCCGCTGGAAGAACTGCGCTGGCTTGACTATAGCCAGAGGCTATACGCATTGAGACGCCAAGTACTTAGTATCAACCCCGGTCAGGAATATGGCGACGAGCTCATCACCGCCGCATGGACCCAAGGCCGCCTGGCGATGGGCCAAAAGGCCGATGAATTCTTCGCGGTAGGCGCAGCCTTTGACGCCGCGGTCATCGATCCAGAGCATCCTGCCATCTATGGAAAAGGAGAAAGCAGCTGCCTGTCTGCACTGGTTTACAGTGGTAGTAGCGACTGCCTATTGGGCACTATGCGCCGCGGCCGCTGGGTGGCTAAATCCGGCCGCCACCTTGGGCAAGAGGCGATCCGCCGTGAATACCACGCAGCCATCGATGCTAAAAATGCGCGCGTGCCATCTGCATAAGCTCAATGGATAAGCGCCTTCACCGCGGATTTTGAGTCGCGCAGCTCACTGCGAAACTTCGAGCGCAGCTTAACCATCTGCGACATCGACTGCGAATTGCGCCCCTGGAGAAAAAATCCCGAAGGGGCCTGTGTTTTGCCATCGATATTAGCGGCAGAGAAATCGATACTAGTGGAGTCTTTACCAACAAAAGTCGTGGTATTGACGCTGTCCTTGACCGCTGCATCCGCGGCAGCCTCAGCGCTAGCCGAAGTGCTCGTTAAAAATCCGGCAGCCACCACGAACAAATAACGGACGATTGATATTTTCATTGCAATTCCTCCATAAAACCGCGATTTGCTCCTACTTCAGGGCCTTTTCTAGATCGCCGATCTCTTCGCCTGCGGCTGGGTCGTTAGCGCTGTCAGGAATCACCAACTCCTTTTCCGCAGGGCGCTCCTGTGGCGCAGCGGCTGTTTTAAGCTTAGGCTTGGGCGCCGCTTTGGCGGCATGCGCTGGTCCGGCGTTCTTCGCTTTGGCCGGGGCCGCGCCGCCAACCTTTTTTGGCGCTTCGGCCTCGTCGTTAGCTTCAGCTGCGGCTAGGCTCTGCAGATCTTCGTCGGATACCTTCTCGCCCTTGGCGCCTTGCTGCCGCTGTATGTCGCCAATCAAAGCAAATACCTGGTCATTATCGCTAGCCCTACCGTGTATGTTTTTGACGTAAAGCTTTAGATGCTCCAAAGCGTCATCTAACTTGCCTAGGTTGCGCTCGACGACCGCGAGGTTGTAAAGCACTAGGGGGTTGGTTTCGTCACTCTTTAACACCTCGCTTAGCATCCGCAAAGCCTCATCACTCTGCCCGCGGCTAGATTTGATAATCGCTAGATGGAGCTTTGCATCGAAGTGATTGGGTACACTCTTTAAAATACGCTCAAACTCGGTTGCAGCTTGATCGATCTGCCGATATTTAAGTAGCAGCACGCCTAGGTTCATGCGCACAGCAAGGTCATCGGAATTGACCTTGAGAGCCGCCTTAAATAAAGCCATAGCTGCAGAATTGTTATTGTTTCTCAGCTCGATCATGGCCATCATGTTGAGAATACTGCTGTCCTTGCTGGCCGCGCCACCAACCGAGTTGATAAAGATAGAAGCCATATCGTAGTTACCGCGCCGCATCGCGATTGCGGCAAGGATCTTGCGGGCATCTCTATTAGTCTGATCTTTGCGTAAGACGGTCTGGCAATTTTTTTCGGCAGCATCTAGTTGCTTCATCGACACCTGCGCCGCGGCTAGCGACAACAGCGCAGGAATATCGTCGCGGTGCTCCCTCAACCCACCCTTAAGCGCCGCAACAATATGGGTTGCCTGTTCTTGCTTTTGCCCGCCGACAAGCGCGGTGCGCTGGTCGCCGGACGAATAGAGCGAGACCTGCCCACGCGCCTGATCAACGTTTGAAACATCCTGGGATGTGGTCTTGCATCCGACAAAACTGCAGGCCAGGGTGACTATACCTAGCTGAATGACAGTCATCATTGGGTCTCTAGACATCTGCGCACTCCTTTCAAGATTATAGCGTTCAGGGCGCAACCAAAACGGCGACCGGCTTACTCAACTTGACTTCGTGTGACATATAACTGGGCTCGGCGGACAACTCATCGACCTCCGGATGGCGATCGGGGGCCAGTTCAACCATCTTTTGATATGTTCTTCTGGTCCATACTGTGAAGGTCTCGACTTCGCGCGACCGCTTATAGGCCGTTTCGAAGAATTTGTAGGCCTCCTCTTTAAGCGGGAAAGCGACCTTTTCGAGTTCAGTTTTCACCTTGTCGACTTCGGACTGTGAAGCTCCGGGAGGAGCCGGGGCCTTAAATAACGCGCTAGCAAAATTCTCATGTGCCTCACCAAGACGGTACAGAGAAGCGACACTGAATTCGGCACTGCCTAACTCTATGATTTGTTCGTAGTTGGCCGCCAGTTTGACCAGCTTCGATTGCTTATCGCCGACTTGCTTCTCAATCTTAGCGCCATCGTTAAGCGGTGTTGCAGCAAACTCCGCATAGAGCGGCTCGTTAAGTTTAAAAGCGGTACCCGCGACGGTAGCGCGCGCGTCGTAAGCGGCCGGCGCCCCATTGGCGAGCAACGCCTTGACGACCTTACCCAAATTTTTCAGGCCGCCTATTCTGTCTGTTCCAGCGACTTCAATGCTCGCGGCCTTAGCTGCAGCATATAAAGCGCGTTCTGAGTCGGCAGGATAGCGGGTAGCGAACTGCCTGTAGGCTTGGACGGCCTCGGGTAACCGACCCTTTTTCTCTAATAGGCTCGCTAGCTCAAGAACGGCATCGGGCGCAGCTACTTGATTAGAGTAGCGCTGACCATATAGCGTCAGCGCGATAATCGACTGATCGATGTTCTTCACTCCTTTATAGAGGATCGCCGCATTGTAGAGAGCGTTACCGGCCCTTTTGTCCTGCGGAAACTTGCTGGATAAGCGCTGATAGTAGTCCGCCGCTTCGGCGAATTTAGCCAAGGTCTCATGCGTGCTGCCAATACTAGCAAGCACGTCCGGCACCAACGGCGATTGCGGATATTTTTCTAAAAGCAGCTTGGCTGCAGATATCGCACTGTCGATGCGTCCGATTTTATAGTTATTATTCATGGCATTGAAGACCGCGCGGTCAGCATTTACGTCGGCTGGAAATTGTTTTTGAAATTCCAAAAATCCTGCCGCCGCCAGATCGAATTTTCCTGCCTTTTCAGCGGCCATAGCCCGCCTGAATAGACCGCTGCGGAGCAGATCCGTAACATACTTACGCAGACCTTCATCCATGAGCTTATCTTGTTTGGTAAAAGCTTGGCCCCAGCTAATGACCTTATTCCAGTCTTCCTTATCAGCATAGTAGCCCAAGACTACCCTGACTGAGGCCTTGGCCTGCTTCGTTTCCGGAATCGATTTAGCAATTCTATCAAATCGAGCAATCGCCTCTGGATAATGTCCGTATTCAAATGCAGTCTGGGCTGCGGTGAAACGCATGGCATCGCCATCCTTTTCCTTCGGCAACAACACCACATATTGATCCATCGTCTCGATTAATTTCTGCTTTGCTTGCGGAATTTCCAGAGGCTTGGCTACCTGCCCAGGGGGCGGTAGCTGCGGCCACTTGGTGTCCTGAACCAGCTGGTTGATCGCCGCCACAGCGTTGAGCGCTGCAGGCTTCATATACTTGCCGTGTGGTTGCGATTTTGCGACTATGAAATAATGGCTCGAAGCAGACTCGAACTGCTTTGAATCGAATTGTATTTCGGCTAGATAGTAGCGAATATCGTAGGCATTGGGATGCGCCGCAAATGACGCTAAATAAAGGCTGTAAATCTCAGCAGCCTGACGTAAGTATTCTGCACTCTTCGCCTTTTGTCCACGCTGGTGATACAAGGCACCGAAGCGATGGGCAGTCAATTCGCATAAATGCGTAGCTTCGGCGCTGGCCTCTTTGTCCTTTGCATTAGCAGCAATCCAGGCCGCCGCGCCAAGGTATAAGGAGTGCATGCGTTGCAACTCAGCGACGACCGCGATGGGATTATTGGTCAGATCATACAGGTCGATGAGCTTGGCATGAATCACCGGATTATTGGAGCGTGCCGGCGCATCCTTAAGTAAACGCTGGAAGACAGCGATTGCCTGGGCGTTCTTACCCTGGTCGACGTAAATATTGCCGAGGCGCTCGAGCATCATATAGAATGCGCTCTCCTCGCCTATAGTCTTGAAGTACTTCCAGGCTGAAGTTACATCCTCGGCATCAGCCCACACCATGACGAGGTCATTTAGGGCCTCCTGCCGCAGGTTCATATTGCTTTTGGCGGTACTCTCATTTGAATTTTTCTCGGCTAGCTTAACCACCAATTTAAACGCCGCTGTCGCCTTTTTATAGGCCTCTATCGTTTCAACCTCATTACGCGATGGGGCGTTATAGTAGGCCCAACCGAGCTTATAGACGGCGTATGGGTACGCCTTATTTTCCTTAAAATCCATGCATTTTTTGTAGTAGGTAATCGCATTGGGAATATCGTGTTTTTCGAAATAATATTCGCCTAAAGACAGGTAGGTGTCAGGGATCAACGGCGACTTAGGGAAGGCATTAATCAATTGTTTGTAATAATCGACAGAAGTGTCTTTACCCATCCGCGCAAGAACACGAGCCAATGAATAGAGCGCTGCGTCGGAGCGTGGATGCCGGGGGAATTCAGAGGCCAATTTGCGAAACGAATTAGCCGATTGGATCATCTCACCCTCAGATCCGGCTGTGTTCAGTTTGGGTTCAGCACCCTTTTTATCCTTCTTCCAAACCTCCCAAGCCTTTTCGTAGGCAGACATCTCACCATCTCGAAGGTAATCATGGCGCTCTACATGCAGCTCGCCGACGCGTAACAACAGTTCAAATCGTCGCACGCTCTTCTTCTTCGTCGTCAGCAATTCTTCGATTGAAGCGATGGTCTTTAGTCGAAGCCCATCAGCTTTTTTAAGATCCACTTCGGAAATATCGCGACGATTGTCGGAGAAATAGCTGGCATTGTCCTCTAGGTTCGGAGCCTGTCTTTTGGAGGACTGCTTACCGTCTGCATGCTGCAGAACTCGCGCCTGAGCCTGGTGCGCAGACAATCCCAACAATAAAGCCACTGCGACTTTGTTGACCATAAAGAACCGAGTTATCTTTTGTATTCCTCTAATCATATCGGTCTCCTCATTTGCCATTTTTACCTTGAACCGTGCACATAGACTCTACCGGCTCGATGTAGTATCCCAATTCGTCCCACCAATATTCGCCATTGCGCGCATCCTTCCAGGATTGTGACTGTTTACTCCAACTGTTTACCTGCATGCGCTTGCTGACATTGGTGATTTTAGACGATGCGTGCAGCTCTTTACCGAGGAGCTGGTCCTTCTCGCTCATCAGCAACTCGACGTAAAGAAATTCTGCTTGCGCGAATAGCCGGTCGTAGTCCTTCTTCATGTCTTGTAATTCAGCCAAAAATCGCTTACCAACCTCCTTACGCAGGGCCTGCGCCCAGCGGTCCATATAACCCAGCGACTGGTTTGACCGAGTTTTATTGCCAAAGATGCCCTTTGCTTCAAGGCGACTCCTCTCCTCTATAATGGTGGCGTACTGATCACGCACTAGCAGCATGCTGTCTTTCTGTGCCGCAGTTTGCAAAATCGAACGCGATAGGCCCAAAGACTCTTCCGAGACACCCGCGACGAGATTCTCAAAGAGCGCATAGGCCGTCTCCGCGTCGAGGTGCTTTCTCGCAAGGAAGTCCGTTAGCTTTTCAACATCCGGCTGGTAGCGTTCCATGAAATCGGCCAAAGCGTTGCGGCTAGAGTCATAGCGGCATAGCCAGTAGTGGATCATAGCGCGTAACAGTGGTGCTTCCGGATTGAAAGTGTCTTTATAAAACGGGCTCTCGACCGCGTACAGTCCGCCTAAGGCATGCATGGGATAGCCGGCCATAAAAAGAGACCAGCTCTGCTCGAAGAGGGCATCATAGAAGTTCGGACCGTCACGCGACACGAGCCGATACATCTTTGACGACTCGCCAAACCGCTGCCGTTCATAATATAGGCGGCCAAGGGCCAAGTGAGCATAGTCAGCCATGTCACCACGCTGCTTTTCAGTAAGCGCTGAGAGCTTTTGGGCTGTGGAAAAAAGGATGGCCTTAAGCGCGTCTTCCGCTGCAGCGGGCTTTTCTAGTTCGATAAGGAGCATGGCCTGCTGGTATTTCGCTGGAAAAAAGTAGCGGTCACCAACCTTCAAATCACCATAAAACTTCAGGGCTTTGTCTGTCTGGCCGGCGTGCGCCGCAGCACTGCCTGCAAAATAGTTCCAGTCGCTACCGAATACAGGCGCCTTGCGGCCCTTTAAGTCGGTGCTACTGGCAACGATCTCTAATACGTTCTGAATCGGCCGCTTTTCTGATACTCGCTGCAGTATAATCCAAGCCGGCCCGAGCTCTGACGCCAGCGGGTCCGGTGCCAGTTTGACTGCCTGGGAGGCATAGATGGAAGCTAGGACCGGATAGCCCGCCTCAGTTAATAGTGATGCCTGCGATGACAACAGAGATACGCGGTCATTCATCGTCATCTTCGCACTATAGTCATGTAAATCAGTTAGCCTGACCCAAGTTGCGGCTCGGCTCGCATCACCGGTCCGATAGGCGCGCTTGACGGCCAGCAATTGTTTGTGCAATGCAGCTGGGCTACTCGGATCAGCGACTCGCGCGGGTTCCTTTAATTTATCCGCTTTTTTCGCAAAAGCCACTGAGCCACCTGCAATATTCGCGAGGATGGCGGTCAAAATGAATGTTTGGCTAAACTTTTGGCGCATATTGCTCCATTTCAATTGAAAAAGTAACCAACGCCAAAGTCGATACTCTTGGCGTTGCGGCGGGAAGTTAGACCTGCCCGTATTTCATTAAAAATCCTGTCCTTAAAATCGACCCGCACCGACCATGCCTGGCCAATATAAAAGCGCTCGCCAGCACCGAGTGCTATGGCCGTCTTGCTGCCCTGGTCGGTAGCGAGCATAGCGATGCCGGCAGTCGCGTAAATGTCAGTGTAAATAATCGCCATATTGAGCACATTTAGCTTGCCGTAAAAGGGTGCGACGATGGCATTGACGTCAAAAATCCGGTGAATCGCGTTAACTTCAGGATCCGGCGTAACGATAGTGTTGACGTCAGCTGGACCATTAGGGGTGTATGGACGGAACTTGAGCTTGTTGAGTGCCTTGCGGTCGGCTGAGCTAGTGACCGAAGTACGCTGTAATTGGACCTCCGCACCGATCCACTCATTGAAGAATAGCCCGAGGCGAAAGCCGGTCGAGCGCGTGCTAATATAGGCCTCGTCGAGCATGGTGCCAGCAATCAGCCCGAACTCTGGCCGCCACGTCTTGAGAAAGTAGCGATTTTGCAGAACATCGACCGGCTCCTTGCCCGACTTGCCGCGAATTTCAGCCGGATCAAGTTCGAGGCTAAAAGCGGCCCCGGCCCAGAGAAGGGCGACACAACCGGCTAATAGACGAGTAAATTTCATGAATCTGCTTCCTCTATTGCATAGGACAAATGGGCTAACGTGGTATCTCGGCCGACATTTTGCCGTCAGGTATGTCTTCGGACATTGCCGCAATAAATTTAGTTTGCCGGGAAAATTTTCTCGGAACAACTTCGGGTAGCCTAATTTAGAATGTAAGTCTGGATACTTAGTATGCTGTACTGACTGTAGACAGAACAACTTACAGTCATATATATTCAACAAAATTGTTGCCGCGAGAGGGATGGTAAGTGTCAAATGATAGCCGCGCTGCCACAGATGCCGTCAAGCCAGTTTCCCGCCTAGAAGAGGTGGGCACGTCCCATATGGACGACGAGATCTTCACTCGGCGTCCCGTGTATGCCATTGCGTTGGTGGTACTGATGGGCTTTCTGCTGCTGGCGGGGGCGACTAACCTCTATAGTGCCTCCGGTGGCGACTCCATGTTCTACTCACACATGAAGCAGATGAGTGTTGGCCTAGCGATCTTCAGCGGGCTAGCTTTTCTGGTCCAGCCGAAGCACCTAAACGCCTCGGCTTATTGGCTGTATGCCGCTATATGCGCCGGGTTGGTTGCGGTCCTAGTGATGGGTCATATCGGCTGGGGGGCTCGCCGCTGGATCACGATTGGCCCCATCAATGGCCAGCCTTCAGAGCTCGCCAAGATCATTGTCGCCATCGTCGCCGCCCGATTTTTTGCGGAAATGCAGCAAAGCAGCGCCTTTCGCTTAAGAGATTTATGGTTTTTGGCACTGCTTGTCGGCATCATGTTTGTCCTGATCTTCCCTCAGCCTGATCTCGGAACCGCAAGTTTCCTCGTCCTCATCGTCTGCACCCAGATCTGCTTCATTCAAATCGATTGGCGCAGTATCGTCATGCTGGGCTCGGCCGCAGCCATCACCCTGCCTTTGGGCTGGCGCTTTCTTCTTCTCGACTACCAAAAGACTAGGATTCTTAGCTTCCTTGACCCCAACTATGACACCCAGGGGAAGGGCTACAATGTGTTGCAATCGCTGATCGCGGTCGGCAGTGGGGGAATCTACGGCAAAGGATTTATGAACGGCACTCAGACGCATCTAAAATTCCTGCCAATGAGTCACTCGGATTTTATCTTTTCGGTATTTGCCGAAGAACATGGCTTTATAGGGAGCTCGCTGCTGCTCCTAAGCTTCGCCGGTCTAGGCTGCCTTGCACTGCTCATCGGAAGGCAGGCGAAGAACACCTTCAGCGCGCTGCTCGCGGTTGGTTTGGGCGCATTTCTGTTTATTGAGTTCGCCATCAATGTCGCGATGGTGTTGCGCATGTTCCCCGTCAAAGGTCTACCGCTACCCTTCTTCTCTGCCGGCGGCTCCAATTTAATCGTATCGTGTGCCGCAATCGGAATCTTGATCTCCATTGACAGGGATAATCGCGGTAAATTCCGCAATCGGCATATGCATGTGTATAGAAATTGAGGCTCGTAGTGCCAGGCTCCAAGCGAGAGGCCGCTGGCCATTGTTGCGGTGCCCGTGTAGTCTCAGAGACTGACAAAATCCGCGGACCGCAGCCGCATCTATCCTGGTGGATTCATGACAGTAACCAATGAGTCGGCCGGCCTCCGGGCGCCGTTGGCCCAAATTCGTGCCGCCGAGCCCAGTGACTACGCAGCGATGGTCAAACTTTGCGACGGCGCTAAGGTCTTCACCGCAACCGAGCTGGATTCGGCGCTACAGGATTTCGCCGCCTGCGACTCAGCCCTGGGGGACCGGCTAGTCGTCCACCAACAAGGCGAGGGAGCATTGCAAGGATTTATCCAATATAGCCCGGCACCGATCACAGATGGCAGTTGGTATATATACTGGATCGCTGTGGCTAAGCAGGCTCAAGGTGCAGGAATCGGAGCCACCCTATTAGCCTATGCTGAAGCCGACCTACGCTCCATAAGGGCTCGTCAGATCCTGATTGAAACCTCGGCCAAGCCGGCTTACGACGCGGCCCGCAGCTTCTATCTCGGGCGCGGCTATCACCAGATCGCCCGCATCCCTGACTATTATACGCACGGGGATGATAAATGCGTATTCCTCAAAAAATTGTAGTTTATCCTTAGACGGACCCTAAGGGCCCGTCAGGAAATAACTTGCACAGTGATACACAGACATCATACCTTGAGGTCTGATTAGTGCTACGGCGGATTCCGGCCACGATTGAAACAATTCCAAAAAGGGTTGCCCATGCAAAACGCATCTAGCCTACGGGTCAATGTCCGCGATGATGTCGATGTTCGTGCCAGCAAATATATCACCGGTGTTTATGTGCAGATGATGCTAGGCGTCATGGTCACTGCATTGACGGCCTATGCCCTGGTAACCACCGGCATCATGATGGATATCGCTGTGGCCGGCGGTTCAATGGTTATTTGGGGCATCTTCATCCTGCAGATGGGCACCGTCATGATGTTCCGCCCGATGGCGCAGACAGCTAGCCCATCTAAGTTACAGGGCTTATTCTATTTCTACACGCTGGTCACCGGTGTTACGGTCGGCTACGTTGGACTTATCTACACTGCCGCAAGTATCATGAACGTGTTTGCAGCGGCGGCGCTTGCCTTCGGTGGACTGGCCGCATTTGGCCATGTAACGAAAAGGAACCTCGGCGTCGTTGGCACGTTTTGCCTGCAGGCCCTATGGATGACCATTGGTCTGTCGCTGCTGTATGCAGTCTCCGGAATGATCCCATTCTTGCGGCCATTCGCGCAGACCTTAAACCTGACGACCGGGCTACTCGGCGTGCTGGTTTTCTCGGGCCTGACTGCATATGAGTCCCAACGCTTGAAAGAAAACGCATACACGCTGGCGCAAGGCAGCATCGATGAGCGCGGTCTATCTGCTTATACGACCTCTGGGGCGCTCATGATGTACCTAAACTTCGTCAACTTATTCTTTAGCTTGCTACGCCTGTTCGGCGATCGCCGCCGTTAGCCCTTGGCCAGCATGGCAGGAATATAGGGAGTTGTGCCGAGGTTTGCCCCTGCAGCTCTAGCCACTGTGGCCATCACATGTGCCTGGTTGGGTGCAGGGAGCGTGCCGTTTGAAAGTGTCGTCGGCATCGGATTATTACCAAAATCAGCGGAGTCCTTGCGCGACTCAGCGTTGACGAAGGTAGTTTTTACCAGGCTGGCAGGTCCGAAGATGAATGCCTCAAAATTCTGACTATCACCGCCTTCGGCACTGCGGCCGCCGTCGGAAGTGATAGAGACCAAGGCATTGGGATAGCGGGCGAAGATCTTTGTCACGGCCTGACCTACGCAGGATTTAACTTCGTTAGGGCTTCGCGCACCAAAGGCAACATTGCTACCACC
>Ga0315273_10009538_pt1 | contig 12316 bp, 12 predicted proteins | sample YL17G02_0_MG_FD_205753 | JGI IMG/M metagenome (GOLD analysis project Ga0315273, IMG submission 205753) | Sediment microbial communities from Yellowstone Lake, YNP, Wyoming, USA - YL17G02_0 | ecosystem: Environmental > Aquatic > Freshwater > Lake > Sediment | place: USA: Wyoming | collected... | reverse complement strand
GCAGTGCCATTTGAACATCCACGGCTCGAACCATCCGAGCGGACGCGTGCTCACGCGCTGAGCCCGACCGCGGCGAGGGGGACAAGGTGTTCACGCGCGCGGATCGACACTGGATCGTGGCGCTCCTGGCGGGCGCCCTGGCCGCGGGCCTCGGGTCGGCGACAGGCGCCCGCGGCGACACCGATCTGGGAGGCGCGGTGCTCTCCGGCGAGCTCGAGGCCGGGGGCAAGTTCCTGACCGGCGACTGGGGCTCGGCGCAGTTCCGCGAGTACCAGGACCAGCAGCCCGGCTTCTTCGGACAGGGCGACCTGCTGCTGGAGGACGCGGAGCACAGCTACTATCTCGGGCTCGGCTACGACTACGTGGGCTCCGACGACCAGACCTACGAAGGACGCTTCGGAAGCTTGGGGAAGTGGGGCGTCGACCTCCAGTACATGCAGTTCCCGTACGACTACAGCGAGACCGGGCAGACGCTCTACCTGCGGTCGGACAGCACGTACCGGCTCGCCCCCCCGTTGCAGGCGAGCATCCAGGCGACGGCCGCTGCGGCCGGAAAATCGGCGCTCCTCGGCCGCGCGCTCGAGAACGCGCGCGGCGTGAACCTGGAGTCCATGTACCGGCTCGGCCGCGCCGAGGCGAAGTATCTGCTGCCCGGCGACATGCAGGCGCGGATCGGCTTCAGCGCCCAGCACCGCAATGGCGCGAAGCCGCTCGGGCTGGGCTTCGGCAGCCCCGGCGGCAACTTCGCGAACTTCGCGGGACAGCTCGACGACTGGACCTACAACGCGAACGCGGGCATCGATTTCATCCGCGATTCGTGGAGCCTGGCGTTCGACTACGACGGCTCCTTCTACAACAACGAGATCGGCCAGCTCACCGTCGCGAACCCGCTCCGCGCCACCAACAGCGCGACGGCGGGATCCGCGTTCGGGCGCGTCTCCCGGGCTCCTGACAACGAGGCGAACACCTTCACCGTGACCGGCGGCTGGAAGGTCCCGATCGCCGTCCCGACGCGCCTGACCGGCACGTTCTCCTACGGCCAGCGCACCCAGGACGACGACTTCCTGCCGCACACCGTCAACGGGGTGATCGCCGCAGCGAACGCGACGTCGCTCGTGCTCCCAGAGCAGAGGCTCGACGGCCTGATCGAAACCTACCTCGCGAACCTCGTCGCGACCTCGCAGCTCACCGAGTCCCTCGACGCGCGCGTCCGCTACCGGTACTACGACTACGACAACAAGACTCCGACCCTCATGATCCCGGCCGACGTCGTGAACGACGCGACCTTCACGCCGGGCGAGGTCTCGAGCACCGCGAGCTCGTACCGGCGCCAGAACACGTCGGCCGATCTCACCTACCGGTTCGCGCGGCCGTTCAGCATGACCCTCGGCTACGAGTGGGAGCAGTGGAAGCGCAGCTCGAACCGCGAGCGGATCTACGCCGACACGAACACCGGCCGCATCTCGGCGAACCTGCGGCCGAACGAGCGCATCCAGCTGAGGGCGACCTACGAGCTGTCCGCCCGGGCGGGCAGCGACTACCGGCCCTACGCGCCGCTCGCGGCCAGCGTTCCGGCGGAGGACGTCGCGACGGACAAGCTCACTGGCCAGTTCGCGCTGCTGCGCAAGTTCGACCAGGCGAACCGCTGGCGCAACGAGGCGAACCTGCTCGCCCAGATCATGCTCACGGAGTCGCTCGACGCGACGATCGCCGGCGGGTTCGGCAACAACAGCTACGACGCGTCGAAGTACGGGCTCCAGGATTGGCAGGACTGGAACATCGGCATCGACCTCGGGTACAAGCCGTTCGATTGGCTCGGATTCAAAGCGGGCTACGACTACCAGGACGTCCGCGCCGACCAGAAGGACCGGCTGCGAAACGTGGCCGGCGGCGTCGCGATCGACAACCCCATCAACGATTGGTGGAGCCGCTGGCATGCGACCATGCAGAACGCGTACGCCGGCATGGACGTGACGGTGGTGCCCAGGTACGTGGACGTGCACTTCGGCTACGGGCTCCAGCTCTCCCGCGACCGCACGTCGACGAACGGAGTCTCCGGCGGTCCGTTCCTCGTGGACCTCAACTGGCCCACCGACACCAACACGCTCCAGTACGTCACCACCCGAATCGACTACCACGTGACCGAGATGCTGACGCTGCGGGCGGCCTGGCGGTGGGAGCGGTTCGACATCCACGACTTCCGACGCAGCAGCTCCTTCTACCCCTACAACCCGAACTCGAACAACACCACGGCGACCGGGGCGATCTCTCCGTCCACCGACGTCTTCCTCGGCGACCGCCCGGAGGACTACAACGTGAACATCGTGGGGTTCAGCGCGATCCTGAGCTTCTAGCCGGTCTCGCCGCTACGGCTTCCCGCCCGCGAGCTGCTGGGTGTACTTCGCGGCCGCGGTGATCTCGTCGCCCGTCAGCTTGCCCTGCATCGCGGGCATGCGCGGCACGCCGTCGCGGATCGCGGCCTCGATCTTCACCACCGCGTCGGGCGCGGCCCACTTCGGGTCGACGAGCGAGGCCGCCTTCAGCGCCTTGCCCGCGGGCGTCTGCCCGAGGCCGTCGTCGCCGTGGCACTTCGCGCAGTGCTTCGCGAACGCCGCTTTGCCGTCGTGGAGGGCGAGGGCGTAGAGCGCCAAGCCGACGACGAGGCACGGCGCCTTCCTGGCCGTCCAAACCCCGCTCCCTCCGCCTCTTCGGCCCGCCCCTTCCCGGGTTCCGAGAAGGAGCGTTGCGTCAACTTCCGCGGGGAAGAAGCAGCTTCGAGAGGCCATTCACAGCTGACGGCCGCGGCCACCTGCGATTCGGACGTGGTGTATCGCGGCACGGACTGATCGCGGCCCAGAAGCGCCGGGGCGCCGGACCCCTCGCGGGGCCGCGCCACCCGAGTGTGTCGGCGGCTAGGCGCCGAGGCGCCGGATCTTGACGCCGAGGCCGATCAGGACCAGGGCGATGAGCGCGAGCGCGACCGCCAGCCCGCGCCGCCGAGCGGAGAGCTCCTCGAGCGCGTCCCGACCGCTCGTGATGGCCGCCCGCGCCTGCGCGAGGCCCTCGGCATGCGTCGTCGCGAACGCGCTTCCGGGGTCGGTCTGGAAGCCGTGCACGAGCGCCTCCAGCCCGATCTCGGTGTCGACGGCGTGGTCGAGGCTCAGGAGCCCGCCCTGCACGGGAACGCCTCCCGCGCGCGCGCGGAGCATGATTCGCTCCGCGCGCGCGGTGAGCGAGGTGATCTCGCGCATGTGCTGCATGATGACCGCCGAGGTCCGGTAGCCCTGGTCGCTGCCGAGAGCCGGCTCGGCCGCGTGGCAGCTGCTGCACCGCACCACCGGCTCCGTGCGCTCGGCGCCGGTCTCCGGGTCGGGGTAGGTGATCTGGGTCTTCCCGATGCGGAAGCGCTGGAACAGGCGGGCGAAGGCCGGGCTCAGCGCGCCTGGGCTCGCTCCGTCGCCGCGGTCGGCCCCACGGTGCGCAGGCAGGGTCAGCATGCGATCCACCATCCAGTCGAAGAGCTCGTCTCCTCTGCGCTCCCCGGCCTCCGCCAGCAGCGCGTCGCGCGTGTGCGCGTAGCGCTCGCGCAGGTCCGCGGGCTCGAACGCCGCCGCCTCGACACCCGGGGCGTCCTCGTGGCAGAAGGCGCAGGGCCAGGGCGGAAGGGGGGCCAGGGACGCGAGCGTCGGCCGCATCACGGAGTGGTTCCCGTGGCAGGTCGCGCACTCGGCGAAGTGGCTCATGCCGGTCAGCGCCGCCTGCGGCTCGGGCGCCGCGTGGCACGCGTCGCAGCGTCCGGCCGCGTCCGCGAGGTACTCGTTGTGCTGGTGGAAGCCCTTGCGTTTCGCGCTCGCGCGGAACAGCGTCGCCTCGCGTCCGTGACACTGGCCGCACACCAGGGCGACGGAATCGACGCCCGGCGGGACGGCTCCGTGGTTGCCGTGACAGTCGTTACAGGTTGGCGCCGACAGGTCCCCACGCGCGAGCAGCGCGTTCGCGTGGACGCTGCGCTGCCAGCGCGCGTACTGGTCGGTCGGGAGCGGCGAGCCGTCCGCCTGCGTGGCGCCGGCCATGTGGGCGGGGTCCGCGTGGCAGACGGCGCAGGTGCCGGCCACGTGGAGCGGGTACACCGGCGAGCGTGGATCTCCGGCGCGCAGGATCCCGTGACCGCCGTGGCAGCTCACGCAGGTGGCGACGCGCGTATTCCCGCGCGCGAGCGCGGTGCCGTGGTGGCTCGTCCAGTACTCCCGCTCCTGGTCGACGCGCGCAGCGGGGTCGAAGCGCTTCATGTACTCGGGATCGGAGTGGCAGCGACCGCAGAAGCCGGGCACGTCGCCGCGCCCCGGAGCGCCGCGGAAGGGGCGCGGGGCGAAGGCCCCGTCCATGGCGGCTTCCGGATCGGCGGCGTGGGCCGGGTCCGGGTTGCCGCCGTGGCAGTCGTGGCAGGAGAGCCCGGCCTTCGCGTGCACGTCGTCGGCGAGCTTGCTCTCGAGCTCCTGCGCGGACTGCCCGAACGTCTTCGCATCGAGATGGCACGCCGTGCACGAGGTGGGCGGCGGCGACGCTGCGCGGCCGACGGTCGCGCCGAGGAGCAGCGGGACCAGCGCGAGCGCGTGCCGCCGTCTCATGGCCGCGCGCGCCTCCCCCCTCCACCCGTGCCGACACCGAGCACCGCGAGCACGCCGGCCGCTCCCACGACGGCGTACACGGGAACCCAGGATCGATAGCCCCACGCGGTCAGGGCCACGACGTACGCGACGCCCGCGACTCCCACGACGTCGAACGCCAGGCCCGCGGGACCCGTCCGCCGCCGGTCGAGGAATGGCACCAGCACGACCACCGCGCAGGCGAGACCGAAGAAAAGGATCGCGAGCGCTTCGTACTCGATCCCCGCGATCGCGCCGCCCGGGACGAGCTTCAGCGTCTGGAACATGAACACGAAGTACCACTCGGGACGGATGTCCGGATAGGCGGGCGCGAAGGGATCGGCCTTCTCGCCGAGCTCCCACGGAAACAGCGCCGCCAGCGCCGTGACCACCCCGAGCGCGAGGATCCAGCCGAACAGGTCGCGCAGCAGGAAGTCCGGAAAGAACCGCATGCTGCGCCCGGACCCGCCCCGCGCATCCACGGCGGGTGGCACGCTCATGCCCTGAGCCTGGACCTGGACGAGGTGGAAGGCGAGCAGCACCGTGGTGACGGCGGGCAGAATGGCCACGTGCCAGCCATAGAAGCGCGAGAGCGTGCCGCCCCCCACGCGATCGCCGCCTCGGAGGAAGCGGAGGAGCCACTCGCCCGCGATTGGAACCGTCCCGGCGATGTCGGTGCCGACCTTCGTCGCGAAGAAGGCAAGCTGGTTCCACGGGAGCAGGTACCCCGAAAAGCCGAAGGCGAGCAGCGCGAAGAACAGCAGACAGCCCGACACCCACGTGAGTTCGCGGGGGGACCGATAGGCCTTCAGGAAGTAGACGCTCGTGAGGTGCAGGAACGCGAAGAAGATCATCAGATTGGCGGACCATGAGTGGATCGAGCGGATCAGCCAGCCGAATGACACGGTGGTCATGATGAACTCGACCGACTCGAAGGCCTCGTCCGCGGAGGGGCGGTAGTAGAGCATCAGGAGCACGCCCGTAGCGACCTGCACCAGGAAGAAGAAGAACGTCATCCCGCCCAGGAAGTAGAAGATGCTGTAGCGGTGGACCGGGACTGTCTTGTGCGCGGCGAAGCCCCGGATCGCCGAGAGGGGCAGACGCTCCGCGAGCCACGCCGAGAGACTCACCTCACCTCCCTCACGGTCTCAGGCCCGCGACACCACCAAAGCGTCGGGCTGCCCCGGTCCCCGGGCGACGCGGTTGACCTCGAAGCGCTCCAGCGGCCGCGGCGGCGGACCGGCGACGTTGCGCCCGGTCAGGTCGTACTCTCCGTTGTGGCAGTTGCACCAGATGCGATGCTCGGCGCGCTGGTACTCGACGATGCACGCGAGGTGGGTGCAGGTGGCCGAGAACGCCCGGAAGTCGTCCTCCGCCACGCGGACCAGCAGCACCGGCTCGGCGCCGAAGCGCACGATCTTGAAGCCGCGCTCCGAGAGCTCCGGATCGCTGACGGTTCCCGCGTCCACCTGGTGCGTGGTGGCCTCGGGAACCCGGGGCGGGCTCAGGTAGCGCATCACCGGGTAGGCGATCGAAGCCACGAGCGCGCCCGCCGAGGTCGCGAGCATCCAGTCGAGGAGGCTGCGGCGCGACAGCAAACGGCGCGTCCCCGGCTCGGAGCTCATCCTCCTCCTCTCCCGCGCTCGCTCCTGGACGGCTACTTCGTGGCGCCCGGAGCCGGAGAGGCCGAGCCACCGGCGAGCTCGCGGATGTGAGCGGTGATCGCTTCGAGCTCCGCGTCCGTCACCTTCTCCGTGACGGCCTTGTGCTTCGGGTTCTCGCGCACGACGTGGATCACCGTGGCGGGCTCGACGTGGACCCATTTCGGATCCTTGAGGACGTGCGCCTTCATCGCCTTGCCGGCCGGAGTGTCCGCGGATCCGTCGACCCCGTGGCACTTGGCGCAGTTGGCGTCGTAGAGCTTCTTGCCATCGAGCGGCGCTTCGGCGGCGGCAATCCCGAAGGTCAGCCCGCCCGACAGAAGGCCGGCAGCGAGGGCAACGGTGCGTTTCATGCGAATCTCCGTCCGACGAGAGCCACGAGGACCGTTCCGCGGGATCGACCGACCGACACCGCGGTGCGCCACGACCCGTGCCGGAGTTCCCGATCGGACGCCGGTGCGCAGCGTACGCAAGTGCACGGCGCGTGCAAGAGCGACGTTGCGCTGGACGCCGCAGCGCCGGAACGCGGCCTGGCGTGGGGCTGCCGCGGCGCGACGCCGTGGGCGGCGACTCGTCGCGTGGGGCGGGGGGGTTCCAATCGGCGATCGCTCGTCCGTGAACGCGTGATTCCATCCCGCCGTGGGCGCACCACGGCCCTCGAGCGATCCCAAGACGGGAAGCGGGGCCCGCGGCGATGCGCCTCTCATGACTTGCGGGAGTCTCGCGGCCGGAGGCGGGAGGAGCGGAACGCGCCCTTGCGCCAGAGCAGGAAGATCTGCAGGGCGATCGCAAGGGCGACGAGCGGGACACCCAGGAACGCGAATCCGATCGCTGTGGTGCCTTGAGGGCGCAGGGACAGCGCAACCAGGATCCCCATCGCCACGAGCACCATCAACGAGACCACGCGGATCACTTCGCGGCCTCGCCACCGGTCAGGGCCTCGGCGGGGTGCGCTTCGGGATGACACAGTCCGGTGCAGGTCATTTCCCCGGAGAGGAGAGCCTGCTGCACGTCCAGCGGCTGATGCTCCTCCACGGCGCGGAAGCGCAACGAGGCGGCGTGGCAGCCCAGGCACGACTTGATGTCGAACGTGCCGACGAGCTGGATCGGAAGCTGGTAGTTGCCGGTCACAGTCCGGATCATGTGCCCGACACCCGACATCTTCGCACCGACGGTGCCCCAGATCCCATAGCCGCTGTGGCAGACGTAGCACGCCTCCTGGGTGGGAACGGCGCCGATCGCGAAGTGCTTCGAGGCCAGGGAGCCGTCGTCCTTCGTGACACTCGCCTTGAGCGGCGCCATCACATGGCACGAGCCGCAGAACGTGAGGCGCTTCGAGTCCTCGAGCAAGAGCAACCCACCGAAGAAGTAGCCCGTGAGCGGGAGCGCGATGAGACCCGCGAGCCCGCTCGGCAACGTGAGCCGACCGCGCCACAGGCCGACGACGGCGATCGCGGACGCGACGGCGGCACACAAGAGGGGAAGCAGCTGCATCCAGCCGAGTCCATTGTGTTGCCAGGGCGGGACGAAGAGCGGCCCGAGAGATGCGTCCATCGAGGATCCTTCCGCTGTCGTACGCGGCGGACATCTTACTTCACGCGGTGCATCCTCGACACGCTGTTACGAGGGGTTTCGCACAGAGCCGGCAGACGGATGAGCGACCCAAGCGATCATTTCCTTGAACTTGCCCCGCCTTCGTAGACACGCCAGATCGCACGAGAGTGCCGTAGGAGTGTGTCATGGAGAAGCGGGAGCGGAGATCGTTCTCGGACGAGCACAAGGCGGAAGTCGTCGCGCTCGTGCGCAGGGGCGACAAGAGCATCGCGGCCGTCGCCAAGGATCTGGACCTGACCGAAACCGCCGTGCGGACGTGGGTGCGCCAGGCCGCCGTCGATGCGGGTCGAGGCCCAGCCGGGGCGCTGACGACGGCGGCGCGTGAATACGGTGGAGATGGAGCGTGAAGTCCTAAAAGAAGCGACGGCCTTCTTCGCCAAGGAGAGCAAGTGAGACTTGCGATCGTGGCGGCGGAGAAGGCGCTCTATCCGGTGAGGCTGCTGTGCCGATGCCTCGAGGTCTCGCGGTCCGGTTTCTACGCCTGGCTGCGAGGACGACCGGCGTCGATGAGAGCGCGCGCAGATGCACAGCTTTCGGTCGAGATCGCGGCCTCGCATGCGGAGAGTCGCAAGACCTACGGCAGCCTCCGCAGCCTGCGCGACCTGCGAGACAGCGGGCGCAAGGTGTCGCGCAAGCGTGTCGCACGACTGATGCGCCACCAGGGCCTGGCAGGCTGTCGCCGACGGCGTTCTCAGCGCACGACGGACTCGAACCATCCGTTCCGGGTCGCTCCCAACGTGCTGATGCGGGAGTTCCAGGTGGAGGCGCCCAACGTGGCCTGGGCCACGGACAGGACGTACGTCTGGACGCAGGAGGGCTGGCGCTACCTCGCGGTAATCCTGGATCTCTTCTCGCGCCGGGTGGTCGGTTTCTCGATGAGCGATCGGATCACGCGCCAGCTCGCACTCGACGCGCTTCGCGAGGCGCTCGTCCATCGACCCGGGATCGTGGATCTGATCCATCACTCCGATCGCGGCAGCCGCCGGGGCGATGGCTGGGACAACGCGGTCGTCGAGAGCTTCTTCGGCACGCTGAAGGCCGAGCTCGTCCACCGCTGGCAGTTCGCGACGCGCGAGGCCGCAACGGCTGCGATCGCGGACTCCATCGAGAACTTCTACAACCCTCGCCGGAGGCATTCATCGCTGGGGTACGTCAGCCCGATGGTGTTCGAACTGCAGCACGCCACGGCGGCGCTGGCTGCATAGTCACGGTGTCCACGGAATCGGGGCAGGCTCAGACTTGGTGCGGCGGGTGGGCGCGCTCCTCCCCCTGCGCTGGTACCAGATCGCCCTGCGGCGAATCCACGAGCGGGGGTCGGGGGTCGGGGTGCCGATCTTCGCGCTGTCCGTCTTCTTGGCCGTCATGCTGGCCGCCATCCGCTGGCGGAAGAAGCCCCGGCTGGATTGACCCCGGGCGGACGACCCCGGACCGATCCCCCCGTTTAGACTGGACCCCGACTGCCCGATATGATCCCCCACATGCCGAACCTCCCCTTCCGACGCGGCCTCCTCGTCCTCTCGGCCCTCCCCCTCCTGCTGCTGGTCCGGACGGCTTCGCCGGCCCGGGCGGACTCCGCGCTGACCTGTGAGGCCATCCCGAGCCTCATGTCGGCGTACCTCCAGCACCACGTGCAGTACCACTCCCTGGACGACGCGCTGAAGACGCGGGTAACGGATTCCTACGTGCAGCGCGTGGATCCGTCGCGGACGCTGCTCCTGCAGAACGACGCGGACCGGATCGCCGCGCAGCTGAAGGGGAACCTGGACGAGGTCCTCCAGGGCGACTGCCACCGGCTCTCCGAGACGCATCTCGACCTGGTGAAGCGCGCGCGCGACATGGAGATCTTCGTGCGCTCGGTCGTGGGCAAACCGGACTATGCGGTGGACCCTAGCGTCGAGCTCGTGATCGACCCGGCAAAGCGCGGCTGGCCCAAGACGCCGGAGGAGCGCGACGCCCTCTACAGGAGCCTGATCCACTTCCAGGTGTCAAATTATCTTTCCACGGGCCTCTCCCTCGACGAGGCGAAGTCGCAGCTCACCCACCGCTATGAGCTGCTCTCGAAGCAGCTCGCGGAGCAGAAGCAGGACGACCTGAACTCCGCCTTCCTGGACGCATTTGCCACGGCGCTCGATCCGCACTCCAACTACTTCTCCCCAGACGACGCCGAGGACTTCCAGATCTCGATGGGCCTCCAGCTCGAAGGCATCGGCCTCGCGCTGTCCTCCCGCGACGGGTACTCCGTCGTCGAGGAGGTGATCCCCGGCGGCGCGGCGGATCGACACAAGGGTGTGAAGCCCAAGGACAAGATCATCGCGGTGGCGCAGGAGGGCCAGGAGCCCGCCAACATCATCGACATGAAGCTGCGCGACGTCGTACGGCTGATCCGCGGCAAGAAGGGCACGCCGGTCGCGCTCACCATCCTGCGCCAGACGGGCGACACGACGGAACGCTTCGGCGTCACCATCGTGCGCGACAAGATCGACCTCGAGCAGCAGGCGGCGAAGCTCCGCTTCGAGACGCGCGAGACCGACGGGCGCAAGCTGAAGCTCGCGATCCTGGAGCTGCCGTCGTTCTACGGCGACCGCGACGAGAGCAAGCGTCAGTCCGAACGCGACGTGCAGACCCTCCTCGAACAGGTGAAGGCGGAGAAGGCCGACGGCCTGCTCCTGGATCTGTCGCGCAACGGCGGGGGGCTCCTCGACTCCGCCGTATCGATCTCCGGCTTCTTCCTGAAGGATGGCGGCGTCGTCGCCGTCCAGCAGGGCAAGAAGGAGCCGAAGGTGATCGAGGACCCGGACGAGGGCATCCTCTACTCCGGCCCGCTCGTGGTGCTGACGTCACGCATCACCGCGTCGGCTTCGGAGATCCTCGCCGGCGCGCTGAAGGACTACCACCGCGCCATCATCGTGGGCGACGACCAGACCTTCGGAAAAGGCACCGTCCAGAGCGTCGTGCCGCTGCGCACCGGGCTCGGCGCGCTCAAGATCACCACGGCGCTGTTCTTCCGGCCGGGCGGCGAATCGACGCAGCAGGAAGGGGTTTCGTCCGACGTCATCCTGCCGTCGCTCAGCAACACGCCCGAGTTCGGTGAGGGGAGCCAGCCCTACGCGCTGCCGGGGCAGGCCATCACGCCGTTCCTCGACGGCGCCGCGAAGACCGAGCCGTGGCTGCCGGTGACCGACGACGTCGTGTCTTCGCTCAGCGACAAGTCGCGAGGCCGGGTGGCGACCGCGCCGGATTTCGCCGAGGTCGAGAAGCAGCTCGCGGAGGCGAAGAAGAACCAGGGCGTCGTCCACCTCGCCGACATCCTGAAGGCGAAGGACGGCGCCGCTGCGGACAAGGACCCCGAGACCGCCGCCAAGGAGGCGGCCCGGGAGCCCACGCCTCAGCTCAAGGAGGCGCTCAACATCCTCGCCGACTACGTCGTGCTGGACCAGCAGCGGGCGATCGTGCAGGTGCAGCCGAAGAGCGGCTCGACGGAGCAGTAGCCGATCGGAAAAGGCGATCCCGCAGCGCGTAGCGGCCGGGGGTGGGGCATGTCCCGCCTCCTCCGATGCGGCGCGACGGTCTCATGCACTTACACGCCAATGCGTGGGAGCCTCATAGTCGTCGGCAAGACATACCCCACCCCCGGCCACGGTGCCGCGAGGTACGAGTCGGCTTCTTCGGATCCGGACCGGAGATTCCGATCTTCCCAGCCTCCAATTCCATGCTCAAGCGATCGAACGACTGCAGCGCCGCACGAGCGATTTGCCTTCGTTCCGGTTCCTGGTCCGAGAAAAGCCGACGCGCGGCTCCGCGACCCGTGGCCGGGAGTGGGTCAGCTCCCGCGGACGACTGTGAGGCGCCCACCCGACGGCGAGGGCGCAGAAGGGATCGCCGCGCCGAGCGGAGGAGGCGGGAGCTGACCCACTCCCGGACGCTACGCGTCACGCGATCACGCCTTTCAGCAGCCTGCTAACGCGGCGCGAGGCCCTTCTCGCCCAGGATGCGCCTGGGCTGCGGCTCATACACGAGGCCGAGTCGGCCGAGCGCCACCTCGCGGACGTGCGCGACCGCTTCCTCCGGCGAGTCCGTGCAGAAGATGTAGTGAAGGTCGTCCGGCGCGATCGTGCCGCCGGCCACCATGCGCTCCGTCAGCTGCTGGAGGAGCGGCGCCCAGTAGTCGAGGCCCATCAGCACGATCGGGAAGTCGCGCAACTTTCCGGTCTGCACGAGCGTCGCGACCTCGAAGAGCTCGTCGAGCGTGCCGAAGCCGCCCGGCAACACCACGAACGCGTAGCTGTACTTCACGAGCATCAGCTTGCGCACGAAGAAGTAACGGAACGCGACGTGCCGATCGAGCCAGCGGTTCGGGACCTGCTCCTGCGGGAGCTCGATGTTGCAGCCCACGGC
>Ga0315273_10009537_pt1 | contig 12316 bp, 10 predicted proteins | sample YL17G02_0_MG_FD_205753 | JGI IMG/M metagenome (GOLD analysis project Ga0315273, IMG submission 205753) | Sediment microbial communities from Yellowstone Lake, YNP, Wyoming, USA - YL17G02_0 | ecosystem: Environmental > Aquatic > Freshwater > Lake > Sediment | place: USA: Wyoming | collected... | reverse complement strand
TCTCTCAGGATTGCGGTCGACCTCACCATTGCCCTATGGCGGTCTGTGATGTATCTTCAATGTATCTACTTCAAGGCAGGCGTCCAGTGCGAACACGTATATCTAAATGGGGCAATAGTTTAGCCGTCAGGCTCCCCAAGCCATTCATGGACGAACTCGGCCTCATCGAAGGCGCCGAGATCGAGATCATCCTGCGCGATGGGCGCCTCATCCTGACGGCAGCAGGGCGGGAGTATGGGCTCGAGGAACTGGTCGACGGGATCACCTTGGAAAATCGTCCGACGGAAACGAACTGGGGCCGTCCCCAGGGACGCGAAGTGTGGTAGCCCCCGATCGGGGGGACCTGGTGTGGGTCACCATCGAGCCGCTCGACGGCAGTGCCCCGCAACGCCGACCAGCGCTGGTGGTATCGCCGGCGCTCTACAATGCGCGCTCCGGCCTGGCGCTGATGTGTGCGGTCAGCGGCCGGGCGACCGGCTATCCGTTCGAGGTGCCGCTCCCAACCGGGCTGGCGGTCGGAGGAGTCGTGCTGGCCGACCATCTGCGGAGCGCCGATTGGCGGGCGCGGCATGCGGAGGTGGCCGGCCGAGTCCCCGCCGCCGTAGTGGACGACGTGCTCGCCAGGCTCAAACCACTCTGATCGGGACGACACGATGAGCGCCGACACGCTGGTCCCACTCACCGCCTCGCCGCCGCGGGTGCGCGGCACCTTCGAGATCAATGGCGAACCGCGGGAGGCGCTCTACCCCCCACACCGCACGCTCCTCGAGCTGCTCCGCGAGGACCTCCAACTCACCGGCACCAAGCACGGCTGTGAGCTCGGCGAGTGTGGCGCCTGCACCGTGCTGGTGGACGGTGTGCCGGTGCTTTCCTGCCTGGTGCTGGCACAGGCGGTGGAAGGGCAGGCCATCTCGACCGTGGAAGGCATGGCGGACGGTCCGACCCTCCACCCGCTGCAACAGGCCTTCGTGGAACTGGGTGCGGCGCAGTGCGGCTACTGCACGCCCGGCGTGTTGCTCGCCGCCGAGGCGCTGTTGAAGGAGACGCCGGCTCCCACACGCGAGGATATCAAGCTCGCGCTCTCCGGCAACCTCTGCCGCTGCACCGGCTATATCAAGATCTACGAGGCGGTGGAGCTGGCGGCGGCGCGCATGCGCGGGGAGATGGCGGCGCCATCGATCGAGGCGCTGTATGGGTACTGAGCGACCGCGCCGCGGCGGGGCGGCGGGGCAGGGGGGCCGTGTACAAACTGCCCCACCGCCCCCCATCCCCGCTGCCTTCGCCGTGATTGGCACCGCGCGCCCCAAGACCGACGCGCCCGGGAAGGTCGTGGGCCAGACCCTCTTCGCCGACGATATCATCCTCCCCCGGATGCTCTGGTGCAAGCTGCTCCGGAGCCCGCACGCGCATGCGCGCATCGTATCGATCGACACGGCGCGGGCGCGGGCGCTTCCCGGCGTGGAGGCGGTGCTCACCGGCGCCGACCTGCCAATCCCCTTCGGCATCCTCCCGGTCAGCCAGGACGAGCACGCCCTCTGCCCCGACGTCGTCCGCTTCGTGGGCGACCCGGTCGCCGCCGTGGCCGCCCTGGACGAGGAGACGGCGCTGGCCGCCTGCGGCCTAATCGAGGTGGGCTACGAACTGCTCCCGGCCATCGCGTCGGTGGACGACGCGGCCGCGCATCCCGCGCCGCAGCTTCACGGCTACGCCGACGAGGGCAACTGGCACAAGCTGGTGCACCTGCAGTTCGGGGAGCTGGAGGCGGGGTTCAAGCGCGCCGACCTGGTGCGGGAGGACCTCTTTCTCTACGAGGGCAACACCCACCTCCCGATGGAGCAGCACGCGAGCATCGCGCACGCCACGCCCGATGACCGCGTGACCGTGTGGTCCAGCACCCAGACGCCGCACTACCTGCACCGCGCCCTTTCCAAGGTGCTCGAGTTGCCGCCGCCCCGGCTCCGCGTCATTGCCACGCCCAACGGCGGCGGCTTCGGCGGCAAGAGCGATCCGTTCAACCACGAGATCGTCGTAGCCAAGCTGAGCCTCGTGACCGGCCGCCCGGTCAAGATCGGGCTCACGCGGGAAGAGGTCTTCTACTGCCACCGCGGCCGGCACCAGGCGCTGATGAAGATCCGCACTGGTGTCACGAAAGACGGCGCCATCACCGCAATGGACTTCGAGTCGTACCTCGACGGCGGCGCGTACGGCTCGTACGGTGTGGCCTCGCTCTACTACACCGGCGCGCTGCAGACCGTCACCTACGACGTGCCGACCTATCGCTTCCGCGGCGCGCGGGCCTTTACCAACAAGCCGCCTGGCGGCCCGAAACGCGGGCACGGCACCACCCAGCCGCGCTTTGCCGTGGAAGTGCATCTCGACAAGATCGCCGAAGAACTGAAGATGGACCCCGCCGAGCTCCGGCTCCGGCACATCGTCAAGCCGAACGCCGTCACCGCCAACTGGCTTCAGCTCGGCACCGTGGGCCTTGAGGCGTGCATCAACAAGGTGGTGGAGGGGTCGCGCTGGAAGGAACGCTTCCGGAAGCTGCCTTACGGGCGAGGCCTCGGACTGGCCTGCTCCTCCTATCTCACGGGGGCCGGCCTTCCCATCTACTGGAACGACATGCCGCATTCTGGCGCGCAGATCAAGTGCGACCGGGGTGGTGGGGTCACGATATTTTGCGGTTCCATTGACATCGGGCAGGGATCTGAATCCGTGCTCGCGTACGTGACCGCCGAGGTGCTTGGCATCGAGCCTGCGGACGTGAAGGTGGTCACCGCCGACACCGACCTCACCCCGGTGGACCTCGGCAGCTACTCCTCGCGCGTCACCCTGATGACCGGCCAGGCGGCGATGCAAGCCGCCACCCGGGTGCGGGACCAGATCGCCTCTGCCGCAGCCGCCAAGCTCGATGTGCCGCTGGACCGGCTGGTCTTCGGCGGGCGCCGGGTATTCGATGCGCAGGATCCCGATCGCGGGCTCACCTTCCAGGAGGCCATCGGCGTCGCCGAGGCAACGCACGGGACGCTCGGCGCGGTGGGGAGCTACACGCCGCCGCGCTCGCCGGGCCGCTACCGGGGCGCGGGCGTTGGCCCCTCGGCGGCGTACAGCTATTCGGCGGCCATCGCAGAAGTGGAAGTGGATCCGGACACCGGCATCGTGCGGGTACCCACCATCTGGATCGGCCATGACATCGGGCAGGCCATCAACCCCGCGCTGGTGATGGGCCAGGTCGAGGGGGGAGTGTACATGGGTCTCGGCGAGGCGCTGATGGAGGAGATGGCGTACCGCGAGAAGCTGGGCTTGGTGCACAAGTGGCCGTCGATGCTGGAGTACAAGAGCCCGACCACGATGGAAATGTGCGATGTCATCACCTACCTGATCCAGGATCCCGATCCCAACGGTCCCTTCGGCGCCAAGGAGGCGGGGCAGGGGCCGCTCAATCCGGTCATCCCTGCGATTGCCAACGCGATTTACGACGCGGTGGGAGTGCGTATCGATGAGGTGCCGATGAGCGCGCCCAAGGTGTTGAAGGCGATCCAGGCCAAAGCCAAGGGTAAGGAGCCGCGATTCGGACCGACCGGTACGCCAGACGTGACGTGGCCGGAACGGACATATGTCAGAACGCCGGCACAGGGCGGCAATGGCAAAGACTGAGGACGCCCCGTCTGTCATTGCGAAGCCACGGAGTGGCCGAAGCAATCTCGGTCCGTCGTCACGTGCCTCCGGACCATCCCGAACCGGTCGATACAAGCGTCCAGAATGCGGCCCCTCAACCAGCCTGCTCCTCCGGCACTGGAGGTCCGCTCGATGGGAAGATCCCAAGGTGGACAGGGACCTCACGTGCCTCCGGAGCAGCCCGGTTTTCGGGGCCTCCCGAGATTCTTGGATAAGGAAGTGAATCCATGCTGAGACTGCCACCGCACCAAACATCATTTCCCACGTCGATTACCGATGCAGTCGCGCTGCGCGTGAGCGCCGGCGCCGCCGGCGCTTACGTGGCCGGGGGCACCGACCTCTATCCCAACATGAAGCGCAGGCAGCAGGAACCGAAGCGCGTCATCGACGTCCGGCGGATTCCAGAACTGAACCGGCTCGACGTGGCGGCCGACGGAACCCTGGTGGTCGGCGCCAGCGTCACGCTGACCCGGTTCCTGCGCGACGCGCGGGTCCGCGCCGGGTGGAATGTGCTGGCGTATGCCGCCGGCGAGATCTCCACGCCGCTGCTCCAGAACATGGGCACGGTGGGCGGCAACCTCCTGCTCGACACCCGCTGCAACTACTACGACCAGGGCTATGAGTGGCGGAAGGCCATCAATTTCTGCATGAAGAAGGACGGCGACACCTGCTGGGTGGCGCCATCGAGCCCGCGCTGCTGGGCGGTGCAGTCGAGCGACCTGGTGCCGGTCATGGTGGCGATGGATGCACGGGTGGTGCTGGCGGGCCCTGATGGCGAACGCACCATCCCCGCGGCGGCGCTGTATCACGACGACGGCATGGCGTTCCTGACCAAGCAGCCCGACGAGTTGCTGGTGCGGGTGGAGGTGCCGGCGCTGGCCGACGCGCGCGCGAGCTACCGCAAGGTGCGGCGGCGGGGCGCCTTCGACTTTCCGGTGCTGGGCGTGGCGGCGTGGGCGGCGTTCGATCCGGCAGGGCGGGTGTCCCGCGCGCGAATTGTCCTCGGCGCGGTTGGGTCCTATCCCAAACAGGTGCCCGACGCAGCTGCCGTATTGATCGGTGGCACACTCGACGACGATCAACTCGATGAGGCGGCGCGGCTCGCCAGCAAGCTCGCCAAGCCGCTCGACAACACCGACTTCACGATCGGCTGGCGGAAGGACATGGCGGCGGTGTTCGTGCGGCGGGCGCTGGAGGCGCTGCGCCGGCCCTAAAACATGAATCCGTAGCTCAGCCAGAGCGCGGAGCCCTGGGGGCTGCCGACGATGGTCATCACCCCACCGAGTGAACGGTTTGGCAGCGCGAACCAGATGCCGCCGCCCGCGCTGCCATGCCACACCTGGTCGTTGTCCGTCACGTTGAAGACCCGCCCCAGGTCGCCGATGCCCACCACCCCGAACTGCCACGGCACCACGAAGGGCAATGTGGCGACGTGGACTCGCAACTCACTATTGAAGAAGGCGGCCGATTCCCCCGCATAGCGGCCGGATTCATAGCCGCGCACCGTGGTTGATCCACCGACGAACGCCGCCTCGTGTACGGGCACGGTGCCCATGGTGAGTCGGCCGGTGGCGCGCACCGCGAGCGTGAGGCGCGGGAGCTCCGGAAGCGTGACATAGGCGGCGGCCGACGCCTGCATGTTGCCGAACGGAGTGCCGTCACCGAACACTACCGGGTAGAAGTTGCCTCCCGCCCGAATGTGCAAGCCGGTGCGCGTGAAGTTGGTGGCGTCTCGGGTGTCATAGACCGCGGTTGCGGACACGCCGAGTGCCGCAAATTCCGGGACACCGTACGGACGGGTCTGGTTGATGTAGCTATTGGTGAGCGTGTCCGTGCGGACATGCTTGAAAATCGGGCCGACGGCCACCTTGCTGTGCGTGGTCATCCGGTAGTTCCAGGCAGGATTGACATAGAGCTGACTCTGCTGCGCCAGGTAGAAATTGGCGGGCTGGGCAAACGGGGTCGTGTTGCCGTACCCGAAGAAGTGCAGCACGACGATTTCCGAGAGGCCGGCGTCGAGGGTCATCGCCTCTCTCGACCTCCACCGGTGGAATTCGCCGCTCACCTCGATCGCATAGTTGTCCACCGCCGTGGCATACGCGGAGCGGAATCGCAGTTTCTTGTAGTACGGATCGTACCCCATGCGATAGGTGGTGAGCGTGACGCCGCCACCGATCAGGAGCCCGACGTCCGAATTCACGTCAAACCAGATGTTGGGCCCCACGTCGGTACCGTGCAGCGGCACGGTCGGTGGGCGGAGCAAGTCGAGATCCTCGACCTCCGGGACCGGCAGTGTATCGGGCACCAGGTCCGCCCGGATCCTCTCGGAGCGGGAGCCCCCACCATAGATCGCGGTGCGTTGGCCGCTGCCACGGGCCCCGGTCACCGTGAGCCCCGGGTGCCACGCCACATCGAGGAGTGGACCGACCTGACCGGGACCGACGAGTTCGATCCGATCCGCGCCGCCTTGCAGGTAGAGGGCGACGGCATCGGTCTCCCCCGGCGCATAGAACCGCCGGAACCCGTCCCGAAACGCCAACTCCACAGACCCGTCGCGTTGCCGGGTCACAACGACCGTGTCGGCGCCTGGTGTTCCGAAGAACGCCGCCTCCTGGTTGACCAGGCGATAGAGTCCGCGTGCGGCCTTGGGCAACAGCTCTCGGCGGGATCGAAGCGCGGCGGCGAGCGGTTCCGCGCCGATCGCCAGGTACTCCGGCGGGAGCATGGCGACCGCCCCGGCGATCACCGAATCGGTCAGCGAGGCCTGCAATGCAACCGTCACCGAATCCCACACCGTCCAGTCGAGCAGCGAGAGGAGCTGCCGGTCGAGGGTGCGCTGATATGCCATCACCCCCAGCCGCTCTTGATACTCGACGCCAAAATTCACAAATCCGGGCACCGTTCCCCGCGCCAGTCCCGCGAACAGTCCATCGTACTTGGCGAATGCCCGCTCCCGGTCCCGCGGCGCCGGAGCCCACTGCCCCGAGGGACCGGTGCGCGTCCAGCGCCACTCTTCCGGGCGGTCGTCCACCGATCCGAGGTAGGTGTCGAGCAACCGCTCACGCAGGTAGGCGAGGGCGTCGAACTCCCGACCGCCCCCTTGCCGGAGGCTGTCCAGCACATCGGCGGTGGTGCGCCCCTCTGTACTGACGGCCACCAGGTAGCCCAACCGGTCGTCGGAGTGGGGCGCCACCGTCGTGTCATCGAGCCGGACCAGTTGCGCCGCGGGGACGGCAACCCCGAGCGCCCCCGCCAGGGAGCGCACGACAGGCGCCGCTCCCGGGTGGCGGGAGGCGTTGAGCCCTTGAATGAAGCTGGGGAGCAAGTTCTTGCGGATGGGAGGCGGTGTGATCGAGAGGAGGTCACGATCAAGTGGGCGGTATTCCCAGAGCGTGCCATCGGGGGACCACACCCACACCATGCCGACCCGCACCGCGGTGTCGCCGGGTGGGGTCTGCATGTCGAAGGGCACCGCCGGCGCGGCTACCGGGGTGGCCCAGAGCGACCGGTACCGGCTGCCGTAGAGCCACCCCCGAATGCCGCGGAACGCGCCGTGGAACTGATACTCGGCGCCGGCAGGCACCAGCGTGTCGCTCGGGGTCTGTGCGCCGGTGCTGCTGGGAAGCACGATCAGGAGGAGCGCGATACCGGGGAGACCCCACCAGCCGGCGCGTGAAAACACCCTTATCACTCGCGCGCGGTGCCGAGCTCCGACCATGGCCCGCCGAGCGCCGTGTAGAGCCGGACTCCGCTGGCCAGTTGCGGAGTCAGGCGCTTGAGTGTGCGCTGCGCATTGTCGAGCCGCGCCCTGGCATTCTCGCCTGCCGCCTGCGCGCTCCGCGACACGGCCTCATGGGTGGTAGGGTCGAGCCGGAAGAGCAGGGTGCCCTTGTCGATATCGCTGCCCTTCCGGTACGGCCGCTCGATGATGACGCCGTTCAGCTGGGAGCGGACCTCGATGAATTTCGAGGCGGCGCCCTGCCCGACCAGCTCGATGCTGGCGGGTAGGTCCTTCGGCGCGGTGGTGACGATGGTGACGTTGGGAGGGGGCAACTGGGGTGTCGCCTCGCCGCCGCAGGCGGCAACGCCGAGCGCCAGACCGGCGGTGGCGAGGTGCCGGGCAGAAGCATTCAGAATTGGCACGCGGAGATTCTCGTGATGTGGGATCCGCCACCGCGCCGGGCGATTACGTTTCGTCAGCGGGACGGGCGAACATACGACCGTGGAAAAGTGTCCCTCCAAACCACCCCCGTCAAGCACGAGAGTATGAAGGAATCTCCCAAGTGACGCCTGCCATACTGACGCTCCTGATGGCACTCTGGACAAAGCCGCCAGGATGGACTGCCGTGGGCCCCGGCGTGTCCTGTCGGGACACCGGACGGACCCGCGTCTACGGGACGTTTATCGCCTACGGCGGCTGGGGGGTCAAGGAGGCGTGGGCCCGGGCTTGGGTGGACGAGGTGTATCGCACCGCCCTGGCACGGCGGGGCATCCGCTATCTCTGCGCGGTACGCGGCCCGGCGGAGGTGGACTACGCCGGCCGCGAAATCGGCAACTCCGCGCTGGCGACGCACCTGCTGACCGGGCCGCGCGGCTTGGTGGTCATCGCCGCCCATTCCAGCGGGAGTTTCGTGGCGCACGAATTGTTCGCGGAACTTGAGGCGATGGGTCCGCGCGGTGCGGCGCTGCTGGGGCGGACGGTGTATTACGATCTGGACGGCGGTGAATCGGGGCTCACGCCGACCATTGTGGGACAGCTCCGGCGGGCCTACTTCGTCTACGCCGATGACAGCACCACCGGCACCCGCTCCGCCAACGCCGCCACGATGATTGCGCTGGGGACACAGTATGCTGACAAGGGGGGCGTCCTGGAAGTGAACGCGGCCCGCTCCGGGTGCACGCCAGGCGCCAAGTGGTGCCTGCACGACGCCCTCGTGACCGAACGCCCTCACAACCCGCAGACGTTCGACCTCGAGAAAGACTATCAGGGCTTTCTTCCCGACCGACCCGCTGCGGTGGCCTATCTGGCCGTTCCGTGGAACCCGTCCTCCAAGACCGCCGCGTCGCCGTCCGCTCCCTGACCATGGGAGGGCGCTTGGCTCCACGCTATGAGGGCGGGCGGCCCATCAATTGGACCAGGAGGCGCTGGATTTCGACGTTTCCGGGGTTCAGCGCTGCCAGCCTTCGCGCGGCCGCGAGTGCTACGCTGCGTTGTCCAGCTGCCGCGGCGATGGTCGCCACTCCATAGAGCAATTCCTGATCGTCCGGCGCGGCGGCGAGCGCCTTCTGCAGTTCCGCGACGGCCAGGCCCGCTTGCCCTGCCTCGTAGAGCGCCACCCCATACACATAGGCGTAGTGGGATGCCCCGGACGCTGCCGCGGCCTTCAGGTACGGGAGCGCGTCGGCGATCCGCTTCTGCCGGATCAGCGCGAGGCCGAGCTGGTATTGCAGGTCGATCGCGCCGGGCGCCCGGGTCAGGCCGAGGCGGAGGACCGAATCGGCTTGGGCCTCCTGTCCGGTGGTGCGATAGAGCTCCGCGAGTTGCGCGTAGGCCGGGACGAACTGTGGCTGGAGGCGAATCGCGCGGCCGTACTCCTCCGCTGATGCCGCCGGCTGGCCGAGCCGTCGGTCGAGGTTGCCGAGGTTGACCCACGATTCCGGGCGGTCAGCGTTGTAACGCTGCGATGTGCGGTATTCCACGAGGACGCGCGCGAATGCGGCGCGTTGGGCCTCGGACCATCCGGAATCGGGCAATCCCGCGAGTGCTGGAAGCACCGCGAGGCGCACGGTGCGAACGGTATCGAGCAGCAGCGGCAGCCCCATCGGCGCCCGCATGGCCGGCTCAATCGTTTCGAGCTGTTCGGCGGCCGCGCGGCGGAGGATCGGGTCGTGGTCTCCCAGCGCCGTTTGCATGGCGCTAACGGTGTAGCGGGCCGGGTTCGATGGCATCAGCGCGATGGCGGTGGCGCGGGTAATGCCCGGGCGGGCCGTGTCTCGCGAGATGGCCACCAGCGCCTCGCCCGCTCCGGGCGTCTGCGACCACGCCCCCGCAATGGCCACCGCGGGCGGCATCGGCAGGCTATCGGGCACGCCGTACCACGTGGCCGCGGTCGCGGCCGCCCAACCCGCCGGTTTGTCGGCGTGACAGGAGGTGCACACGTTCGGCGCGCCGGTGACGGGCGTGAGATCGGGCCGCGGGATCTTCATGCCGTGATCGCGCCGCGCGTCGACCACCATGTAGTTCCGCGGTGGCATGTGGCAGTCCACGCATTGCGTGCCGGCGGTGCCCGCGGCGTGATGGGTGTGCGTCTCCGCGTCATAGCGCGATGCGAGATGGCAGGTGGCGCACGTGGTGTTGCCGGCGACACGCGTGGTGCTCTTGTGCGGATCGTGGCAATCACTGCAGGTCACGCCGGCGCGATACATCCTGCTCTGCAGGAAGGAGCCGTACTCGTACACCTCGTCCTGCTGCTGGCCATCGGCGAAATAGAGCCCCTCGTCGAGCAGCGCCACCCGCTGGGTCTGCGCCAGGATCTGCCCTGCGGCGGAGTCCGGCCACTCCTGTCCCCGTCGTGCATGGCAGAGTCCGCAGGTCTCGATTTCCATCCGATTTGACCGGGGCGCCGTCCTGCGGGGGAGCGGGATGCCGGTGCTGCTGTCGATGCGCCAGGCGGTCGCCGTGCTGTCGCGGAACGTGACCGTGAGCCCGGAAGCACCCTTCCAGGCCCCCGCCTTGCCGACCCGGCCCTGGGCGAGCGAGACATGGGCGCTCCCTGGCCCGTGGCAGGCCTCGCAGGACACGTCGATTTCCGACCATGTCGTCGCGTAACTGTCCGCGGCCTCGACGTACCCCTTCTGCAGGTCGGTCGAGTGGCACTGCGCGCACATGAAATTCCAGTTCTGCAGCATGCCGGTCCAGTGCAGCACGTCCCGGTGGTCCACCTTCTCGCTCGGATAGAGGTGGTACCAGCGCTGGCCCCCCTCGGCCCTGGTGCGGGTGTCCCACGCGATGCCGAGTGCCTGGTAGCGACCCCGCGGAAACGCGATCAGGTATTGCTGCAGCGGATACACGCCGAAGGTGTAGCTGACCGGATAATCGACGAGGGCCCCGTCGGGGCCCTCGGTGGTGACCCAGTACTTCCCATCCCGCCGGAAGAAGCGGGAGGTGAGGCCGTTGTAGGTGTAGGTGGCGTCGTTGAAATTGCCGAGGACGGTGGTGCTGTCGGCCACTTCCATGGCCACGGCGTGATGCGAGCCGCGCCAGAGCGAGTCCTCGGTCTGGTGGCAGGAGGCGCACGCCATTCGGCCGATGTACTCGGCTTTCGGCACCGGCTTCGGGGCGCAGGCGCCGCCGAGGGTCAAGACGCAAATCGCCCCGGCAATGGCGAGGAGGCCATGCCGGGGCGACATGATCAACTTCGGTCTGATCACTTCACCGGCACGAGCGGGATCTCCGAGGCCAAGGCGGCCTGGACGATCAGGTCGAGGCGGGTCTCGATCTGGTAGAAGCGAATGGTGCCCTTGGCGCCAAGGACGGGCTGGAACTTCTTGAGCCAGTCGCCCTGCAGCTTCGCGTAGTCGCCGCCCAGCTTGACCCACTTGGTGAGCGCGTCCTGGAGTTCCTTGTCGGTGGCCGTATCGCCGGCCGTCGGGGTCATGAGCAGCGCGACGCGCTGGTCGCCGAGCTTGACGACTTCGGCGCGGTACGCCTGGTACAGTGGCCAGAACGCCGTGGCCTGGGACTCGGTAAGCGGCAGGTTCTCGGCCACGATGGCCTGGCGGTCGGCCTGGATCTGCTGGCGGGTGACGGCGATATCAGTGGCCTGTGCCGAGGCGACCGCCGGCACGGCAAGAAGGGCGGCAAGGGTGAGCAATGTGGTGGAGTGACGCATGGGAACATCTCCAAGGGATGAGGGCTCCGGCGCACGGGGCACCGGGATCGAACGGTGAACAGGGATAAACATACCAGCGCTGCCGGGGAGGGGACAAGCGCGCGGGTCAGCCGCGTTCTGCGCGCCGCCGGGTGATTTCCGCGGCCACGCGGGCCTCGATCATCTGGATGGCAATCGTGTTGCGACCGCCTTCCGGCACGATGATGTCGGCATAGCGCTTCGAGGGCTCGACAAACTCGAGGTGCATCGGCCTGACGGTGGTCAGGTACTGGGCGATGATCGAGTCCATCGACCGGCCGCGTTCCGACACGTCCCGCTGCATCCGACGGATAAAACGCAGGTCATCCGCCACGTCCACGAACACCTTGACGTCGAAGAGCCGGCGGAGCCGCGCGTCGGCGAACAGCAGGATCCCGTCCACCAGGATCACGTCCCGCGGCTCCACCCGGATCGTGGCGGTGGCGCGGGTATGCTGCGTGAAATCGTAGGTGGGCTTGTCGATGGCCTGCCCTGCCGCGAGCGCCTCGAGATGCGCCACCATCAGGTCGGTGTCGAGCGCGTCGGGATGGTCGAAGTTGGTCCGGACCCGCTCCTCGAAGGGCAGGCGGCCGAGGTCGCTGTAGTAGGCGTCCTGGTCGAGGAATATCGCGTCCAGTCCCAACCGTGCGTGGATGGCCATCGCCACCGTCGTCTTGCCGGATCCGGATCCGCCGGCAACGCCGATGATCAGTGGACGCATCAATTCA
>Ga0315273_10009536_pt1 | contig 12316 bp, 11 predicted proteins | sample YL17G02_0_MG_FD_205753 | JGI IMG/M metagenome (GOLD analysis project Ga0315273, IMG submission 205753) | Sediment microbial communities from Yellowstone Lake, YNP, Wyoming, USA - YL17G02_0 | ecosystem: Environmental > Aquatic > Freshwater > Lake > Sediment | place: USA: Wyoming | collected... | reverse complement strand
GACAATGATGCGCATCGGTATGATGGCCGACCTGTATTGGCCCCATGTCAGCGGGGTGACGAACTTCATCGCGCTGAACAAGCGATTCCTGGAACAGGCTGGCCACGAGGTTTACGTCTTCACCTTCGGCGACGCGGACACGGTTGACGACGAGCCGAATGTCATCCGCGCCCCCGGAATCCCCCTGGCAGAAACGGGCGCCTACCTGAGCTTTCGCTACCCACGGCGCATACGCAGGCTGCTGCAATCGATGGATCTGGTCCACGCGCACCACCCGTTTCTGAGCGCGCGGCTTGCCTTGCGCTACTGCCGGCCCTACAACATTCCCGTCGCCTTCACCAACCACACTCGCTACGACCTGTACGCCCAGGCCTATCTCCCGGCGCTGCCCGACCAGATCGGCATCGCCTTCCTGCAGGCCTACATGCCATGGCTCTGTCGCGAGGTCGACCTGGTGATCGCGCCATCGGCGGGTCTGCAGCGCGTGCTGGTCGGTTTTGGCGTCCAATCGCCGATCGCCGTCCTGCCCAACGGCGTCGACCTGGCGCCCTTCCGGCAGCCGTGCATACCGGTGACGCCTGGAACGCTTGGGCTGCTGCCCGGTGGCGTGACCTTGATCTACGTCGGCCGGCTGGGGCCCGAGAAGAATCTGACCTTCCTGGTGCGCGCCTTCGCCGGCGTCGCCTCGGCTTATCCGGAGGCGCGTCTCGTCCTCGTCGGAGAGGGGCCGGAGCGTGACAACCTGGAGGACCAGGTGAGCCGGTCCGGGCTGCAGGGACGCGTGGCGCTGGCCGGGTTCACCGACTACGATGAGATGCCGCGCTATCTGGCGATGGCCGATGCCTTCGTCACCGCCTCGGTAACCGAGGTCCACCCATTGTCGGTCATCGAGGCGATGGCCTCGGGGTTGCCCGTGTTGGGCATCGTGTCGCCGGGAATCGAAGACACGGTTGAGGACGGGGTGACCGGCTACCTGAGTCCGGAGGACCTGCCATCGTTCACGGCCAAGATGGCCCGGCTGGTCTCCGAGCAGGCTCGCCGGACCGAAATGTCGCAGCACGCCCGCCAGGCAGCGGAGGAGTTTGCCATCGAGCGCACCTCAGCCCGGCTGCTGCAGTACTATGACAAGCTGGTCCTGGAGCGCCCACGCCGCGAGCGGCGGCCCAGACTCCTGTGGCAGCGCGTCGTGGACCGCTGGACATGACCCGGTTGTCGTTGGGCGCTTGGGGCGAGGCGGTGGCGCGCGAGCACCTGGCTTCCCACGGGTTCCTCATCCAGGCCAGCAACTGGCGCTGCTCGAAGGGCGAGGTCGACCTGGTCGCCGAGACGGATGGCATGCTGGTCTTCGTCGAGGTCAAGACGCGCCGCAGCGGGACCTTCGGGACGCCGGAGGAAGCGGTGGGAACGCGCAAAGCACGCCGTTTGCCGCTCGCCGCGACGGCCTACCTCGAAGCGCATCCGCTGGCCGACGTGGACTGGCGGATCGACGTGATCGCCATCACCGCCGGGCGAGGCCCCCGGGTGCTGAAGCTCGAGCACTACGCCGACGCCGTCGAGGGCCGCCTGCCGTGAGCCTTCCCCCGCTGGTCGTCCTTGTCGGCCCGACGGCCGTGGGCAAGACCGAGGCGTCGCTTGTCCTGGCGGAACGGTGTGGGGCGGAGATCATCTCGGCTGACTCGCGGCTGTTGTATCGGGGGATGGACATCGGCACCGCCAAGCCCACGCTTGAGGAGCGGCGTCGTGTGCGCCACCACCTGATCGATGTCGCCGATCCGGACGAGGTCTGGAGTCTGGCGCGAGTCCGCGAGGCCGTCCTGCTGGCGCTGCAGGACATTGCTGGCAGGGACAGGCTGCCGCTGATGGTCGGCGGGACCGGTCAGTACATCCGCGCCATCCTCGAGGGCTGGGAACCCCCGCCGCGCGAGCATGACTCGAAGATTCGCGCCCGGCTGGAAGAAGAGGCGCGCGAAAGGGGCGGGCAGGCGCTGCACGCCCGCCTGCAACTCGTGGATCCGGAGAGCGCGGCGCGCATCGACGCGCGCAACGTGCGGCGGGTTGTGCGCGCTCTTGAGATCTATGCGCTGACCGGGACGCCGGCCTCCGCCCAACGGCGGCGAGCGCCTCCGGCCTACCGGACGCTGCGCCTCGGCCTGACTCTGCCGAGGCCGGTGCTGTACGCCCGCATTGACGGCCGCATCGAACGGATGCTACGCGACGGATGGGTGGAGGAAGTCCGGGGGCTGCTCGACCGCGGAGCCAGCCCGGCACTGCCGGCCTTCTCGGCCATCGGCTATCCACAGATCGCCGAGGTCGTGCAGGGCCGGCGGACGCTGGAGGATGCGGTGGCGGAGATCCGCAAGCGGACGCGGGTGTTCGTCCGGCGCCAGGCGAACTGGTTCAAGCCCAACGATCCCAGCATCCACTGGTTTGAGAATCAACCCGGGGCCATCGAGCAGATGGAGCGGGTGATCCGCGGCTGGATGGCGGAGGCGGCGAGCTAGACCCCCAGGAGGTTCAGGCCCAGCAGGGCCAGCGCCGAGATGGCCGCCGTGGCCGGGATGGTCAGCAGCCACGCCGTCGACAGGTCGCGCAGCACCAGCCAGCGGACCTTGCTCAGCCTTTCAGCCGCGCCGACGCCCATGATCGCCGAGCTCATCACCTGGGTCGTGCTCACCGGGCCGCCCAAGAGGGCGGCGCCCATGATCACCGAGGCGCCGGAGATCTGCGACGCGAATCCGTGGATCGGGCGGATGCGGTAGATCCTGGCCCCCAGCGTGCGGATCAGTCGCCATCCACCGAGGGCGGTGCCCATGGCGATCGAGCCGGCACTCAACGCGATAACCCAGATGGGAACGCGAAACGACGGTATCAAACCCGCGGCGAGCAAACCCATCGTGATCACGCCCATCGTCTTCTGGGCATCATTCGAGCCATGACCCAGTGCCAGACTGAGCAAGGTAACGATCTGTCCCCGGCGGAACCAGTTGTTGACGCTGGGAGGTGCCCGCCGCGCTGCCCACAGGGTGACCTTCATCGTGAAGAACCCAACCACCAGCCCCAAGATTGGCGAAACCAGCAAGGCGATCAGGATCTTGGTCAGCCCATCGATTCGCACCACGCCGACGCCTTCGGCCAGGATCGCCGCGCCGAGCAGCCCACCGATAAGTGCATGCGAGGAAGACGATGGCAGGCCGAGGTACCAGGTGAGCAGGTTCCACAGGACAGCCGCGAGCAGCGCCGCGACAACGATGTTGATGGTGATGGCCCGGTCGTCAAGCAGCCCATCGCCGATCGCCGTTGCCACCGCCACGCCGAAGATGAAAGGCGCAGCAAACTCGGCCGCGGCCGCGGTGTACAGCGCCGCGCGCGGATTCATCGCGCCGGAGGAGATCGGGGTGGCGACTACGTTCGAACTGTCATGAAAACCGTTCAGGAAGTCGAAGATCAGGGCCAGCGCGATCAGGACGTAGACCATGCGACCTCGGAAGAGCAGGAAGGTGATGGACGCAGGATACCCAAGGCCGTGCGGTTCGTCAACTCCCGATCTGCGCCGCCGCGCGGCGCGCATCAGCACCCGCCTGGCGGCGGGTGATCCAGTTCCCCAGCAACTGCACCGAGAGGATGGTCAGCGTGATGGCTGCGCCCGGCCACAGGGCCAGGTGGGGCGCGTCGATCAGGTGGAGGCGGCCTTCATTGAGCATGGCGCCCCATTCGGGAAGCGATGGGTTGCCAGCCAGCCCGAGGAAGGTCAGCGTCGTTGTCCCCAGGAAGGCCCAGGCGAACTGGGTTGTGGCCAGCGAGAGGAGCGCAGTACCAGCATTGGGCACCACATGACGCAGAGCAACCCATCGCGGACCGGCTCCCAGGGCATGGGAGGCGCGGACGAAGTCGCTCTGCCGCGCCGCCAGGAAGGCGGCGCGCGCCAGCCGGGCGAACCCCGGCGCGCCTCCCAACCCGACCGCCAACACGATCGTCGTCACCCCGGGGCCCATCGCAGTGAGGAGCATCAGCGCCAGCAGAAGGCCGGGGATGGCGAGCATGGCGTTCGCCGCCCACACGATCGCCCGCTCGATCCAGCCTCCATGCATCGCTGCGGCCAGGCCGGCGACACCACCGATGCCGACGGCCAGGCTGGCGGCGAGCAGGCCGCTGGCCAGGCTAAAGCGCGCTCCGAACAGCATGCGGGTCAGCAGGTCGCGGCCTAGTGCATCGGTTCCGAGGCCAAACCCCGCGCTCGGCGCGGCGAGCGGCGGGCCGACAGGCTGTATCGGATCGGTGCCCGAGAGCAGCGGGGCGAGTAGTGCCCCCAGGCTGATCAGCACGAGCCAGGCGACGGAGGCGACGGCCAGCGCACGGCGGATCATTCGGTGCGCCTCAGACGCGGGTCGAGGATCAGCCCGAGGGTGTCGGCGGCGACGTGGCTCAGCGTGTAGACCAGGGCTGACAGCACGACCAGGCCTTGCGCCACCGGGAAGTCCCCCTGAAGGATCGAGCCCACCAGCAGGCGCCCAAGTCCCGGGCGCGAGAAGACCGTTTCGGTCACCACCGTGCCGCCGAAGAGGAAGGCCGCCTCGATGGCGATGAGGGAGACGACCGGTGGAAGCGCCGGACGCAGCGCGTGCCACAGCAGCCGAGGACCGCGCCGCAGCCCGCGCGCCCGCGCCGCAAGCATGAAGGGAGCCGCGAGCGTCTCCTGCATCCCAGCCTGCATCAGCCGGGCAACGGCGCCGGCGGAGGCGAAACCGAGGACCAGCGCGGGAAGCCCCAGGCTGCGCAGCGTCGCCGGGTCAGAAACGGAGACCTGTCCAAGGCGCGTCGCCGCCAGGATGGCCAGGATGCCTGTGAACGCGACGGGCAGCGCCGTGGCGATGCCGGCGAGCCCGGAGGCAAGTGGGAACCTGCGGCCGCGGTCCTCGCCCGCGGCCAGGAGCCCGAGCACCAGCCCGAGCGCGAGGGCAACGAACAGCCCGGCCGCGGCCAACTGCGCCGTGTACGGGATCTGTTGACCGATGATGCGCGTGACCGGTTGACCGGTATACAGCGATCGGCCGAGGTCGCCGCGCAGCAGTCCGCCAAGGAATCGCAGGTACTGTTGGAGCAGGGGCAGGTCCAATCCGAGCTGGTGCCGAAGCGCGTCGGCCTGTTCGCTGGAAGCAAGTCCCTGTGCCAACAAGCTGGCGACGGGGTCGCCTCCGGCGAGGCGGAGCGCGAAGAAGGTGACGCTGACGGCTGCCCAGGCGGTGAGCAGGCCGTCCAGCGCGCGCCGACCGGCAGCCGTCAGGAGGCCAGCTGCAGGTCGATCAGAAGGGGAAACCATCCCTGGGCCGAGAAGTGAAGATCGCGCACGCGCGCGTTGGCGACGACCAGGTTGACGTAGTCCCGGATCGGCAGGACAAGCGCCTGATCGCGGATCAACTCCGCGGCCTGAACGTACAGCAGGGCGCGCGAACTCCGATCCTGTGTTGTTTGCGAACCCTCGAGCAGCAGCCGATCCAGTTCAGCCGACCGGGCATTCGCCCAGTTGTAGGAGCCACCGGTCACGAAGAACGGCCGCAGCAGATCCGGATCGGTGCCGAACAGATTGACCCCGATCAGGTTGTACTCGCCGGCAGCCTGCGCCTCCTTCAATGGGCCGAAGCCGGCGACGGTCTCGAGCCGAACCTTGACGCCGAGGCTTGCCCAGTTCGCCTCCAGCAGTTGGGCCACTTCGGGATTGGAGCCCCAGGGCGGGACGACGACGATGAGCTCCATGGACTGGCCGCTGCGCGTGCGCAGCCTGGAGACGGGATCCAGCGGCCAACCGGCCGCGTCAAGCAGGCGCGCCGCTTCCATGGGATCGTAGCCCGGCAAGGCCGCCCCGGCAACGAAGCCCATGGCGTTGGCGGACAGTGGGCCCTGCGCCACAGGCGAGGCGGTGCCGAAGACCGTCTGAACGATCCTGCCCCGGTCCACGCCGATGAGCAGCGCCTTGCGCACATCGAGATCGTCGGTCGGCGGGCGCGCCGTGTTGATCAGGTACTGCAGCGGCTGGCCGGCGATCGCCACAGGTAAGATCGTGAAGCCGCCATCGGCTGCCAGCCGCTCGGCATCCTGCGGGGGCACTTCCCCGATAATGTCGGCCGCGCCACTCTCCAGCGCCGGCGCTCGCGTAGCCGTATCGGTGAAGAATCGGAAGGTGATCGTCTCGATCGCCGGAGCCTTGCGCGTGTAGACCGACGGGGCCCAGGCGTAGTCGGCGTTGGCCCGCAGCGTCAGGTGGTCATTGGGGACGTACTCGACGAACACATACGGCCCCGTCCCGACCTGGTGGAATTGGTAGTCCACGGGTCCCCATGCTTCCAGGGCCTTCGGCGATGCCATCCCAAGGTAGACCTGGGAGAGTGAATCGAGCAGCGGCGCGTACGGTTCCTTCAACACCAATACCAACGTGAAGTCGTCGATCACGTCGACCCGGTCGAACGGGCCGAGCATGAAGGCCGCCTTCTGCGAGTGATGGTCGGGATTGAGGGTGTAGTCGATGTTGGCGCGCACCGCTTGAGCGTCGAAGCGCGTGCCGTCGTGGAAGCGGACATCGCGGCGCAGGGTGAAGGTGTACTGTGTGCCATCCGGCGAGATCGTCCACCGCTCGGCCAGGCCGGGGACAAAGTCCCCTGTCCCCGGATCGAGGAACACCAGCGTGTCGTAGACCGAGCTGAGAGGGATCCCGAGTTCCGAGGACGCGTTCAGGTGCGGGTCGATGCCGGTGGGTGCCAGCGTGAGCCCGTAGACCAGGCTGCCGGAGGCAGGCGCGGCGGGAGTGCAGGCCGCCAGGGTGGCGGCGGCGAGTATCAGGGCCAAGGGGACGAGCCGCAAGCGCATGGGCGGATTCCCTTTCGGATTCAGAGATCGCGTGCCAGGATCATGGCGCCGATGAGCCCGGCCTCATCTCCGAGCTCCGCGGGTGCCAGGCGAAGGCCCTCAAGGTAGGCCGGGTGCATCACATGCTGCCGCAAGGCTCGCTCGATCGGCTCGAAGAACAGCGGGCCGATCATGGAGACGCCGCCTCCGAGCACGATTACTTCTGGATCGAAGGCGTGGACCAGGCTTGCCAGGTGGCGTCCGATCGCCAGGCCGGCGTCCTCCAGCACGGAACGCGCCACCGGGTCGCCCTGCAGCGCGGCGCGCCCCACATCATGGGTCGTGATCGACTCCGGGCTCCCGGGCAGGCGGCGCATGGAGGAGGGTTCGCCGGATTGCAGGCGAAGGCGGGCAGCGCGGGCGATGGCCGGGCCGGCGGCGATCGCCTCGAGATGGCCGTACTGCCCACAGCCGCAGCGTGCGCCATCGGCGTGCGCATGCATGTGGCCGAGTTCGGCCGCCAGGCCGCGCTTTCCAAGCAGCAGTTGCCCGTTGGCGATCACCCCGCCGCCAATGCCGGTGCTGATGGTCAGGTAGAGCATGTGCTTGGCCCCGCGGCCGGCGCCGTAGGCTAGCTCACCGAGCGCTGCCAGATTGGCGTCATTCCCGATGGCCACCGGGCAGCCGTATCGCTCGCGCACGCGGTCGCGTAGAGGGAAATCGACCCAGCCGGAAAGATTGGGGGTGTCTAGGACAATGCCGCGGTAGGGGTCGAGCGGTCCGGGCGACCCGACGCCGATGCGTTCGGGGCGCTTACCCTCGGGAAGAACGGCCTCGATCGCCTGGACGATGCAGTCCAGAATAGCCTCGGCGCCCGCGCCGTTGGGAGTGGGAAGCTTGTGCTGAGCCTGCGCTGGCGGTTCCCCACGCGGGTAGTAGGCGGCGCGGGTACTCGTTCCGCCAAGATCAACGGCGACCACCGCAGGCATGCGCGCAGTATAGCACAGCTGCTTGCGGTTCCGTCGCCGCGGACTTAGAATGCGCCCGCCGTGAGCCAGGACCTGAGCCCCGTTCGTCAGCAGTATCTGCAGATCAAGCGCCAGCATCCGGACGCCATCGTCTTCTTTCGCCTGGGTGACTTCTACGAGACCTTCGACCAGGATGCCGAGGTCACGGCGCGTGAGCTCGACATCGTGCTGACGTCGCGCAACGTGGCCAAAGGTGCCCGCGTGCCGATGGCCGGCATCCCGTATCATGCGCTTGAGAACTACCTGGCGCGCCTGATTGAGAAGGGCTATCACGTCGCCATCTGCGAGCAGGTGGGTGGGACGCCGGTTCGCGGGCTGTTCCCCCGCCAGGTCGTGCGCGTCGTCACGCCGGGCACGGTCGTCGAGCCCGGATTGCTGCCTGGCGATTCCAACAACTACCTAGCGGCGGTGGTCCTGGAGAACGATCGGGCGGGCGTAGCCTATGCCGATATCACCACCGGCGAGTTCGCCGCCACAGAGATCGCCGCCCGCGAGCTGCGCACCGTCCTGCGCCTCGAGCTGACGCGCCTCAGGCCGGCTGAGGTCCTCGTGCCGGAGTCGATCGCCGGAGACCTCGGGTGGGGCGGCCACGTGACCGTGCAGCCGGACTGGCGCTTCGAGACCCAGCGAACGGAGGAACGCCTGCAGTCGCACTTCGGCACGTCGACGCTGGCCGGCTTCGGCCTGGCGGACCGGCCGTTGGCGGCGCGGGCCGCCGGCGCGCTGCTAGCCTATCTCGGCGACACGCAGGAAGCCGTCCTGCCTCTGCTCACGCGCCTGTCCACGTACACGCTTGACGACTTCATGGCGCTGGACGGCGCTACACGCCGCAACCTGGAGCTGACCGAGACGTTGCGCAGCGGCGAGGTGCGCGGCTCGCTGCTTGGCGTTCTCGACGCGACCGTCACGCCGATGGGCCGCAGACTGCTGCGCACGTGGCTGGTCACGCCGCTGCTTGACCGCGAGCGCATCGTTCGGCGCCAGGAGCAGGTGCAGGCCTTCTTTGCCCATGGCATGGGCCGCGCTGAGGTGCGCGCCGCGCTGCGACCGCTGGGTGACCTGGAACGGCTGGTGAACCGGGCGACGGCGGGGCTGGCCACGCCGCGGGATCTGGCAGCACTGCGCGAAACGCTGCGGCGCATCCCGACGGTGCTCCAGGGCTTGGCGCAGACGCCGGCCGAGGCGCTCCAACCCGTGGCTGCGCGGATCGATGCGTGCCAGGGGTTGCTCGACCTGCTCGACCGGGCGCTGGTGGTCGACCCGCCGTCGACGCTCGTGCATGTCGGCGTGATCCGCAGCGGTTACGCCGAGCGGCTGGACAGCGTCGTCGAGGCCTCGCGCCACGCCCGCGAGTGGATTGCCGGCCTGGAGGCCGTCGAGCGCGAGCGGACGGGGATCAAGAGCCTGAAGGTCGGGTACAACCGCGTTTTCGGCTACTACATCGAGGTCACGCGGGCCAACGCCGGGTCGGTGCCTGAGGAATACATCCGCAAGCAGACGCTGGTGAATGCCGAGCGCTATATCACTCCGGAGATGAAGGAGTACGAGTCGCTGGTCCTGAACGCCGAGGAGCGGATCCGCGAGATTGAGGCGGAGCTGTTCCGCGAGCTGTGCGCCGAAGTGGGCGAACAGGCGGCGCGGCTGCTGCAGACGGCGAGGGCGGTGGCCCGCCTGGACGTGGTCTCGGCGCTCGCTGAGGTGGGAGTGGCCAAGGGGTATACCCGGCCCGAGGTCGTTGACGAGGACGTGCTTGATATCCGTGACGGCCGCCATCCGGTCGTGGAGGAGTACCTGCGCGGCGAACGCTTCGTGCCCAACGATGCGGCCTTTGAAGACGGCGAGCGCGTGCGGGTGATCACCGGGCCGAACATGTCCGGCAAGAGCACCTACTTGCGCCAGGTGGCGCTGATCGTCCTGATGGCCCAGATGGGCGGCTTCGTGCCGGCCCGCTCCGCGCGTCTGGGACTCACCGACCGGATCTTTACGCGCATCGGCGCTCAGGACGAGATCCATGCCGGTCAATCGACCTTCATGGTCGAGATGGTGGAGACCGCCAACATCCTGCACCATGCCACCCGGCGCAGCCTGCTGATCCTGGACGAGGTTGGGCGTGGCACGAGCACGTACGACGGCGTGTCGATCGCCTGGGCGGTCGTGGAGTTCGTGCACAACCATCCGCGCCTGCGGGCGCGCACGCTGTTCGCCACGCACTATCACGAGCTGATCCGGCTGGGCGAGCTGCTGCCCGGCGTGCGCAACTACAATGTGGCCGTGTCGGAGGAGGGGGGTCAGGTGGTCTTTCTGCACCGGATCGTGCCCGGAGGCGCCGACCGGTCGTACGGCATCCATGTGGCCGAGCTGGCCGGCTTGCCGCGTCCGGTGATCAACCGGGCGCAGGAGATCCTGGCTCAGCTGGAGGCCGATGCCGGGCAGGTACGCTCGGAACGAGCGCCGATCCGCCAGCTGGCGCTGTTCCCGCAGGACAACCCGTTGCTGGATGAGTTGGAAGCCCTGGACGTAACGTCGTTGACGCCGCTCGAGGCGCTCAACAAGCTGTTCGAGTGGCAGCGGCGCTTCGGCCGCTTGGAGGATCCGCCGGCCGCCTGAGTGCCGGACGTCGCGCGGCTCAGAACAGCCCGCGTACCACCAGCAGCCCGCCGAACAGGATCAGCGGCACGCCGACGATCGCCCCGACGACCGTGGCGCTGAGAAGCGCCCCGACGAGGACAAAGACCAGGCCAATAATGACAGCCACCAGGCGCCCAGTCGCGACCAGGATCCCGCTCACCAGCCGCCACAGGGCCACGAACGGCCACAAATACCAGGGAGTTCGCTTCGGTTCAGGGCTCATTCTTTCTCCGATGCAGGCTCGCCCGCCCCAAACAAGGGAGCGGGGCCTTGTCATGATCGTCACACATCTCTCAGCATAGCACGAAGGCCGATGCATTGGCCGAAGGTGAGCTGACCCCGGGCTGACAGGCATACGGCAACAGACTCGCTCGACTCGGCGGAAATCCGGAGAGGGGCTTTACATGGCCTGGAATGCGTGCTAAACTCCAACGTTGTAGATTGCGCGTGTAGTTCTGTCAGGAAGTCGAAAGACCACGGCCTGAGCGCAAGCTGCTCGGGCCGTGTTGGCACGGACCGGGAAACCGGGGTCCCGACCGCTGACGAACGAAGCATGCGCCTAGCACCCATGTGCCCGAAGGAGGCAAGTTCCATGGCAGAGCGTGTTGTCGGCACAGTGAAGTGGTTCAACAGCGGGAAGGGATACGGTTTCATCGCCCGTGAGGGCGGCCCGGATGTCTTCGTCCACTTCACTGCAATCCAGTCCGAAGGCTTCCGCACGCTGGAGGAAGGTCAGAAGGTCGAGTTCACGATCGAACAAGGACAGAAGGGTCCGCAGGCCAGCAACGTCCTGCTCGTCTAACTCAATCTCGAGCACCCACGGCGCCCCACCGGAAGGTGGGGCGCTTTGATTCTCCGAAAGATCGCGTCAGGGTCGGATTGCCGACAAGATGCTGCCGGCCTGCCCAAACAGGCCGGCAGGGCGAGCCGCAATACGTCCGGCGGACTGAAGCGGCGCGGGTGACTAGACCTTCTCGCCGCAGTCCGGGCAGAACTTGGCCTTCGCCGTCAGTTTGGCGCCGCACTTGGCGCACTTGTCACTCCGCTTGAGCGCCGTCCCGCAGTTGGGGCAGAACTTGGCGTTGGTGGCTTGCGGCGCGCCGCACTTGGGACACGATGCCACGATGGTCTCGCGCCAGTTGCCTTCGGCCAACTTCTTGTCTTCCTCCGCCATCTTGGCGTGCGCCCGGACCTCGTCCACCGATCGGCTTGCCTGGGCAGCCGACATCTCAACCCCCAGATCCGGCGCGCATTCCTTGCACAGGCCGCGCGTGTCGTTCCAGCACGCCTTGCGGCAGACCCACGTGCTGCAGCGCGGGCACTGGGTGAAGGCTGGTCTCATCTCCTCGACCGCCTGCTGGAACGCCGCGTCGTGGGCCTTCTCCCATGCGGCGGAGCGCACCTGCTCCCCGACCTCCGCAGCACTGCTGAACACGCCACCGAATAGGTTGCTGGCGGCGTCGAGTGCAGTCGAGACGCCACCGACGGCCCATGGCCGGAAGCGCGTCTTCACCGGCCGCAGGTGGAATCGAACTGGAATCCCTTCTCGGTGCTCTCGTCGCTGCAATTGGGGTTGAACTCGATCGGCTCGCTCGTTTGCGCCCTCCCTGCGCCCCGGGGATTCGTGCGGCGGATGCCTGTTTGCAGCCTGAGTCAAGCATCACACGCCGACCGCCGCCCGGCTTCAGGGCGGGCCGCTGCAAGAGGCGACGGCTGAAGCTCGGCTATGGCTGCCCATAGACCCATTCCTGAAACAGTGGTGTGAGGTCGCAGCCGCACTGTGCCTCGGCCAGCCGCTGGAGGTCGGCCGGCGTGGCCTCCTC
>Ga0315273_10009535_pt1 | contig 12316 bp, 7 predicted proteins | sample YL17G02_0_MG_FD_205753 | JGI IMG/M metagenome (GOLD analysis project Ga0315273, IMG submission 205753) | Sediment microbial communities from Yellowstone Lake, YNP, Wyoming, USA - YL17G02_0 | ecosystem: Environmental > Aquatic > Freshwater > Lake > Sediment | place: USA: Wyoming | collected... | reverse complement strand
CGTTCCGGTCCCACGTCCGGTTCGCCCGGACCCAGGCCCGCGCGTTGGCGCCGAGCCGGGCGCGCTCCCCGGGCGCGTCCAGCAGCGGCTCCACGGCGTCGGCGAGCGAGATCGGGTCCTCGGGCACGAACGACGTCCCGGTCTCGCCCTCCTGGACGATCTCCAGGAGCGCCCCGACGCCGCTCACGACCAGGCAGCGCTCCATGGCCATCGCCTCGTACGGCTTGAGCGGCGTGACGAGCTGTGAGACGCGGTCGTTGGTGCGGGGCACGACGAAGAGGTCGATCAGCGAGTAGTACGCACCGACGGCGCCGTGGGGCACGCGCCCCGTGAAGCGGGCGATCCCCTCGTCGAAGAGGTCCAGGGCACGGGCGCGCTCCTCGAGCGCCCCGCGCTCCTCGCCGTCGCCCACGAGGAGGAGGCGCACGCGCCGGCCCCGGTCGCGCAGGACCCGCGTCGCCTCGATGAGGTAGCCGATCCCCTCGTAGGCGACCATGCTCGAGACGTAGCCGAGGACGGTCTCGCCCCGCTCGAACCCCAGGCGCGCGAAGAGGGCCTCGTCGCGGGGGCGCGGCGCGAACCGCGCGGGATCGACCGCGTTGGGCACGACGACGACCTTGTCGGCGGGGATCCCGCGAGCCACGATGTCGGCCTTCATCGTCTCCGAGAGCGTCACGACCGCGTCGGCGGCGGCCATGCAGGCGGTCTCGACCGCGCGCCCGAGGACGTAGCGGTCGGCAGTGGCGCCGTCGCCGCCCGTCCGCGAGACCCAGGTCTCCTCCAGGAAGCCGCGGACCTCGTAGACGACCCTCAGCGGGTAGCGCTCGCGGAGGGCGAGGGCGACCTGGGCGTTGGGGTGGTTGGTGGTCGGGTGGAGGACGGCCGGACGGAGCTCCGCGATGAGGGCGTCGAGGCCGGCCGCCGTCTCGGTGGCCAGCACGTCGGGCGCCCCGGAGAGCGGCATGTCCGGGCGGATCCGGTAGTACGGCACGCCCTCGAGGCGCTCCCGGGCCGGCGCGCCGGCCCGGCCCTCCGTGAGCGGGAAGCCCGCCCGCGTGGCGAGGTGCGGGTCCAGCCCGACGGCACGCTGGGCGAGGGCGATCTGCTGGGCCCGGACGGAGTAGCCGTTCTGGCGGTAGGGGAGCGAGTTGGTGAGGAGGTGGAGCACGCGGCCCGGCGTCGGCGTCCAGCCCGGGGCCGCCCGCCGCGGGAGCGCCGGCCGCCATGCCGGGTCGAGGACGCGCAGCTCGGCCTCGGCGCGGGCCACGAGCTGGAGGCGGCGCCCGCGGTCCACGGGCCTGGCCAGCCCCTCGGCCAGCTCGATGGTCTCCGCGTAGCGCCCGGACGCGAGCGCCAGCTCGGCGAGCAGCCGGCGGCGCAGCGGCCCCTCGGGCAGGCGATCGGCGATCGGCCGGGTCTCGTCGAGCCGACCGACGGCCGCGGCAACCACCGCGAAGCGGAGGAGCGCCATCGGCTCGGCGACGGCGAGGCCGCGGTGAAGGAGGCCGAGGGCGTCCTGGGTTCGCCCGACCTCCCAGAGGAGCAGCACCGCCGTCGGGCCCCAGACGGGGTGGCCGGGCTCGCGCTCCGCGAGTCGCTCGGCGACCGCGAGCGGGGGGCGGAGCGCGCGGCCGCGCAGCTTCGGCGAGGCGAGGCCGCTGAGGCGGTGGAACGCCGCCAGCTTGCGGTAGCGGAGGATCGACCGGCCCTCGCGGAGCGCAATCGTGCGGTCCATGCCGGGCAGCCGAAGCCGCAGCGGGCGGCCGACGCTCCGCGGCTCGGGAGGGGGTGGTGCCATTCCCTCGACGGTAGCACAGGCCGCCGGGCGGGGCCGCGCGGCGGCCTGCCCCGGCACGGGGTCCCGGTGGCGCGCCGAGGGACGTCGGCCGCCGTGCTAGGGTATCGGCCGTGTCGAAGATCGCCCCGGCCGCCCCGGCGGCGCGCCCGACGTGACCGCCGTGCGCCCGGAGTCCCGCCCGCTCGTCCACGTCGTGGGGGCCCGCCCGAACTTCATGAAGGCCGCCCCGGTCATTCGGGCCCTCGCCGCGCGCGGCCTCCCGCAGACGCTGATCCACACCGGCCAGCACTACGACGCCGCCCTGTCCGACGTCTTCTTCCGCGAGCTCGGGCTCCCCGAGCCGGACCTCAACCTCGGCGTCGGCTCCGGCAGCCACGCGGCCCAGACGGCGGCGATCATGGTCGCGCTCGAGGGCGCCTTCGCCGAGCTCCGGCCGGCCCTCGCGATCGTCTACGGCGACGTCAACTCGACCACGGCCGCGGCCCTCGTCGGCGCCAAGATGGGCGTCCCGCTGGCGCACGTCGAGGCCGGCCTCCGCAGCTTCGACATGACCATGCCCGAGGAGGTCAACCGGCGGGTCACCGACATCCTGTCCGACCTCCTCTTCGCGACGAGCCCCGAGGCGATCGGCCACCTGGCCCGCGAGGGCGTGGCGGCGGACCGGATCCGTCTCGTCGGCAATCCGATGATCGACACGCTGCTCGCCAACCTCGACCGGTTCGACGCGGGGCGCCAGCGGGCGGCCCTCGGGATCGCCGGGCCCTACGCGGTCGCGACGCTCCACCGGCCGGCCAACGTCGACGGTCCCGCGGCGGCGCGGCGGCTGGTGGCGATGCTCGACGCGATCGCGGCGCAGGTCCCGGTCGTGCTCCCGCTCCACCCCCGCGGTCGGCCGACGCTCGAGGCGGCCGGGCTCCGCGACGGCGGGCGGATCCGGGTCGTCGAGCCGCTCGGCTACGTCGACTTCCTCTCGCTGGTCCGGGGAGCGGCGGTCGTGGTGACCGACTCGGGCGGGATCCAGGAGGAGACGACCGTGCTCGGGGTGCCCTGCCTGACGGTCCGGCCGAACACGGAGCGGCCCATCACGATCAGCCACGGCACGAATCGCCTCGTCACCCCGGAATCCGCCCCGGTCGAGGTTGCCGCGGTCCTGGGCGGGTCGTTCGTCCGGCCGGCCGAGCCGCCGCCCCTCTGGGACGGCCGCGCCGGCGAGCGGATCGCGGCGGAGATCGAGAGCTGGCTCGCCGCTCGCGGTTCCGGGGCGCCGGCCGCGTGACTCCCGGCCGGCGACGGCGCCCCGTCGCCATGCTCGTCCACAGCTACTACGAGGAGGACCCGCGGGTCCGCCGCCAGGCCGAGACCCTCGTGCGCGCGGGGCGCGCGGTGGACGTCATCTCGCTGCGGCGTCCCGGGGACCCCCGGGAGGGCACCCTGGAGGGCGTGGCGATCACCCGGCTGGACGTCCAGCGCCACCAGGGCTCGCCCATCGCCACCTACCTCGCGGAGTACACGGAATTCCTGGCCCGGGCCGCGTTCGCTCTCGCGCGGGCGCACCGCCGGCGCCGCTACGGCCTGGCCCAGGTCCACACGCCGCCCGACTTCCTGGTCTTCGCGGCGCTCCCGCTGCGCCTTGCCGGCGTCCCGGTCCTCCTCGACTTCCACGAGGCGACGCCGGAGTTCTTCCGGTCCCGCTGGCCCGGCGCGTCGAACCCGCTCACGATCGGCGGCCTGACCGTCGTCGAGCGCCTCGCCGCCGCGGTCGCCACGCGGGTCCTGTCCGTCACCCAGGCGCGCCACGAGCGGCTCGTCGCGCTGGGGATCCCCGCCCGGAAGCTCGCCGTGATCCGCAACGGTCCGGTCCTCGCCCGCTTCGATCCCGCTGCCCACCCCCGCCGGCCGTTCATGGCCGACGGCGTGCTCCGCCTGGCCTACGCCGGCGCCCTGACTCCGCTGTACGCCCTCGAGGACGTCGTCGAGGCGGTCGCGCTCCTGGCCCGGGAGCGGCAGGACCTCCCTGTCGCCCTCGACCTCTATGGGCGGGGGGACCGCGAGCAGGAGCTCCGCGACCGGGCGGCACGGCTCGGCGTCGCCGACCGGGTGCACCTCCACGGCCGCATCGCCCTCGACGCCGTGGCGGGCGCCCTCGCCGGCGCCGACGTCGTCCTCTCGCCGATCCGCCGGAACCGCTTTTCGGAGATGAGCCTCTCCACCAAGGTCTTCGAGGGCGCGATCATGGAGAAGCCCGTCGTCGCCGCGGATCTCCCTGCGGCGCGCGCGGAGTTCGAGGGCGACGTGCTCGCCTGGTACGAGCCGGACGACCCGGCCGACCTCGCCCGGGCGATCCTGCGCACCCTGGACGAGCCGGACTGGCGCGCCGCGGCGGCGGCGGGCGCCGCCGCCCGGGCTCGAGAGCTCGCCTGGGACGGCGAGGCGCCGCGCTATCTCGCCCTCGTCGAGGAGCTGGCCCGCGACCGGGTATCCTCCTGACCGCAGGCACGGGAATCACGCCACAGGAGGCGTCGTGGAACACGATCGGTCCATCGCGGTCATCGGGCTGGGGTACGTCGGGCTGCCGCTCGCCCTCGGGTTCGTGGAGTCGGGCGTCGCCGTCACCGGGATCGACGCCAGCCCGGCACGGGTCGAGGCGCTCAGCCGGGGCAGCTCTCCCATCGAGGACATCCCCGACGCCCGTCTCGTCGCGGCGCTCGGTGCGGGCTTCCGCGCGATCGCGCCCGACCCGGACGCCGTCCGCGCCGCCGACGCCGTCTTCGTCTGCGTCCCGACGCCGGTGACGACGACGAAGGACCCCGATCTCGGCCCCGTCCTCTCGGCGGCCGAGCTCGTCCGCGCCGGCCTCCGCGCCGGGCACCTCGTCGTCCTCCAGTCGACGACCTTCCCGGGCACCACGACCGGCCCGTTCCGGGCGGCCCTCGAGCGCGACACGGGCCTCCGGGCCGGAGCCGACTTCGACCTCGCCTTCGCTCCCGAGCGGGTCAGCCCGGGCGATCCGGCCAGCTCGGGGAAGCTCGTCCCGCGGCTCGTCGGCGGCTCCACCCCGGCGGCGACGGCGCGGGCGGCCGCGCTGCTGCGGAACATCAACGACACGGTCGTCGAGCTCTCGTCGCCCGATGCGGCGGAGATGGCAAAGCTCCTCGAGAACGTCTTCCGGAACATCAACATCGCCTTCGTCAACCAGCTCGCGCTCCTCTGCGAGCGGATGGGCCTGGACGTCTGGGAGGTCATCGAGGCGGCGGCCACGAAGCCGTTCGGCTTCATGAAGTTCACCCCGGGCCCGGGCGTCGGCGGGCATTGCATCCCGGTCGACCCCTACTACCTTTCCTGGCGGGCCCGCGAGTTCGACTTCACCGACCGCTTCATCGAGCTGGCCGCCGACGTGAACGTGGCGATGCCGCGCCACGTGGTGGACCTCGCGGCCGAGGCCCTCAACGACCGGTCGCGGTCGCTCAAGGGCGCCCGGGTCGGCGTCCTGGGCGTGGCCTTCAAGCCGGACGTCGGCGACGCCCGGGAGGCGCCCGCGGCCCACGTCCTGGCCGGGCTCCGCGAGCGGAGCGCCGAGGTGCGCTTCCACGATCCGCACATCGCGCGCTTCCGCGACGCGAGCGGGCGCACCGACGCCTCCACGCCGCTCGACGAGCTGCTCGGCTGGGCGGAGCTCCTCGTCATCGTCACCGCCCATCGGGCGATCGACTGGGACGCGGTCTACGAGCGGGCCGACCTGATCCTCGACACCGTGAACGCCTCGCGGAGCCGCGCGCCGCGGCCGCGCCAGGTGCTGCGCCTCGGGGCCGGCTGGAGCGCCTGACCCCAGGGTCAGCCGGGAGCCGGCCGGATCAGCCGGCCGCCCCGACCCGCCGCCGCAGCTCGTCCATGAACCGCCGGGAGATCTCGGCCGGGTCGAAGCGGGCGGCGATCTCCCGGGCGTGGTCTGCCGGGTGCCCCGCGACCAGCTCCGGCGCCCGCAGCAGCGCGTCCACCAGCCCGTCGTGGTCGCCGAGCTCGTACAGCAGGGCGACCCGGTCGTCGAGGAGCTCCGCGGCGGCGGCGAATCGCGGCGCGATCACGGGCAGGCCGAAGGTCAGGGCCAGGAGGAGGACGCCGGAGTTGAGGGCCTGCGTGCGCGTCAGCACGGCGATGTCTGCCGCGCGGAAGAAGTCCCCGACGACGTGGTCCTCGATCCTTCGCGGGAAGGCAGCCACGTCGGGGGTCACGGCGAGATCCAGGAGCAGCTCGTCCGTGCCCGGCCCGGCGGTCACGCCGCCCGCGACGACCAGCCGACGCGGCGCAACGAACGCCGCCGCCGCGGCGCGCCACGCGACCAGGAGGCCATCGATGCCCTTGTAGGGCCGAATCGCCCCGAAGGCGAGGAACACGAGCTCGTCGGGCCAGAGGCTCAGCTCGAAGCGCGCCGCCTCGCGGGGCGCCGCGGCGGGGTAGACGCCCGCGTAGCTCGGGTGCGGGATCACGACGAGCCGGTCCGCCGGGACCTCGAACCAGGGCGCGACCGCGGCGGGCGTCGAGGCGGCGAGGGCGTGGACCATGGCCGCGCGCTCCACGACGCCCCGCCGCACCAGCACGGCCGCGTCCTCGAAGTGCACGTCGTGGGGGAGCGCGTTGTGGATGGTCCAGGCGACGTGGCATGCGCGGGCGCGGAGCGCGTCGAGCCGGGCCAGGAACGCCGCCGCCAGCGCACTCGCCTCCGCGGCCGTCGCCGCGCGCTCGGTGACCCCGTTGAGCCAGTGCAGGTGGAGGACGACCGTGACGCGGCCCCGGGCGACCTCGGCGATCGCCTCGGCGTCGGCCAGGTCGGCCGCGGGCAGGGCCACGATCCCGCGGCTCCAGCCCTCCTGGTAGAGCAGCCGCTGGAACGGGTTGGTCCGGGCCGGCGGATGGTAGAGGAGGAGGAGCGGCTCCGGGTGCCCCGTCGCCTCGAGGAACTGGATGGCGCGGATTCCCTCCAGGAGCGCTGCCGAGGCGCTCATCGGGCCGCCGCCCGGTGAGCCCGGGCGCAGGCGTAGGCTGCCTCGTAGCGCGGCGCGTTGGCCGCCCACGTTCGCTCGCGCACCACCCACGCCCGCCCCGCGCGGCCGAGCGCGCGCCCCAGCTCGGGCGCGTCCATGAGCCGCTCCAGGCAGGCGACGAGAGCGGCGGCGTCGTCGGGAGCGAAGACCAGGCCGCGCTCGTCGGGCGCCGCGATCTCGCGCAGCGCGGGGAGGTCGCTCACGACCAGCGGCCGCTCCATGGCCATGGCCTCGAAGGGCTTGAGGGGCGTGACGTGGCGGGCCGCCCGCTCGTCGCGGCGGGGGACGACGAAGGCGTCCAGGGCGGCGTAGTAGGCCGGCACCTCGGCGTGGGGCACGGCGCCGGTGAAGACCACGCGGTCGCCGACCCGGGCCCGGTCGGCCCGCTCCTCGAGCTCCCGGCGTCGCCTGCCGTCGCCGACGATCAGGCAGGTCGCGTCGCGGCCGCGCGACCGCAGCCGGGCGGCCGCCTCGATGAGCAGCTCCTGGCCCTCGCGGGGATGGTCGAGGTTGCTCACGTACCCGAACACGAAGCCGCGGAGCCCGTGCCGCGCCCGGAGCGCGGCGTCCGGCGGGCGTGGCGCGAACTGCTCCGCGTCGACCCCGTTGGGCGCCACGAAGATCTGATCCGGCGGGACGCCGCGGGCCACGACGTCCTCGCGCATGGCCTCGGCGATCGTCACCACGGCGTCGGCCTCGGTCATCGCCCGCGTCTCGGCGGCCTGGCGCCGCCGGCTGATCTCGGCCAGCTCCGCACCCTCCCGGCCGCTCCACGATGTCTCCAGGAACGAGCGGACCTCGTACACGAGCGGGACGCCATGGCGGGCCCGCAGGGCGAGCCCAACGAGGGCCATGTCGTAGCCCCGCAGACCGGACGCAGCATGGAGGATCGCCGGTCGCTCGGCGTGGACGACCCCCGAGGCGAGCCACGCGAAATCCTCGAGGTAGCGGTCGAGCGGAAGGTCGGCTGGGTAGCGGGCGCCCAGGTCGAGGCGGTGCATGCGGATCCCGTCGATCGTCTCGACGGCGGGCGCGACCCGGCCGGCCGCGCGGGGGAATCCCAGGGCGGTGACGGCCACCGGGTCGAGCCCGGCGGCGCGCTGGGCGGCCAGGACGTGGTGGCTGCGCATGGCAAAGCCGGTCTGGCGGTCCGGGGGCGACTCCTTGAGCAGGTGCAGGACCCGGCCCGGCGCCGCCGGCACGATCGGGTCCGTCGGTCCCGGGATGCGCGGCAGCCACCCGGCGTTGCTCTCGCGCAGCATCCCGACCAGGCGGCGATCCAGGTCGGCCCGCTCCGGCGTATCGCCGATCCGGCGCAGGGAGCGGAGCGCCGCGAGGCTGGCCGTCGGCTCCCCGGCCCGCAGGAGGGCCACGTGGCGGATCTCGTGGGCGGCCACCGTGCGCGGATGCGTGGCCAGGATCGCCGCTGTCGCCACCAGGGCGTTCTCGAGGCGGCCCTCGTCGAGCGCGCGTCGCGCATCCTCGAGGCGGCGGGGGTCGAGCGGCGGCTCGCCGGTCGGGGTGCGCCACGAATCCGGTGGCCGCCCCGTGACGAGGTCACGCAGCGCCCGGCCGACCGTGAGCGCGGCCGCGTCCCGCGGCGCCGGCAGCAGGCCCACGGCGCGTCGGACCGCGCGCCGCGCCGACGACGGGGGATGGGGCGAGGGCGACGGGGTGGGATCGCCCACGCACGGCTCCCGTCAGCGCCGGCGGAGGACGACGTTGGCGAACGTGTACTGGAGGCCGAGCCGCTCCCAGGTGACGACCCGCTCCCCGCAGCGGAGGTCGAGCGGCCGTACCGGCTCCAGGCCGTGGCCGGCGGCGGTTTCGACCCAGCCGGCGAGGTCGTCCGGGCCGAAGATCCTGACCGGCCCGCCGTAGGCCTCCACGCCGGCGACGTCGATCGGCTCGCACCAGAAGTCGGTCGAGGTCACGAGCACGCCGCCGGGGCGCAGGAGGCGCCCGGCCTCGGCGAGGTAGCGCTCGATGTCGACCCCGTGCTCCACGACGCTGAGGCAGGCGATCGCCGCGAACGAGCGATCGGGGAACGTGGTCGCGGTCAGGTCCATCGGCCGGTAGCGGATCGGGCCGTCCCGGACCTCGGCGGCGAAGACGAGGTCGATGCCGTCGAGCTGGCGGTACTCGTAGAGCGCCAGCCACGGGAGGAGGCGCGAATAGCGCGGAGCACCCATCTCGAGGACGGGGTCCGCGGGGCGCGTGTGCTCGAGGATGGCCCCCAGGGCGACGAGGAGGTCCCAGTTCTTGGGGCGGTCGTTGTGCGCGGGAAGCCCGCACCGGGCGACCTCCGCGAGGGCCGCCACGACCTGGGCTTCGTCCACGAGCGCCCGGTTGGCCCACTCCCGCCACCGGGGGTCCGGGCGGCGGGGCGGCAGGACGGCGCCCTCCCGGACGAGGCGGCGCCAGAACTGCGGATCGCGGTCCCAGTCGAGGCGCCGCCGGTAGCCGCGCGTGGGGAGCCCGTTGATGGTCATGCTGAGCCGTCGCGCCTGCGTGCGAGCGACGTTGATCGGGTTCATCGGCCCTCGGCTGCATTCCTGGCCCGGCACCCGTGGGCGGCGCCGGTCGGGACACAGTATCGCCGGTGACGGGCACCCCCCGCCGGTGTGCTGCCGCACGCACCGGCCCCTTTCGCCCATTGCGGTACGATGCGCCGGGCCCGCCGTCCCGCCGTCGCGGCCCCCAGGCATCCGTCACCTCAACCGACCAGGGGAACCATGACCTTCCGCGCTCGCCCGACGACGCGGACCGGCCGCCGCAGCGGCTACGAGTCCGACTCTCGCCGGAACCTCTACTTCAGCCTCGGCTTCGGTGCCGTCGTCGTCGTCGCCATCCTGCTCCTCGTGGGCGCGGGCGCCGCCAGCTGGTACGGCGAGCACCTTGCCCCGGTGGCCGTGGTCAACGGGGAGTCGATCACGAAGGATGCCCTGCGTGAGCGCGTCGCCCTCGAGACCTTCCGGCTCGACGTGCTGGACTCGCGAACTCGCGACAAGGTGAACGCGGGCAGGATGTCCCCATCGCAGGGGCAGCAGCTCCTCACGTTCATCTCTCAGCAGAAGCAGCAGATCGGCAGCCTGGCCTATGACCGCGAGATCGACACCACGCTCCTCCTCCAGCTGGCGTCGCAGCGCGCCATCGCGGTGACGCCGGCCGAGGTCGACGCCCAGGTCGCGAAGGACGCCACCACGCCCGAGAGCCGCCACTCGTTCGCGATCGCGGTCACGCCCGAGAAGGACACCGGGGCGACGACGCCCACCCAGGCCCAGAAGGACGCGGCCAAGAAGAAGGCCGACGGCCTCCGGGCAGACCTCGAGGCCGGCAAGACCTGGGAGGAGGTCGTCAAGGCCTCCGGCGACGCCGATGCCGCCGAGACGAACGGCGACCTCTTCTTCATCGACAAGGGGACCACCTCCCCCGACGCGCCGTTCGTGGAGGCGATCTTCGCCCTGGCCGCGCCGGGCTTCACCGAGGTCATCGAGGGCGACGACGGCGTCTACCGGATCGGCCGGATGACCGAGGTCTCGGCGGAGCTGGTCGACCCGAACTACATGCAGCGGGCGACCGACGCGGGCGTCTCCGAGGCCGCCTACCGGCGCTCCGCGGGTTCGATCGTGGCCCGCGACAAGACGGAGGCCCAGCTGATCGCCGAAGTGGTCGACAAGCCGTCCGAGCAGCGCCGGACCTCCGAGGTCGCGATCGAGGACAACGGCGGGAGCGCCATCGCGCCGGGTGCCGTCCTCGTGAAGCACCTCCTCTACTCGCCCAAGGACGACCCGGGCGGCGCCGCAGCGCTCCCCGCCGACGACCCGGCCTGGAAGGCCGCCGAGGACGAGGCGAAGAAGGCATTCGACGAGCTGAAGGCCGGCACGAAGCGCTTCGTGGACCTGGCGCCCGGGAGCGACGACGCAACCTCGGCCGCCGCGAACGGATTCCTGCCCTACTTCGCCAAGGACGATCCGCAAACGCAGCTGGACCCGGCGTTCGGCGACGCGATCTTCGCCGACGGTCTCGCGCCCGGCCAGCTCCTCGCGCCCGTCAAGTCTGCCTTCGGCTGGCACGTCATCCAGTTCGTCAGCGCGAAGGATCCCGTCGCCCGCTCCCAGGAGCTGATCGCCGAGGCGGGGAAGCCCGGCGCGGACCTGGCGAAGCTCGCAGCCGAGCACTCCATCGCCGCCTCGGCGGTCGACGGCGGCGACCTGGGATGGATCGCCCGCTACCAGTTGCAGAAGACGCTGGAGGACGCGATCTTCGCGACGCAGGCCGGCGGGGTGTCGGCCGCGATCCCCGGCACGGGCCTCGTCTTCTACGGGGTCGACGAGATCGCCACGCGGTCGCCGGACCCGGAGCAGGCGACGACGCTCCGCGACAACGCCTTCGTCAACTGGTACCAGGGGATCAAGAACGACACGAACCAGACGAAGATCGAGCGGCTCCTGGACACCTCCACCACCGGCTGAGCGGAGGGTCGTGTGCTCGACGCCCTGCTCGCCGAGGCGCGCCTTCGCTGGGGGCTCGACCCGTCGGATGGCGTCGCGGTGGTGCCGGCGGAGCGGCTGATCGCCGTCCCCCTGGAGCCGTCGCGCCCCACGCTCCTCGTGCCGTTGGGAGTCCTGCGGACCGTGCCGCCGGCGGATCCGCCGGCCCCGCTCCCGGGGCGCCACGGCCCCGCCGGCCGCGACGCCCTCGCCGTCCTGCGGCGCCTCTACCCGGCGGACCACCCCGTGGGGCGGTTCGGCGTGGCCGAGACGACGAGCATCGGCGCCCTCGTGGACGCGGACCTCTCCGCGCCCCTCTACCTTGCCCCGGTCGCCCCGGAGCTGGCGGCCGCGTCGCCGTGGGGCATGCCCTGGATCTCGAACCGCCTGCGGGAGCCGGACGGCTGCCCGTGGGATCGCGAGCAGACCCACGAATCGCTGCGCAACCACCTCCTCGAGGAGGCCTACGAGGTCTACGACGCCCTCGCCGGCGGCGCCACGCCGGAGCTGGCCGCCGAGCTCGGCGACCTGTGGCTCCAGGTCGTCCTCCACGCCCAGCTGGCCGCGGAGGCCGGCGTCTTCGATTTGGCCGACGTCCAGGCCGCGATTGCGACCAAGATCGTCCGCCGCCACCCCCACGTCTTCGGCGACGCGGAGGTCCGGACCGCGACCGACGTCAATCGCCAGTGGGAACGGATCAAGCAGGCGGAGCGGGCCGCGGAGGCGGAAGCCTCTGCCGCGTCCTCGCCCGACGGGGAGCCGGCCACCCCGCCGAAGAGCGCCCTCGATGGGCTGAGCCGCTCCATGCCCGCCCTCGCGGCCAGCCAGGAGATGCAGGAGCGCGCCGCGCACCTCGGCTACGACTGGCCCAGCATCGACGGGATCCTGGCCAAGGTCGCCGAGGAGCTGGGCGAGCTCGCCGCCGCCGAGGGCCCGGCGGCCCGCGCGGAGGAGCTGGGCGACCTGCTCATGGTGGTCGTCAACCT
>Ga0315273_10009534_pt1 | contig 12317 bp, 11 predicted proteins | sample YL17G02_0_MG_FD_205753 | JGI IMG/M metagenome (GOLD analysis project Ga0315273, IMG submission 205753) | Sediment microbial communities from Yellowstone Lake, YNP, Wyoming, USA - YL17G02_0 | ecosystem: Environmental > Aquatic > Freshwater > Lake > Sediment | place: USA: Wyoming | collected... | reverse complement strand
CGTGCAGCATCTCGCGCATCCCCGGGCCGCCGGCGGGGCCCTCGTAGCGGATCACGACCACGTCGCCGGCGCTGATCGTGCGCGCCTTGACGGCGGCGAAGCACTCCTCCTCTGACTCGAACACGCGGGCCGGCCCGCGGTGGAGCAGGCGCTCGTGGCCGGCGAGCTTCACGACGCAGCCCTCGGGGGCGAGGTTGCCGCGCAGGATCCGCAGCCCGCCGGTCGGACTGATCGGCGTCTCGATCGGCACGACGACCTCCTGCCCGGGCGTCTCCACGACCGCCGTCGCGATCTCGCCCAGCGTGCGCCCGTCCACGTTGGGGGCGTCCGTGTCGATCAGGCCCTGTTTGGCCAGCTCGCGCGCGACGAGCGCGACCCCGCCCGCGCGGTAGATGTCGGTGGCGACGAACCGGCCGGCCGGCTTGAGGCTGGCGAGGATCGGCGTGCGGGCGGCGACCTCGTCGAAGTCCTCGAGCTCGTAGGGGATCTCGAGCTCCCGCGCGATCGCGAGCAGGTGCAGGACGCCGTTCGTCGAGCCGCCGGTCGCGGCGATCGACGCGGCCGCGTTGTCGAGCGCCGCCCGCGTGACGATCTGGCGCGGGCGCAGGTCCTTGCGCAGCAGCTCCATCGCGAGCCGGCCCGCCTCGTAGGCGGCCTCGTCCTTCGACTGCTCGAGCGCGGGGATCCCGTTCAGGCCGGCGGGGGAGATGCCGAGGAACTCGAGCGCGGTCGACATCGTGTTGGCGGTGAACTGGCCCCCGCAGGCGCCCGCGGCCGGGCAGGCGACGTCCTCGAGCGCGTGCACGTCCTCGGCGCTCATCGTCCCGGCCGCGTAGGAGCCGACCGCCTCGAACACGTCCTGGATCGTCACGTCGCGGCCCCGGAAGCGCCCCGGCGCGATCGAGCCGTTGTAGAGCACGAGCCCGGGCAGGTCGAGCCGCGCGAGCGCCATCACCGCCGCCGGGATCGTCTTGTCGCACCCGACCAGGCAGACGAGCCCGTCGAAGAGATGCCCGCGCGCGACGAGCTCGATCGAGTCGGCGATCACCTCGCGCGAGACGAGCGAGGCGCGCATCCCCTCGGTGCCCATCGAGACCCCGTCCGAGACCGAGATCGTGTTGAACTCCATCGGCGTCCCGCCCGCGTCGCGGATCCCGCGCTTCACGTGCTGGGCGAGCGCGCGCTGGTTGAGGTTGCACGGCATCGTCTCGATCCAGCTCGTCGCGACGCCGATCAGCGGGCGCGCGAGATCCTCGTCGGTGAAGCCCGTGCCCTTCAGCATCGCCCGCGCCGGGGCGCGGTCGGGGCCGTCGGTGAGGGCGGCGGAGTGGCGCTTGTCGGGGTCGGAGGGGCGGTCGTAGGGGTTCGGCATCGTCATCCCTTCTCGATCGGGAGGTCGTGGGTGATCCAGTCGCTCCAGGAGCCGGCGTAGAGGCGGACGGGGCGGTCGGAGCGCAGCACGAGCTCGCAGGCGGCGACTCCCGAGCCGCAGTAGGCGACGAGCTCGCCGTCGGGGAGCGGCGGCTGCTCGGTGCCCGCGGGCCAGTTGAGGGCGCCGGGAATGCGGCCGGCGACCGGGTCGATCGGCTCGCGCTCGCCGCGCCAGCGCTCGGGGGCGCGCGCGTCGAGGACGACGAGCTCCGGCAGGTGGGCGGCGAGCTCCTCCGCGGAGATCGTGTCGCCGGCGCGCTCGTGCGGGACGAAGGTGGCCGGCTCGATCCGCTCCTCGCCGGAGCGTTTGGGGCCGTGCCAGTCGCCGATCACCGCCGCGTCGTCGTGGCCGAAGTGGCGCAGGAGCCACCACAGGCGCGCGGCGCCGTTCCCGTAGGCGACGGCGAAGACGCCCGGGCCGATTCCGCCGCGCGAGGCCGACGCGGCGAACTCGTCCGCGGTCGGCAGCGGGTGGCGGCCGCCGCTCGGGCTCGAGCCCGAGAGGTCGGTCTCGAGGTCGAGGAAGGCGGCGCCGGGGATGTGCGCTTCGAGGTAGAGGCGGCGCCCCTCGGCGTGGTCCGCGAGGGCGTAGCGGCAGTCCACGAACCGGAACCTCATCCGGCGCCCACGGGCGAGACGGCGAGCGGGAGCACGTCCACCTCGGGGTGGAGCGCTGCGAGCGCGGCGGCGCACTGCTCCGACTCGCCCTCGCGCGCCCAGACGATCACGGCCGGGCCCGAGCCGGACAGCGTCGCGCCGAGCGCGGTCGCGGGCAGGACTGCGCGCACCTCCGCGAGAAACCGCGAGCGGTACGGCTCGTGGAGCCGGTCGGCGAGCGCGGCGGCGAAGAGCTCGGCCGAGCCCGAGGCGAGCGCGGCCCCGAGCAGCGCCGCGCGGCCCGCCGAGAAGGCCGCGTCGGCGTGGGGGACGGTCTCCGGCAGCGCCGCGCGCGAGACCGCCGTGCTCGTCCGGCCCGGGGGCACGAGCGCGATCGGGGCCGCCGGGACGCGGTCCGCGACCCGGGCGATGCGGTTGTCCCAGGTCAGGCAGACGCCGCCCCGGAGCGCGGCGGCGAGGTTGTCGCCGTGGCCCTCGAGCGGGAGCCCGAGCGCGAGCAGCTCCTCGGGGTCGGGGTCGCGCCCCGCGGCGCGTGCGCCCGCGACGAGCCCGAGCGCGATCACGGACGCGCTGGAGCCGAGCCCTCGCTCGCGCGGGATCCGGCTCGTGAAGGTGAAGCTGCGCCCCGCCGGCGGGGCGAGCAGGGCGAAGGCCTTGACGCCGAGGTGGCTCTCGTCGGGCTCGCCGCCCTCGTCCACCTCGAGCTCGTTCCAGAGGTCGAGCGCGACCGCGGCGCAGTCGAAGCCGGGCCCGAGGTTGGCGGTGGTCGCCGGGGCCCTGACGCGGATCGTCATCGCCGTGTCCCCACGAGCCATGTCCCGGGGTCTGACCCCGGGACATGGCCGCTTCGGCCGAGCGCCGTGGTCGGGCTCCCCGGGTCGCACGCGATGTGAACGGCTGAACACCGAGGCTCCGGCCCCAGGGCATGCCCGTGACGGCCAAGTCCGAGTGCCTGACCCCGGAACATGGCTGCATTGGTCACTGGGCGGCCGCCGCGATCGCGTCGGGGTCGGCGTCGACGGTGACGGGCGGCGGCGCCGTCCGGTCGACCGCCTCCGCGTCCTTGAGGCCGTGTCCGGTGAGCACGCAGACGACCTGCGTCCCGGGCGCGAGCCCCGCGTGGTGCAGCGCCGCGACGGGCGCGGCGGAGGCGGGCTCGCAGAAGACGCCCTCCTCGTGCGCGAGCGCCTGCCAGGCGGCGACGATCTGCGCGTCGGTGACGGTGAGCACCTCGCCGCCCGAGCCGGCGACCGCCTCGGCGACCTCCCGCGCGTGCACGGGCTCGCTGATCCGGATGGCAGAAGCACGTGTCGTGGCACGCTCGGCGGCCTGGCAGGGCAGGAAGCGAGGCACGGTGCCGAGCTCGGAGAAGCCCTGGAAGTAGGCGGTCGTGTTGCCGCCGCCGCCGTAGGGGAGCGCAAGCACCTCCGGCGGGCCGCCCAGCTCCTCGACGAGCTCGAACGCGGCGGTCTTCTGGCCCTCGATCCGGAACGGGTTGACGGAGTTGACGAGCACGTGGGTGCCGCGCCGGGCGAGCTCGCGCGCGGCTGCGAGCGCCTCGTCGAAGCTGCCGCGCACCTCGAGCACCGTCGCCCCGGCGGCACGCGCCTGGGCGAGCTTGCCGAGCGCGACCGCGCCCGCCGGCTCCAGCACGATCGCCTTGAGGCCCGCCCGGGCCGCGTAGGCCGAGGCCGAGGCGGCCGTGTTGCCGGTCGAGGCGCAGATCACCGCGTTCGCGCCCTCCGCGAGGGCCTGGGAGACGGCGACGCACATGCCGCGGTCCTTGAAGCTGCCCGTCGGGTTCGCGCCCTCCCACTTGAGCCAGAGCTCGACGCCGAGCGCTGCGGAGAGCCGAGGCGCGTGGAGGAGCGGGGTGGAGCCCTCGCCGAGCGAGACCGCGGGCGCGCCGGGCGCGAGCGGCAGCCGCTCGCGGTAGCGCTCGATCAGGCCTACGCCCACCCGAGCTCCGCGACGCCGCGGTCGGAGATCACGGGCAGCGCGACCGGCGGCTCCCTCGACTCGGGCAGGCCGCCGATCTCGTCGAGCGCGGCCTCGATCGTCCCCACCGGCGCCTCGTGCAGGACGATGTGGAGCGAGGCGCCGTCGGCGTGCGGCTGCTGCACGAGCCGCGCGATCGACACCTGCTGTCCGGCGAGCCGCTGCGCGACGAGGGCGAGCACCCCGGGCCGGTCGGCGACCTCGAGGTGGACGTAGAAGGGTGAGCGCAGCTCCCCCGGCGGCAGCCGCTCGAGCGTGCGCCAGCAGGGGTCGTTCTGGAGGAAGCCGGTGCCGGTCGTGCCGATCACGCTGACCATGTCGGCCACGACTGCCGAGGCCGTCTCCATCCCGCCCGCGCCCGGCCCCTCGAGCGTGAGCTCGCGGATCGCGTCGCCCTGCAGCATCACCGCGTTGAAGGCTCCCTCGACCGCCGCAAGCGGGTGGTGCCGGTCGACGAAGGCCGGCATCACGCGCACGTCGTAGCGGTCGTCGCTCAGCGTCGCGGCGCCCACGAGGCGGATCACCATCTCGAGCTCCCGCGCGGCGGTGACCTGGAGCGGGGTGATCGCCTCGATCCCCGTGTGGTCGACGTCGGTGATCGGCACGCGGGCACCGAAGGCGACCGTGGCCAGGATCGCCATCTTCGCCGCCGCGTCGGCGCCCGAGACGTCGTCGGTCGGGTCGGCCTCCGCGTAGCCGAGCCGCTGCGCCTCGCCGAGCGCCTCGGCGTAGTCGGCGCCCGCCTCCATCTTCGTGAGGATGAAGTTGGTCGTCCCGTTCACGATCCCGAGGATGCGGTGGACGTTCGCGCCGACGAGCGCCTCGCGCAGCAGCTTGATCACGGGGATCGCCGCGCAGACCGACGCCTCGAAGCGGAGCTGGATCCCGTTCGCGGAGGCGGCGGCGAACAGCTCGTCGCCGTGGCGCGCGACGAGCTGCTTGTTGGACGAGACGACGGGCTTGCCGGCGGCGAGCAGGTCGAGCACGTAGCCGCGCGCAGGCTCGATCCCGCCCATCACCTCGGCGACGAGCGCGATCGAGGTGTCGTCGCGGATCGAGGCCGGATCGGTGGTGAGGACGCCGGGCTCGGGCGTGAAGGAACGCTCCTTCTCGGGGTCGCGCACGAGCGCGCGCACGACGCGGAGCCGATGCCCCGTTGCCCGCTCGATATCGCCGGCGCGCTCGCGCAGCAGCCGGTCGACCGCCGCTCCGACCGTCCCGTAGCCCAGCAGCGCTACGGGAACGTCAACTGACTCCACTTGCCTCCTCGCGATGCATCAGCGAGCGCAGTTTCGCACCGACGTCCTCGACGCGCTCCTCGCTCGCCTTCGCGCGCAGCTCGTCCAGGTGCGTCTCGCCGGCGTCCATCTCGCGGATCCACTCCTGCGCGAAGGTGCCCTCGCGGATCTCGGAGAGGACGTTGCGCATGTTCTGGCGGACGTGGTCGTCGATCACGCGCGGGCCGCGGGTGAGGTCGCCGAACTCGGCCGTGTCGGAGATCGAGTGGCGCATCCCGGCGAAGCCCTTCTCGTAGATCAGGTCGACGATCAGCTTCAGCTCGTGCAGGCACTCGTAGTAGGCGACCTCCGGCTGGTAGCCGGCCTCGACGAGCGTCTCGAAGCCGAGCCGCATCAGCTCGGTGACGCCGCCGCAGAGGACGGCCTGCTCGCCGAAGAGGTCGGTCTCGGTCTCCTCCACGAAGGTGGTCTCGAGCATCCCCGCGCGCCCTGCGCCGATGCCCTCGCCGTAGGCCAGCGCCAGCTCGCGCGCGTGCCCGCTCGCGTCCTGGGCGACGGCGAAGAGCGCGGGCGTGCCGTAGCCCTCGGTGAAGATCCGTCGCACGATGTGGCCGGGGCCCTTCGGCGCGACCATGATCACGTCGTGGCCGGGGGGCGGGACGATCCGCCCGTAGTTGATGTTGAAGCCGTGGGCGAAGAGGAGCGCGGCGCCCGGCTCGAGGTTCGGCTCCACCTCGGCCTCGTACACGGCCGGCTGCACCTGGTCGGGCAGGAGCAGCGCGACGAGCTGCGCGCCGCGCGTGACCTCGGCCGGCGTCCCCACCCTGAGCCCCGCGGCCTCCGCCGCCGCGCGCGAGGGGCTGCCCTCGCGCAGGCCGACCGCGACCTTCACGCCGGAGTCGTGCAGGTTCAGCGCGTGCGCGTGGCCCTGGCTGCCGTAGCCGATCACGGCCACCGTGCCGGAGAGCAGGTCGAGGTTGCCGTGCTTGTAGATCTCAGCCATGCGGGTGGGCTCCCTTCAGGAAAGGACGTGTTGGCGGCGCGGCGTGAGGCCGGCGGAGGCCCGCTGCAGGCCGATGCGGCCGGTGCGGGCGAGCTCCTTGATCCCGTGCGGGCGCACGAGCTCCTCGAACGCCTCGAGCTCCTCGGGCGGGCCGACGATCTCGAACACGAGCGCGTCGGGCCCCAGGTCGACGACCCGCGCTTTGAACACCTCGGCGAGCGCGATCAGCTCGGTGCGCTTGTCCGGGGGCGCCGTCACCTTGATCAGCGCCAGCTCGCGCTCGAGCGAGGAGTCGGGCTCGAGCTCGCTGACGCGCAGGACGTTGACGAGCTTGTGCATCTGCTTCTCGATCTGCTCGAGCGAGTGCTGCGAGCAGTCCACCCGCAGCACGATGCGCGAGACGTCGTGCCGCTCGGTCGGGCCGACGGCGAGGCTCTCGATGTTGTAGCCGCGCCGCGCGAACATGCTCGAGATCCGCATCAGCGCGCCGGGCTTGTTCTCGACGAGGACGGACACCGTGTGGATCATCGCGACTCGACCGTCTCCTCGTCGGGGAACTCGACGACGTCGAGCGCGGCGGCGCCGGCGGGGATCATCGGGAAGCAGTGCTCGCGCGGGTCGACGCGGCAGTCCACGACGGCGGTGCGGCCGCAGGAGAGCGCCTCGGCGAGCGCGCCCTCGAGCTCGTCCTCCGTCTCGACGGTGAAGCCGGCCGCGCCGTAGGCGACGGCGAGCCCCGCGTAGTCGGGCACCTGGTGGGTGAGGTGGATCTGTGAGAAGCGCTCCTCGAAGAACATGTCCTGCCACTGTCGCACCATTCCGAGGTAGCCGTTGTTGACGATCACGACCACGATCGGCAGCCCCTCGAGCACCGACGTCGCGAGCTCCTGCTGGGTCATCTGGAAGCAGCCGTCGCCGTCGACGCAGATCACGGTCGCGTCGGGGCGAGCGGCCTTCGCGCCGACCGCCGCGGGGACGCCGTAGCCCATCGTGCCGAGCCCGCCCGAGGTGATGAACGTCCGCGGCTCGTCGCAGAGGAGGTACTGCATCGCCCACATCTGGTGCTGGCCGACGCCCGTCGTCCAGATCACGTCGTCGCGCCCCGCGGTCAGCGACTGCAGCGCCTCGAGCACGGTCTGCGGCTTCAGCAGCTCGCCGTCCTTCCGGTACTTGAGCGGGAACTGGTCGCGCCACTCGGCGATCTGGTGCAGCCAGGGCTCGGTGCGGCCCTCGACGCGGTGCTCGCGCATGTCGCGGGCGAGGTCGGCGAGCACGAGCTTGAGCGGGCCGACGACGGGGATGTCCGCGTGGCGGAGCTTCGAGATCTCGGCCGAGTCGATGTCGAGGTGGATCACCTGCGCGCCGGCCGCGAAAGCGGACAGCTTGCCGGTGACCCGGTCGTCGAAGCGCGCCCCGACCGCGACGAGCAGGTCGCACTTGTTCATCGCCCAGTTCGACCACTTGGGGCCGTGCATCCCGGGCCAGCCGAAGAAGAGCTCGTGGGTCTCGGGGAACGCGCCCTTGCCCATCAGGGTCGTGATCACCGGTAGGCGGCCGACCTCGGCCAGCTCGCGCAGCTCAGGGCAGGCGTCGGCGTTCAAGGTGCCGCCGCCGACGTAGAGCACCGGCTTCTCGGCCTTCGCCAGGGCCTTCGCCGCCTCCTTGATCTGGCGCGAATGGCCACGCGTGGGCGGCTTCCACCCGGGCAGGTCGACCTTGTCCGGGTAGTGGAACTCGAGCTCGGCCTCCTGGATGTCGCGCGGGACGTCGACGAGCACCGGCCCGCAGCGGCCCGTGCGGGCGACATGGAACGCGGCCTTCAGCACGTGCGGGATCTCCTTCACGTCCTGCACGAGCCAGGAGTGCTTGACGATCGGGATCGTGATCCCGGTGATGTCGCACTCCTGGAAGGCGTCGGTGCCGATCAGGTGCGAGCGCACCTGCCCGGTGATGCAGACGAGCGGGGTGGAGTCCATCCACGCGTCGGCGATCGGGGTGACCAGGTTCGTCGCGCCCGGGCCCGAGGTGGCGAGCGCGACGCCGACGCGGCCCGACGCGCGCGCGTAGCCCTGTGCCATGTGGCCCGCGCCCTGCTCGTGGCGCGCGAGCACGTGGCGCACCGTGGTGCCCTTTGCGATCGCGTCGTAGGTCGGCAGGATCGCTCCGCCCGGGATGCCGAACATCACCTCGACGCCCTCCGCCTCGAGGCAGCGCAGGATCGCGTCGGCGCCGGTCATCCGCTTGCCGCTCACGCAACCACCTCGCGCCCGAACTCCGTGTCGGTGCGCGCGCGCGGCAGCCGCGCGAGCACGGCGTCCATGAAGCTGCGCGTGTCGTGAGCGCCCGTTCCGACCATGTCGGGGGTGCGGGCGCCGTCGCGCAGCGCGCCTGCGACGCTCTCGGCGAGCGTCATCCCGGCCGCCCGCTCGCCGAGCCCTTCCTCGAGCAGGAGCGACGCGGCGAGCAGCATCCCGCTCGGGTTGGCGACGCCGAAGCCGGCGATCGCGGCGTCGGGGCCGTGGATCGGCCGGAACACGCCGGGCCCGTGCTCGGCGATGTCGCCGACCGCGACCGCGCGCGTGTCGTCGCGCTCGAAGGTCGCCATCGCGTGAACCGCCTCCGCGAAGATCTGCTCGGTCAGGACGACGTCGAAGCCGCCGGGGGCGGCGGTCAGGTGCGGGAGCGCCTCGGCCAGCGTGAGGTGGGAGATCTCCATCCCCGGATAGGTCTCGGCCACCTCCTCGACGAGGAGCCGCCACGCGTGGCCCGAGCCGATCGAGGTGATGTGGGCACGGCGCTCGCGGGCGAGCGCGAAGGCGCGCTCGACGGTCCAGCGGGAGAAGCGCTCGTCGAGCGGGCTCACGATCGCGAGGTCGCCGTGGTGGGAGCGAATCCGCGTCACCGTGGCGGAGAGCTCGAGCTCGGCCCGCACGCCCTGGAGAGCAGGCTCCTTCCCGCCGGCGACGAGCACCGCGTCGGCGCTGCGGCAGGCCGCGCGCGTCGCGGGCGGGAGCGGGTGCCCCGAGGCCGAGAGCGCCTGGCTGCCGAACGGCACGTGCAGCTCGTCGAGCACGAAGTTGTGGAGCCGCGAGACCTCTGCGAGGGCGCGACTCGTCTCGGCCATCAGCTCTGGGCCGACTCCGCCGCCGGCGAGGCACGCGACCGTGTGCTCGTGACGGCTCATTGGTTCCTGTCGAAGATCCTGATTACCACAGTGTTCCTCCTCGTATGCCTTCGGTGCGGAGACGCACTGCTCCTGCGTCTCGGTCGGCGTGTGTGCCTGAGCGGCACGTGGTCGCATGCTCCCCCTAGTGGGGGAGAATCACGACGATCAGGAGGCCGATTACCGCAGCCGCGAGCGCGCCGGGAAGCGAAAGGACGCGCGCGGTGGTGGCCGTGGCGGTCATCGGTGGATTCTGACTGTGCCTATGGGAGCCGTTTCTGTCAAGTTTCCAGCGGTATTCAGTCGAGCGCGGCGAGCAGCGCGGAGGAATCCACGACCGCCTCGACGCCGCGCAGCCCTTCGCCGCGGCGCGTGACCGGGATTCCGGGCCCCAGCACGACGATCGCGCCGGTGTCGAGCAGCGCCCGAACCTGGGCTCCCTCGACGAGCTCGAGCGGCCGCGCGACGGGGGCGTCGCGAAACGCGCTCGGTGCGCCTCCGTCCGGCTCGACGAGGACGTGCAGCTGGAGGCAGACGACCGGCCGGCCCGCGACGGGCCTCAGCTCGGTGGAGACCAGCTCGGCCAGCTCGGCCTGGGCCCGCGCGACGGCGACGTAGAGGGGCAGGCGCGGCGCCTCGGGGACTCCGCGCTCTTCCCGGCTGAGCTCCGCCTCGAGCTGGGGGCCGATCCCGAAGGTGACGACGACCCGCTCCCCGGCGAGCGTGTCGGCGAGGTCGGCGATCCGCTCGCGCAGGTCCGCGAGCTGCTCGGCGGCGGTGCCGCGGATCGTCTCGCCGAGCGCGACAACGGTCGTCAACCGAGGGCCTAGGCGAGCGGCTCTCGGGCCCGTGCGTGCACCGAGGCCATGTCGAGCGTCGAGCCGGTGACGTCCTTCAGCAGCTCCTCCGCCGTCAGGCTCTGGCCGAGCGACCACAGCTCGCGCAGCAGCGAGCCGGCCTCGCGCCGGGCGAACCACGTCTCGCCGAAGCGCTCGCGCAGGTGGTCGCGCAGCTGCGCCTCGAACGCCCACGAGCGCAGGTAGGAGGAGACGTAGAAGCCGGAGTCGATGTCGGCGAGGTAGTCGGTGGGGCTCGGCTCGACCTTGAGCGCCCCGCCGAGCAGCTCGACGTAGCGGGAGCGCATCTGCGTGACGTCGGCGGCGGCGTGGAACTCGAGCTCGTAGAGGAGCTTCGCCGAGTAGCGGCGGGCGATCCAGAGCAGCTGCACGGCGGCGTCGGCCGCGAGCCCGGGCGGGTCCGAGAAGTCGAGCCGGCGGTTGAGCCAGGCGGGCTCGGAGGTGAGGTGCTCGACGAGCGCCGCCCAGCCCTCGGTGACCGCGATGTCGCCGAGGCGCCGGTGCTCGACGGCGAGGCCGGCGGAGGTATGGGCGTAGTGCTCGGCGTGCCCGGCCTCATGGAAGAGCGCGCGCCAGTCGTCGAAGCCGCCCATCGGCTTGATCACGAGCATCACCTTGCCGGGGATCTCGATCGGGCAGCAGAAGGCGCGCGGCGACTTCAGCTTGCGGTCCTCGAGGTCGAGGTGGACGTTCGCCTGCGCGCCGAGGTCGATCCCGAGCCCGGACAGCGTCGCCTCGAGCGCGGGCAGCATTCGCTCGGCCGGGAAGGCCGCGTCCCACCCCGTGGCGCGGAGGACGCGCGAGACGTCCCAGCGCTGCGCCTCGGCGAGGCCGACTCCGGCCACCTTGCGGAACAGCCTGTCGGCCGTCGTCTCGAACAGCTCCTCGGTATCGGCGAGCAGCGCGCGGCACTGCACCGCGAGCGCGTCGAGCTCGAGGCCGAAGCGCCGGTAGAGGTCGAGATAGCTCTCCCCGCCGAGGTCGCTCACCCCCTGCTGCGTGCGCGCGAACCCTTCGAGGTAGATCGGGACGAACTGCTCCTCCGTCACCTCGTTCCGCGCGAGCTCGAGGCGCTCGCGCTTCGCGCGGTCCGGCTCGTTCGCGATCCGCGGGCGCAGCTCGCGGAAGCCGACCGTCTCGCCGTCCACCGTCACGTCGAGGGTCGCCTCGAGGCCGGCGATCTGCTCCTCCTGCGCCTTGGTGAGGTTGCCGAGGTAGCTCTCGCAGGCGAAGCGCCACAGCTCACGGACGCGCGCGTCGCCGTCCATCGAGTCGCCGATCGTCCGCGCCCGGTCGAGCGTGGTCAGGTCGGCGAACTCGTCGTAGATCGGCGCGAGGTCGAGCGACTCCTTCAGCCCGGCGAAGTGGTCGTAGAACTCCTGGTCGAGCGCGGCGATGAACCGGTCCGCGCGCTCGCGGAACACGTCGAGGTCTTGTGGGCTCAGCGGGGCGCTCGGCACGCGCCGTAGGATAGACGTCGATGCGGGAGCTCACCGTCACGACGGAGCGCCGGACGCAGCTGCTCGACGTGACGGGCGCCGTGCGCGAGGCGCTCAGGGGCACACTCGACGGCGCCGCCGCGGTGCTCGTCTACGTGCCGCACACCACCGCGGGCGTGACGATCAACGAGCATGCCGACCCGATGGTCGCGCGCGACTTCGAGGCCGCGCTCGAGCGGATCGTCGAGGACGGCTGGGGCTGGCTGCACATCGAGGAGGGGGAGGAGAACGCGCCGTCGCACATCCGCGCGGCCCTGATGGGCCCGCAGGTGCTCGTCCCCGTGCGCGACGGCGAGCTCGCGCTCGGCACGTGGCAGGGCATCTTCTTCTGCGAGCTCGACGGCCCGCGGACGCGCACGATCCTGCTGACGCCCCTGACGTAGCTAGGCTGGCCGCATGGCTGCGCCCGTCACCCGAGACCAGGAGCTCGAGCTCCACATCGACTCGCTCGCCTTCGGCGGCAACGGCGTGGCGCGCCTCGACGGCTACGTGGTCTTCGTCCGCCGCGGG
>Ga0315273_10009533_pt1 | contig 12317 bp, 28 predicted proteins | sample YL17G02_0_MG_FD_205753 | JGI IMG/M metagenome (GOLD analysis project Ga0315273, IMG submission 205753) | Sediment microbial communities from Yellowstone Lake, YNP, Wyoming, USA - YL17G02_0 | ecosystem: Environmental > Aquatic > Freshwater > Lake > Sediment | place: USA: Wyoming | collected... | reverse complement strand
CGTTTATTGTCAAATTACAAGTAGGGGTTCACGCCCCCGTACCCATACCTGGGGTCAACGGGTACATATACCCTGGGTTTATCCAGTTCAAAGTACGTTCTCATCATCATCATATCCGCAAGGTCTGGACTACGCCCAAGATTCTGCTTCACTTCTTCCTTTGCAAGTATCTGGAGCGTTGATACATCATCCGTTATCTTCTTTCGTACCTGTCCCAGTTCCTCAATGAGCATATCCCGTTCCAGTTCCGATAACTTTGCGGATACTGTCATCCTGTGGGTATTTATCTTCTCTGCCAGGATATAACTGCACTGTGTCTTCAGGTTGCGGTAGTTCTGTTTCTTCTCTTCCCCTGTGAGCTTATTGACCGTCTTGATTGCGGCGGCGTTATTCACAAACCCCTTGATACCTTTGAGAGCATCAACAACACCGCCCCCGACCCCATCCTCATCCGCGATACAATGGCTGTACGGAATCCTGTGTTCCCCCATGAGTGTCCGAATATCCGTCACCGTCACATCAATCCCCTGGTGCTGTTTCGTTATCACCTGGTACAGGTCGTATCCCTTCCACAAGCCATAGACTGTCCTATCACTGCCGAACCGAGCCACATCACAGGTCAGGAAACTCTCCTGTGCGTATTCGGGAGTGGTACTAAACATATCAAGGATAGCATCATATTGTATCAGCACGGTATCCGCTTCTTCATACTCCCATATACCATCCCGTAGCCGTGCTTTGGTGACCGCATCCGTTATCTCGTTCAATGACTTCCCGTACTCCTCTGCCGTATAGGGGTTATCCGAATACAATGCCTTGACGAACTTATATTCTTTCGGGAGTACATGGGCAACGGATGGCTTGTAGAAGATACGATACAACCAGTTCTTCGTGGGGTTGCAGGTCAGAAGAATCTTTGCAGGGAATAATTTGAACTCTTCGTTCCTATGCCGCCCCACCCTGCTCTTGAGAATATCAAATGAACCGAAGTCCACCTCTCCCGCCTCTTCTATCCAGCCGCCCGTATATTCCAAACTTCCGAACCGTTCAAACATGGGGTCAGCTGGCTGATTGGCAAGGTCTAATAAATCAATCCGACTACCATTGGCAAACTCAATGTAGTTGTACTGTCCGTTCAGTTTCCAATCTGTCCTGGGGACTTTTATGTGTTTGAATACCTTGAGGAATGTAATGAACACACTGGACATGAGGCGTTTCAACTCCTTCCGCCCGACAAACCACCGACTGCCTGGGTAGTTGTAGCAGTTCAAGACCAGCCACACACACCCCAGCCAGGTCTTCCCACTGCCCGCAGAAGCACCATAGAGGAGATAGTGGGTATCCTTGTCATTGAGGATGTCGTATGCCTCCGACTGTTTGATGGTCAGTGTAACTTCTGGATACAACATAGATTGCTACAAGGCTCTATAATCGTTTTTGACGGTCAGGATTCTACTGGGACTGGTGTTCCATCCTCTTGTTTTGAGGCTGGCACGGTTTTGACGACAACGAATCCGCCTATCTTTTCCCCTTCACTGGTCAGGTCATGGTGTTCCACCAGTTTATTCCGTACCTTGAGGGATGTTTCAACGTATCGGTGACGGGCAAAGAAGTCTGGTTCTTTCGTGTACTCATACGTTGGTTTTCCTTTGTCATCCCTGCCAGTAATATGCGGCTTCATGGTATTCGCGCTCAATCCTTCATCCAGTACCCGTGACAGTTTCTCATCCGATAGTCGCTCGTCAATAAGTTCCTGCCACGTCTTCGTGCGCTTCAACTTTTGTGGATTATTTGCATATTCTGGAGCATATCCCGCCTGTTTCATAGCGGGGCTCATTTTTCCGCCATTACCCGCCATGATTTCCAACGTCTTTTTCTGCCTGGGATTCGGTTCGTTCTGCATACAAGGACACTATAGCACACCTGTAAAGAGGTGTATATTCTCTCTATTGACAACTATACTCAACTATGCTATACTCTCTTTTAGATATGAAAAAGAACCTGTATCAAATAACCGTGTACAGCAACGACAATCTCTCCTCTGGAGATTTCACAGGAAACTTCTGGGCAACCAGTCCAGAAGCGGCTATGCAGGAAGCCAAAGAGTTCTACGCACACGAACTGGATACCGTACCAGAAAAGGTACGGATTTACAACATCAAAGCAATATGAAAAAACCATATAAGTTACTCAATCGGACAACGGGACAAATCCTTGACCGTTACTTTGCCGACAGTTTTGCAGAGGCGTGTCTGGAAAACAACTGGATGCCTGGGGACTGCGCCGTTCTCAACTACCGTGAGGTCGTCATCTTTGAAAAAGAAGAAGCGGAAGATTTCATCAATGATAAGAAAGGATTGGCAGACGACCTATGACCATCAGACAACCTGTACTCAATAGCATGAAGAAAGCGGGAATCAATATGGAGATAATCCAACGCCTGTCAGAGCGAACCGATACGGTCACCGTAGAGAATCGGTTTGGCGGCGGGTCATGTGACACACATCCACTCCTCTCCTATCTCATTGACTGGGTGTACCAGACCAGCAATGCGTATGAAATGGGAGTTCAGGATGTGAAGATTTCAGACTTTGACCGCATCAAGTATTTCGTACTGGAGCAGGACAGCAATGCGTACATGACTTGTCTTGATTGACCTATGAACCTACTCAAAAAACTATTTCATCAGACAAAACAGACAAAAGAATGTGGACATTTTTACCCTCCGTCAGAGAAAACAAAAGACATAGCATATGAAAACCAGAGAATGAAAGCCATGCGGAGTCTTCACAATCTCTTGTGGCGGCACTATGGCGTATGGACTCCGTTACCGAAAAGGAAACCGTATGTTCAAGACATCTGATTACATCAAGGCATGGATTCTGCGCTTTCTTATTATCGGCGTGGGTCTTTGGCTATTTATCAACATCAAGTAATCGCTGAAGGGAGGTGAAACATTATGATTCAAAAAACAACAAACTATGACCTTTTCAAAACGGTCAGAGGAAACCGCACTATCAATACAAACCACTTAGCAAAACTCACATTGAGCGTTGCCAAGAAAAATCTCCTGGAATATGCGCCGATAATGGTCAACGAATCAATGGAAGTCATTGACGGACAACACCGATTAGAAGTCGCCCGTCAACAGAATCTTCCGATTTATTATACCATTGTCCCGCGAGCAGGACTGGGGGAAGTGATTGAACTCAACACAACGCTCCGCAACTGGAAGTTGGTGGATTTCGTGGATAGCATGATTGTCCAGGGAAACCCTGACATGAAGTATCTGCGGGAGTTCTGTAATGACTACAGCATATCCATCACCCAAGGACTGAAGCTCCACATGGGAGCAGTCGGAGGAAGTCATGTGTCTGGTCGTTCCATGCTGGAACGAACACATTTCAGTAATAACCAGAAGGAAAACGCACACAAAGCGGCTGACTTGTATTTCGTTCTACGCCAATTCGTCAAACGGGTCGGCGCATTACCATACGCAGTCGTCATTGCGTGTCGCAGAATTGCAGAGGAAGGTCTGGACAAGAAGGTAGCAGACGCAATTCAAAAGCGGGGGAAAATGATAGCATTATCCCTTGACCAGGAAGAGATGTATCACATACTGAAGAGCTATTTGTCATAATGTCTTCAGGGAAAAATTGCGTAATTTTTTTAGGATTCCCCTTCCTGCCAGGGGGAATCCAGGAAAGGAACTATATGAAAAAGAAAGAACCAGAGTTTCACATGATAATCGTCAATGGCATATCGTATGTCATGGTAGATGATGTTACAAAAATGTTGGAAAGACTGCGGTCTAAACCCGCAGAGAAAGAAGGAAAACATGAAAACGACAAAAGATAATCGGCGGGGAGGGTTTTACTTTGACACAGACGGAACACCGTATGTGTCGGTGACCAATGTCCTCTCGGTCATAGACAAGCCAGCGTTGCGTTGGTGGTTCGGGCATGAGATTTACCTGGCTATGGTAAAGAACCCGACCCTGGCGGAACAGGAAGCAATGGCTTCCCCGTACCAGAAATCGGATAGTGCCAAGACCAGGGGAACGACAGTCCATTCAATCGTGGAGGCATATACGCACACGAAAGAACACATTGCGACTATCCCGACAGAGTTTGCGGGGTATGCAAAGGCGTTCTACAACTGGGTGGAGGACAATGACATTGAAATCCAAGAGCATGAACGCACCGTCATCAGTAAAAAATACGGGTATGCGGGAACGCTGGACTTACTGGTGAAAAACAGGCAGAGCAAAAAGACATTCATCATTGATGTCAAGACAGGAAAGGACATCTATCCCGAAGCGTTCTTGCAACTGTCTGCGTACAAACAGGCACTCTCTGAAGACAACCACCAGGTTGACCATATCGCCGTGCTCCTTCTCAATGAAGAGGGAACATACCGATTCGGTCAGGGGGAAGACGAGTTGGAAGCGTTCCTGGCGTGTAAGCGGCTCTGGGAATGGAAGAACAAAGAGTTGATAGATAAAATAATGGCTAAGAGTTGACAACAGTGAACAACAATAGTATGGTAAAAAATATGGAACAATTAGTGAGAATCAAGACGATTGCCGACCTGACGGGATTATCCATTCGGACAATCCGCAGGTATGTGGATTCGGGGAAAATCCGAAGCTACCGTAGTGGTGCGAACAACTATCGTATGTTCCGCCTCAAGGAAGCAGAGGAAGATTTCCGAAAGTTACACCTGGTCAAATAATATGAAACTACAACTGATGGGAACATATTACAGCACAGAGAAAGAAGCGGTGAAAGCCTACAACGCTTTGTCTGCGGAAAAAAAGGCGACTCATTCCCTGACAAGCATTGACGGCAGATATTTTATTCTCGGAAACGACCAGATACAACGGTTCAACGACAACACAAAAATAAGATAACATGAACAACCGCCGCAAAGGAAGCACCTTTGAGTTTTCCATCCAGAACTGGATGAAAGCCCACAAAGTCAACTTCTTCCGTATTGCCCTCTCTGGACAACTTGCAGGACTCAAGGGGGATTTTAGGTGGACAGAAAGTGGAAAAGAGTTCAAAGGAGAAGCAAAGTGCGGGAAGCAAATACCCTCATGGCTCTACAAAACGCTGGGAACAGACGAGTGCGACTTTTTAGTAGTCAAACGGGACAGAAAACAACGCCTCTGGATACTGACGGATGCACTCTTGGAGGAATTACTGTGAACCAGGAGAAAGAGAATAACCGACTCCTGCGCCTATTCGTAAAAATACTGATTGTCTGTGGCTTCATTCTGTTCGTGACAATCAAATGGGTATGAAAAAACAAGCGTTTATTTGTAAACACGGACAAGTGATTGTAGATGGACTTTGTGCCGCTTGTGGTGAACCCATGACACAAGCGAAGGAGTGGAACGCACAAAAGCTGAAAGAGTTTGATGAGAAATTACGTTGGTTTATGGCGGGTGAAGGAACCCCGAATGATTTGAAATCCTTTATCTCCTCTACCCTCGCAGAAGCAAGGAAAGAAACGATAGAAAAAGTATTTATTACATTAGAGGGAAATATCGGAATGTTACGTCAATGGTTGAATGAGGATAGGATAACCGACCCGAATAAAATGGTATCAAGCGCAGACATAAAAAGGTGGCTGCTCTCAGATATTTTATCAGTAATAAAGGAGAAGGGGAAAGTATGAGCGGTCAATCAGTAGGGTTTCATAGATTTTGTGTAAAGTATATGCCGTTTCTTTTACGGGAATGTCCAGGGAAAAACAAACACTATATTTGGGATAGACTTTGTGTGTGTATGTATAACTGTAATGGCGAAAAATACTTTTATTGGCGTAAAGGGAAATGGGAACGATTAGTCTAGCCTCCTCAGAGGTAAGCGTATGAAAAAGAAAATAATAAAAGCAGACGAATGTATTTGCAATGACTATGATGGCAGGGGCAGGTCGGCGTGTGGATTCCTCTGTGCCGTTCACGGAGGACTTTGCCAGCACTGCCATAAACGACCAGCGACAATTCAATGGGTGGGTGATGGTGGTATGCTGGCATTTACGCATGGAATGTACGAGAATTGGTGTGACTTTTGTGCGACTACCGAACAACTGAAAGCCGCACGGCGGTCAGCAAAACACATACCGAGATTAGAAAAGAAACTGAAAAAACTCAAATGAAACCAATTCTTACCTGTACCAGTATTGACTGTCCAGAACGGAAAAGTGTTTGTTGCGGCGCACCATCAGAAAAAGCCCCGAAGTGCAATCATTTCATGTGTTCCAAGTGCCATAAGCCGTTCAAGGGTGGGAAATGTACTGCGGCGGATGATATACCCGAATACTATAATACATTGCAGTCAAAACTCGTTGAACTCGTTGAAAAACACTTCCCGAAGGGACATCCAGACCGAGGTCGTGCTACACTGATGATGAGTTTATTTTATGTCGCGGTACTACGGGAAATTGATAAACAATGAAAATACTGAAGAAAAAATTGAAGAAATACTGTCCGAAATGCTATTGGCGATTGACGGAGGTTACCTATGAGAACGGGGAGAAGACCATTCTTTGTGAAACCTGTGGATATTTTGAATAAAACACAATGAAAACTGGATATTATTTCACAGCGTTTACTGACCGAGTAGAAAAACAAAATAAGACAGGATATGAGTATGTACGGAAGGTAGATAAATGGGAATCAAAACAGGAACGGGAAGAAGCAGAAAAACAGAAGTTCCGCCTGAAGTTCAAACGGAAAAAGCATAATACACGATTTATATGAGAAAAGTAACAGCAAAAGATGATATATTTGTACTATCAAAGCACCACTTTGATACAATAAAGGAAGCAGAGGACAAGGTGAATGGATGGTTCACCTCTGGCGACCTGAAGAAAAATACGCGGTTGTATCGGGCGGTGGAATCATATAGTATGAGGATAAAGTTTCAAAAACCACATGAAAAAACAACCCGTTGACCCAGCGAAAATTATCATTGACCCGATTGATGCCCTCAAGACCGTTGACAAGGATGGCAAACCCCTACTTGATGAACCGAACTTCCTGGGAACGAAGCCTCTGGAAATATCCCGCAAACATTGTATTATTCCCGTCAACCTGATGTTGCCCCCTGGCATCACCAGATTCTATGTGGAACGCCTGGATAAGACACACATCCGCTTCCTCATCCGCACTTCGGAGATAACCCGCATTGCCGAAAAAGCGGAGAAAATCATGGAAGCCAACGCCGTCAAGCCGCCTTCCAACTGAACCCGCACCTCGGACAAGTCACCACACCGTCTTCCTTCTTCTTCTCCTCATCCTTCGGATGTTGCGGAAGGTATTTGGTAATCAGTTTGTTCATGGAGATTGCTTTCCCCTCTGGTAATGATTCCGTCTTCGGATACTTGTCGTAAAGCTGGAGGGCATACCATAGTTTTCTCTCCGACAGATTGGCTTTTACTGCAAGTTTTTGCAGTAACTCCGTGACTGGGACTTCCGTTTCCTGCCGCAGTCGTCTGCCGACACTATGGTATGCCTCCACCAACACCCAGTTGGAGGTAAAGAACGCCTCCACCAGTGTTGACTTACAATCATCTACCAGGAGTTGAAACTTCTCCGAACTCCAGTAGTTATTTTTTTGTAGGCTCTGTGTCATTTTCTTCTCCAACTTTCTTCACTTCCCATGAAACGGAATCCTTGCCATTTTTCTCAACAAGACTCTTGGTAATGGTCACCAGGTCGCCTTCTACGCAGGTATCAAAGACCAGGGCAACACGATTAGAGCCAGTGTCCCAGTATTTTGTTTCCCCTCCTATTTCTAACATAAATCTAAAGACTTCTTTTTCGTGGTCAAACTGTGAAGGAACTAATTTATAGCCCTTATACAATGCCTCAACCGATTGTCCCGCCTCCAAATTGAGATATGGACTCCGTTTTTGAACAATTTTTTGTAGTTCTCCCATAATTTTCTCACCTCCTTCCAATTCAATAAGCTCTATGTATCGTTTGCACATTCCCAAAAACTCCGTTTTTTTGAAGAACATTTCAATCCTGTCGTACTCCTTTGCATACTTCACCCGCTCTGTTTTTACTCCCAATCCCGCTTTTGTATAAACCGTTACCTGCACTTCATCCCCATACGCATAGGAGTTTTTCATCAATTCAATCGCAGGGATTCCTTTTATAACAAACTTTTCTGTGCCAATCCCCAGTGCTCCCTCAATGTCGTTAGAGCTTTCTATTTTTATGTAATCAACGCCATTATGACTATTTTTTTGTATCCGTATCATAAGACAGCCCGTTAGGAAACGCACAGAATGAAACCAAGAACAAGAGTGTCATTGGTTTATTCGGCTGATTCCGACCAATTTAGCAAAGCATCTGTACCAAACGCAGAGCCAAGTCTGCGAAGGTGCGGGGTCATGCTACATAAACCTTCTCCGCACACATTTTTAGATTTCAATAACAGTCAGCCCTTATGAGGTATCCGCCGTCATTTTATTTCTCCTGACCGTCTTTATTTAGAGTCGCCTTCCGTATGCGACACCGCAGGAGAGCTTTCGCTCAAGGTCGGTTTTTTTTCCATTGTTGTTCGTATAAAGTTTCGTATGGCGGCGGCAATAACAGGCTGTCTGGTAATTCTTCCGCACACTGGACAAATAATTCTTCCATATTCATCATAAAGCGTTGGTTCAATCATGTGAGTAATCCTTTCTGTTCGTTGGCTTTTGTCCAGTCACCGAACTGGTCAAACTCTCTGTTTTCTATGCGGGTGTGTGCTACCTGCGCTATATTCCTGACGAGTTCCATGTTGCGGTTATCAAAGGCGACTTTACAAACGAAGAAGAGAATCGGGGGTGCGTAGTCTGCGGGGTTTGCTCCGTGTAGCAGTTGGTCATAGGCTTTCTCTGCCTCTTTCAGGTCTAACCAATGTTGGCTGACCTTCCAGTGGTCTTCTACAACGCCGACAGTCTTGACCTCTCCTACCCCCGCAACGGTACGTTTATAGGAGTGCCACAGGCGTTTATCCGCCGCATCCCTGAAGGTGTAGATACCGATATTTTTTGCTATATCCTGCGGTGTGTCCATAACCAAAAAAAACAGCTTTGTGTCGGTAAGGCTTGAGATTAGTCAAGACTTTGGTAAGTTGAACCTTACCAACACGAAACCGTCTTTGCTTGACAATCTCAATTTATTACCACCCTTACCGTAGTGGTGCTGGAGCGAACTCCAGACGTACTTCAGTTATAAAACAAAAAATAAAACCTGTCAAGGTATCAAGTGGATGAGTGCGGAATTACCGTAGAATCCGACTTCTTCTGTGAACAATATGACCGATATACGAATAGTCAATGGAAAAAAATCGTGCTAAATCCCGATATGTCCATATACCCAATGCGTACATGAATCGGATAGCAGATACTTGCCAATTTCGCAATTTTGCGTTTGTGTGTTTTTCGCCCCGCAAAAAACTACCCTTTGTCCTATGAGTATTGAAATGAAATACACCTTTCTGAATTGCGTCTTGAGTATTATCCCGATAATTTCCAAGAAACAAATGGTCGGGGCGAACACATAGTTTATTGTCGCAATGATGACAAACTAATTTTCCTTCGGGGATTTCTCCATGAGTAAGTATCCATGAGAATCGGTGTGCTGAATAAATCTTCCCTTTTGTCTTGAACGCTCCATACCGATTTTTATTGCGTGTTGCCGCCATCCAATTCCAACATCCATCTGTTTTTTGTACTTTACTCCAAAATAATTCAGAAGGTGAGAGAGGAGTTGAACCTCTTATATCTCTGGATGCTTGTAAGCGTTTTGCCATGATACGACCCTGCCTCACCCGTTGTGGGCTGGTTGACATGGGGAAAGTTTAGTACCGTATCCCCACTGCTTCTTCACAACCTCGGCGGTATCACCTTACCCTTTCGGGACAAGAGCCTTCAGCGAAGACTGCACCCACAAAAGGAAGTATATCATAGCTTTCAAAAAACGCAAAAAAAAGAGCAAGTCAAGCAAAATAGGCACGGTTTTGAGATGTCGCTTTTTGTGATAGCCTCACGATATTTTTTCCGTTGTGCGTAAAAGTGCGTGTCAAGCTACCCATACAAATTTTTCTGGATAGCCTCAACGCAGGAAAAACCCAAAAACCCATTTGATATAATGGTAGTGGAGATTTGATTGTTCCAAAGCTCCAAATGGCTCTTTGAAAGGAGGTGACAATACTATGAAATATGTATATGTCGTTGACTGCGACCATCATGTTCCGTCAGTTTTTGAAGACGAAGATGAAGCACATAATCACGTTGACGTACTACGAAAAGATAGGGACAGTGGGCGTATATGGCTTTTACGGAATCAGGTGATGACCAATCCAAAGACAGGGAAACTATCTTGGATATGGGATGGAACTGACGCACTGTTCTGGAAATAGTATAGCACATTTAGCCCGTCTGGACAATCAGGCGGGCTATTTCTTACCCGTCTTCTTGATGTGCTTTTTCTGTTTCTCTGATATGCGGATAGGAGGAACAACCTGCGGCTTCTCAATAGGTCGCGGAGCAATTCCTTTCCTCGGAGCACATTCCAGATTCATTAGAAATTAGTCAGCCCCTTCAATCCTAACCATCCCGTATTTTGTTTCGCTTTTGATTGCACTTTAGAACTTTGATGCAACAGTTCGTCAATAAACTTCAATAGAAGAGCGACTATCGCTCCCACTGCTGGAGGAAGTTGCGGAACAATCACCGTCAACAACCACCCGATAAGTGCGAATATCAAAATGCGGAGCGGTTCTTTCACCGACTCCCATAGAATATCCCAGTCAATTTTCATGCGTCTTCACCTCCTCTTATTCGTGATTACAAGCTACCGTTGTGTTTCCCGTATATGTTATTATTCCAGTCCCCCCACACGGATAGGTGTTATACCAGTATGGATAATACGGTGAATGGGTATTCCATTCTTTTTTGCATTTCCGACACCAGACGACATCACACTTCCCGCAATACTTCAGGTCATGGTCACAATCATTATGGTCGTGCATTTTTTCCACCTCCTACTCTGTGCAGTATTTTTTGTATAACGCTTTCCTGTGGAGATTTTACAATGACGGTATGCTTGTCTATGTTTTCTGTTACGGCATCCACTTTTGCTTCAACGACTGCACCGACTTCTGAAATATCCGCTTTGAGGTTTTTGGCGTTCTCCGTTGCCGTTGCCCGTTGCAGGTGAAGAGCGTTCTCAACTGCCGTGAGTCTGGTCAGAATATCCTCCAGAATGTTCCTGTCGGTCATAAGGCTATCCGTTGTTTTGGATATATCATCAATTCTTCGGGATAGTCGTTTGAGTTCATTGGCTACATCCGTATCTTCCATATTATTTTGGAACTATCTTCTTGATTGCAGAATACTTGTTCCACCAAAACCCGCCACCATACAAAGTGTCGTGTACTTGCCGCAGTTTTCCACAACAATCGGTAGGCTGAACGGGTGTTGGTGGTGGCGGAGTGGGTGGGACAGGTGGTGTTACGGGAGGCGGTACGACATCAAACGGGACATCAAATGCCTTACAGATGCCCCTGGCGATTGCATTGGCTACCCTGTCGGTATCAGCAAGGATAACGCGGTCATGCGGGTCAATGGATTCACCCATCTCAATAATGACACACGGAGTCTTGGCGGTGAGATAACTCCACCAATAGTAGAACTTCGTGTTTGGGTTACTGCGATTCGGCATATTGCGGATGCCAGAGTTATCAAAGTACAGGGATTCAATCGCTTCCTTGATACGCTTGCTCTCGGCGTTTACCATATCTACTGACGGGTCGGGATAGTCCACGAATCCGCCGCCTTCATCCCCTGCATAGTTTGAGTCACAGTGCATGGCAAGAGCCAAATCATAATCGTTCACGAAATCCTGAAACTCCGCATCACACAGATACACCTGGAATCCTTTGGAGATAAGAACCTGTGACAATCTGTCGCGGATACGGATATTATTTTTTTGTTCTTCTGGTGCGCCCGTTGCTCCAACGACAATGTTTTGGTGTCCCGCCTGAAGTAGTATTTTTTTCATACACCCTCCTTTATTTTACCATTTCCTTTTTCTCCACGTTCTCCTCTCTCTCCACGTTCTCCCCGTTCCCCCTTATTTGCTTTTCTGATAATCAAGACAAGTTGTTCCAATGTGGTAGTAATTTTTATGAGGATGTCATTATTTCTTTCAATGACTTTATTGGAATGTTCCAAATGATTCTGTATCGTCTTGTTGAACTCGGCATTTTGTTTCATCATAAAATACAGGAAACCAAATACCGTTACGACTG
>Ga0315273_10009532_pt1 | contig 12317 bp, 6 predicted proteins | sample YL17G02_0_MG_FD_205753 | JGI IMG/M metagenome (GOLD analysis project Ga0315273, IMG submission 205753) | Sediment microbial communities from Yellowstone Lake, YNP, Wyoming, USA - YL17G02_0 | ecosystem: Environmental > Aquatic > Freshwater > Lake > Sediment | place: USA: Wyoming | collected... | reverse complement strand
ATGCATTGGCTGTTGGCTTTGCCCAAAATTCTATTGAGAAATCACCGTTTCCAAAGTTATAATTTGTGCTATTACCCATATCTACATAATCATCCGTCCCATCAAACATCAATGCCCCGTCTCCCCATTTTTTGTTATTTGCTGTCCAGCCCGTTCCAGCAGCCTGATCACGTGAATCTATTGAGGTAAAATTATTAAGAGTTCCTTCAAAAGCTCCTGGAGTATAGAGGTAACGTACTATTACTATACCTGAACCTCCTGCAGCTCCATATACCCCTATTGCATTTTTACTTCCACCGCCTCCGCCACCCGTATTTACTGTACCTGCAACAGGATTATTGCTATCAGCTCCACCTGATCCACCTCCACCATTGCCTCCTGACTTAACCGTAGCGCTTTGATTACCCGCTCCGCCTCCGCCGGCATAATAGACAACTGAACCACTAATCGAACTAGGTAGTCCCACTCCCCCTGCACCGCTTGTTCCATTGGATGTACCGCCGTCTTCACCTGCTCCGCCAGCACCACCACCGCCACCTGATGTAGTCCAGATAACATCATCGGAATGTCCATGTCCACCTTTGTTACCCTGACCTACAATACCAGTGCCTCCATCTTCATTATTATTATTTGGATAACCCAATGCTCCACCACCGGAACCACCATTCCTACCCAACCCTGTATCTCCTCCTCCGCCGCCACCGGTTGCCGTTATATTATCAAAAATCGAATTACCTCCGTCAAAGCCGTATCCATAATGATTTGATAAACCACCTGAGCCCACAGTTACAGTTTTACCTCCAGATGAAAGTGATAGAGAACCTGTAAGCATTCCGCCGGCACCACCTCCAGGATGAGCTCCGCCACTACCTGCATTTGCAGTACTTCCTCCACCTCCGCCTCCTGCTACTACTAGATATTCAACATCTCTTTCTCCACCGGCAGGAACTGTTAATATTCCACTTGATGTAAATGTATGAATTCTATAACCTCCAACATCTGTGATTGTACCTCCGGATAATGAAAGGGGTTGTGATTGTGAATCCGTGGTACTATGTGCGATCAGTCCGCTCGTTTCATTGAAATTCCATTGAGCCACAAGTCCATTTGAATCTTTTGGTATCTCCCCGCCTGCTGTCTTGACTCCGCTCTCCGTCCATAATACTGAGTCAATAGAACTCACATTTGCTCCTAAATCAATAACTGAGGATGTGTATGTACCATTTGTATCCGATGTTTGGTAACGCACGATGACGATGCCCGAGCCACCAATTCCTCCTGTATTCATTTGTTCAGCACCTCCACCTCCGCCTCCAGTATTCGCTGTTCCATTTGTTCCATTTCCTGTATTACTGCCATTTCCACCACCACCCAAACCACCAGAACCTGCAATTCCCGAACCACCTTGATATCCTGCACCACCACCACCACCACCAGCATAATATGTAGATGTTCCTGAAATTGAATAAGTAGTTCCGTTTCCTCCATTACCAGCATTTGTATTATTTCCATTAGCACCAACCGCACCTGAACCTCCACCTCCACCCCCACATTTATATCCAGTTGCACTACCAGTTCCTCCAGCATAACCTTGTCCTGATGTTCCAGTTGAGTTTGGTGGATTAGTGCTATTTGTTGAAGGAATATATCCGCCTTCACCACCACCGGAACCACCATTTTGTCCACCATAAGCATTTATTTGAGGATTACCTCCTCCTCCTCCTCCTCCTCCAACTGCTGTAATATCCCCAAATACAGAGTTTCCACCGTTAGTTCCAGGGAAACCACCACTACCTCCACTTCCAATAGTGACTGGATAATTTCCATTATTTAAACTTTTAGAAGCATTATATACTAACCCTCCAGCTCCTCCTCCTCCTCCATATCCATTACTTCCACCACCACCACCGGCAACAACTAAAACCTCAACATTACGAGCACTGTATACACTGAAAGTACCGCTTGAAGTAAAAGTATGAATTGTATACGCACCGGAAGTCGTAATTGTCCCACCTGTTGCTACTTGCAAATTCAAAGATGGACTTGAACCGCCTGTATCTGATACGTTTTGATAAACCCCATTAAACTCACCTGTCGTGTCGTGAATTATTGATAGAGCAGAAACATTTTTTTGCCCAAGGAAAGAAAAAAATGAAAATAATACGAAGGAAATTCCAAAAATAAAAATAGGTAAAACCGAAAAATCCAACCTCAAAAAACTGTGAAGGCAGTGTAGTAAAGACGTTTTATAATATGCTATTTTGATATAAAACTTTTTCATTTAGTTATTAATAAAAAAATAACACAAAGAAAATAAGAATGCAAGCGAAATGATGAGAAAATGCGAAGAAAAAAAGAGGAAAATAAAGGAGTTAAGGTTATTAAGATAAAGCTCGGAAGTTTGTTCACACCTCGTTCTGCAAAATTCTCTGCGAAGTATGAGCAAGACACCAAGCCAACAGAACACTCTGGGCTGCGACAAGAGTTTGGGTATATAGTGTTGCGAATAATCAGCAGACCAGTAGGCCGTCTTGGGTTAATAACAAGATATTCTAAAAAAAGTATAGGCCGGTGTGATGGTGGCTTGGTGTCTTGCTCATGAGTTTGCAACAATATAAATCAATTGAAGAACTGAGGCAGGTGTGAACAAACTTCCGAGCTTTGTCTTAAATATTCTTAAAAAAGTTTAGGTCGGTGTGAAGGCGTCTCGGTGTCTTGCTCAAAATCTGGTAACGAAATAAATTAATTGAAGTGCTGAAGGTTACAAATCAGATAAATTGGTTTATCAGTAGCCCCTTCGTTTTCTTTCTAATAACTCATATATATAGGTAACTAAATACCTCTTAGATATTGGTAAATCGAGAGCGTGAACCATTTCTTTTTGTGTACCGCCAAAGCCCTTTTTGAACAGTGAAAGACCTGCCCATGGATGCTTTGGGTTATCATCACGAGCAATTCCAAAAAAATTATAAATCACACAACCCAAGTGCTTTGCCTCAAGAATTGATTCCCAATGTAACAAAGACATCGCCGGAATATTTCGGTACTCTGTCAGACCTCCTGAGTGATGATAAAAAACCTGATTATGGTAATAAATAAACATAGAACCCGCAATGAATTTCCCCTGATACTCAGCCAAAAATAATAATACTTGATTACTTTCAGCAAATTGTTCAAATTCCTGCAGTAAATATTCATAAGAATATGCCTGCCATTTTTGTCTTTTGATTGTATCCTGATAAATTTTCCAGAATTCAGGCAGATATTTGACATCTGACGTCTTGAATATTGAAAGTTCGGGTATTTTCTGTGCCTTCTTGATAGCATATCTGGTTTGTTGCCTCATACCCATCAAGATTTCTTCTTCGGATTGCGTCAGGTCCAATACCCAAGTTACTTCTGCGTCGACGTCATGCATTTGGCAAAACTTAAAGCCATTGTCAAGCAAAAACTTTGTGGCATGTGTCTGGGATTTGAGAATGTTTGGGCTTATTCGCAAAAATGTACACTTCAATCCGGCCGTCAAATTTTTAAAAAGTTGTATTAATTCAGAAATCATTTTCTCATCCTCCCATCCGCTGATAGAGTTGACTGAATTCCAGGGGGGACCGGACTTTAATAATGGACCACTCCGTATATGCAAAAAAGTTCCACGTTTTGCTTTTACCAGCACGCACAAGGCAAGTCCAATCAGGGTAGAGTTTTGTCCTGCGGGTGCGAAAGCAGGTGCACAATAAATCCCATAATTGAAAACTGTTTTCCCTCTTTTCCTTTCCAGTTCACCCCAAACCCATGACTGGAAAAAAATCGGTTGCAAGGAGTTGTTTTCGATGAAGCCCTCCCATGTCTCTTTGTCAGTGATTTCTTTTAGCGTTAGCATTATTTTATTCGTGATTATAACCTGGTTTCCTTATATATTTTATTCAGGACAATTTGGGGGAAAGGTCCTTCCAGTAGTACCATCTGATTTTTCTTGACCAGATGTTCGTAATAAATCGGAAAATCAAAGACCGAATTAACAAGCACTGCCCTAAAATCCGGCTCGAGCGATTTTACTTCCTCAACTAATAATTTATCAGAAGTGTATAGATAGTCAACTTTTTTGACAATCATTTGTGCGATTTTACTATATATCTGTGCCCTTTCATCACCTAGTTCAATCATTCCTTGTGTCATGAGCCATTTTTTATTTCTTATTTTCAGGCCATCCAGATAATTTATTGCCGCCATAAAGCCCGTTGGATTTATATTGTATCCATCATCAAGAATTTTACTGTCGTTAATTCCATTGTAAATATTCAAATACGGAACTTTAAAATCCTCTGAATTGATTGCTTTCACAACATCCTTCATCGTCATCCCAAGCTCAAAAGCCACGAGTATTGCGGCCAGGAGATTAGAGATATTGTAAATCACTTTAAGATTTGAATGAATTACATAACTTTCTTTGTCAAAATTCAAATTAAAAGAAAGACCCCTTTGCGTCTCGAAAATCTCCGATACAAAAATATTCTCGTTCCCCGGGAAAGTGACTTTGTGCCTAATTTCCTGTTTACTGTCCAACTCTGCAACTTCTAGTTTTTCTGAGTTCCTGATTGAGAAATATAATTTCTTTCGTTTTCGGGTTTTCTCGGCAAGCTTGATGCAGTATTCGTTGTCACCATTTAAAATTACAAGACCATCGGGTTTTAATTTCTCAATTACCTCATAAGTTGACTTCAGAATTTCCGGAATTCCTCCAAACAAGGTTACATGCTGTTGGTCAACGCCCGTTACAATTGCGACATCGGGCACTGCAATTTCACAACAATCATTAATTTCTCCAATTTTGTAAGCACCCATTTCTACGACAAAGACCTCAGTATCTTTGTTTAAGTCCCTCATAATCGTCTGTGCAATACCAATATCTGTATTATTATTTTTATTTGTTTTAATTGTTCTGAATTTTTTACTAAGGAGTTGATAAATTAATTCTTTGCTAGTGCTTTTACCATAACTGCCGGTAACTGCTACTACCTTAATTTTGTGTTGTGCCTTTATCTTTTTCTTGGCATTAAAAATAATAACTTGTCTCTTGATATAGGCAAGGGGAGTCGTTAAACCCACACCGAAAGCAATAACCACAGGACTAAGTAATTCCAGACCCAAGCCGATAATCGTCACAAAAAGCACAATTGAAAATTCAACTGGAAATATTACCCGTCCTTCCAAAAATCTTGGTAAAAAATTACCCAAAGCCAGATTATCCGCAATGCTAATATTTACGGGAGTAGTAGTAGAAATATTGAGTTCTGATAGCCATTTATAAAGAAAAATAAATGGAACTATGGCAAACAAAATATTTAATATTAGAATGAGCGAATTTCGTAAACTTTTGATTTGAGGTCGTAGGAATTTTCCTTTTGAAAATTTTTGGATAAATACCAAGCCCTCCGCCCAAGAGATTGTAAAGGAAAGGATTAAGGCAATTACCAAAATATTTGCACTAGGGGAGAAGAAGTAATACACAGCTGTGGTTCCCAGTGCGATTTTTACGAGAGTTAAAATCTCACTTCTTACTCCTTTTCCTTTTTCAACAAACCAATGCGACCAAATTCTATCAAAACGGTATTCTTTGACTTGCCATAAATATAAGTCCCAAATTAAATTCCTTAAAAGGACTAATAGATAAGGAAATACAACAAAAACAACAAGAGCGAGATAGACAGTGAGCATTTTTATTTAAGATAATTTTATTAAAAAAACATTAACGAAATTTTTATTTTCGTAACTCAAAATAATTATAGATTATTTTGCAAACAATTTCTCCCTTTTATTTTTTAAAATAATTATAAATTAATTTGGAAATAATTTCCGAATATGAAAAGACCAATCCATGCCTTGCGCCACCTATTACCTCAAGCCGTGCACGGGGAATCAACTCCGCCATTTTCTTACCCATCCAAAGTGGGGTTACCCTGTCCGCCTCTCCCCAAATAATAAGCGTAGGAACTTTAATTTTCCTTAAATTATTTTCTAGATGTTCATTATTTATATTGATAAATGTTTGTCTCAATTTCTCGCCAGCATTAAAGTAATCCCTTTCACGAACTATATAATAATAAAAGAATTTTCGAATTGGGTGAAAGAAAATTTTTAATATGGGAAGGGAAAAAATCACTTTACCAAAACCGGAAATTTTAAACATAAGGCCTTTTTTGCTCGCATTCTGTGGATAAATCCCTGAGGCAGAAATCAAAACGAGTCCAGCAATGACACTGTCACCTATGGCAATTTTTGCTGAAATTTTTCCTCCAAAAGAATGACCTATCAGAATTGGATTTTCAATTTGCTGTTCCTTCATGAAATCCAGGGTTGCCAAGACGTAGTCAGATAATGTCATTGCGGGCTTTGTTAACGGTGTCTTACCAAATCCGGGTAAGTCCAAATTATATACCTCAAATCCCACCTGTGAAAGTTCATCCTGCAAAGGGGACATACTAAGATGGCTCCCGCTCCAGCCATGAAGCAAAATAACCTTTTGACCTTTTCCTTTTTTTGTAAAGAATATATTCATAATTTATTTAACTATACAATAAACATTAGTCAACGGCAAATCAGCAATTATGTCACCTTCACACCGACCTATACTTTTTTAAGAATATCTTGTAACTAACCCAAGACGGCCTACTGGTCTGCTGATTATATGAAACTAAGACAAAGCTCGGAAGTTTGTTCACACCAACCTCAACACTTCAATTAATTTATATTGCTTTTTGCTTTTATTTCGGCTTATCGTTCTGCTACAAATCACATTATGTCTGTTTTCAATCTTCGCAGACCGAAGTGTGAACAAACTTCCGAGCTTTATCTTAATAACCTTAACTCTTGTCGCAGAACGAAGTGTGTGTAAAAGTTCAATACATTGACTTGGCAACAATTTTACAATAAAGTGATTGAAATATTACTAGTAAATTATGCAAAATAATTATGACGTCATTATTGTAGGTGGTGGACCTGCGGGATTGGCTTGTGCACTGGAACTTGCTAATAGTAAATACTCTGTTCTTTTGCTGGACAGAAAAAAAATATTGGGTGATAAGCCATGCGGTGGTGGTATTTGCGAAAAGGAAGTTGCTGTGAAATACGAACCCTCTTTTGTAAAAATAATTAAAAAACAAGAAATTGTGCTAAATAATTTTTCAATAAATTTCGAACATACCATTAAACGGATTACTTTTGAAAGGGAGGACTTGGCATTCTTTCAGGAGAAAAAGTTGTCAAATAAAGTAAATATTAAAATAGTAAAAGAGACAAATGTCTTGAAAATTTCCGCTTCGGAAGTTGTTACTAACAAAGGAACATTTTCCTATAATTATTTAGTAGGCGCCGATGGAGCATCTTCGCTCGTACGTAGATATTTGAAGTTGCCTTTTGCTTACTGTTTCGGGATGTATTATAAAATTTGGGGTGAGTATGACACATTTGTTTCTTATTACGATATTAAAAGAATTAAACTGGGTTATATTTGGGAATTTCCTCATAAAAAATATAATAATATCGGGATATACTACCATCCAAAGAATTTGAAGGCAGTTGACGCAAAAAAAATATTACAGGAATATTTAAGGAATCATAATTATAATTTTGAAGAAAAAGATTTTTTGGCATCACCCATAAATTATGATTATCGTGGGTACAAGTTTGGGAATATATTCCTGATAGGGGATGCAGGGGGGTTTACTTCTAGGATGCACGGCGGGGGAATTAATAACGGAATTATTTCCGGAAATGAAGTTGCTAAACTGATTATGGATGCAGGTTATAAGCCGGTTGAATTATTACAAATAATAAATTCCCGAAAAAAAGAAGATGGTATGATTGATTTTGCGGAAACACTTCCTAATTGGTTATTGGGCTTCCTTGGTCGGATTTTGATTTTGCTTTACAAAATACCTTACTTTGAAAAGGTGTTACCTTTTTAGATAGTTTTCAAAAAATTAGAAAGAAAACAAAAATACAGCAATTTATAACAGAAAGGTAAGCTGGGGTATGAGCAAGACATCAAGCCAACAGAACACTCTGGTCTGCGACAGGAGTTTAGTTATTAAGATAAAGACACAGAGTTCAATCACACTCCGGTCTGCGAAATGCTAAAACAAAAATAATAAGATTTGTAGCAGAACGGTAAGCCGAAATATAAGCAGGCAACAATATAAATCAATAGAATTGCTGAGGCTGGTGTGATTGAACTCTGTGTCTTTGTCTTAATTGTATATAATCAGCAGACCAGTAGGCCGTCTTGGGTAAGTAGCAAGATATTCTTAAAAATGTATAGGCCGGTGTGATGGTGGCTTGATGCCTTGCTCATAATCAGGTATCAATATAAATAAATATAAGTGCTGAGGCAGGTGTGATTGAGCTCTCTGCCTTTGCTTAGAACGTTGCCGTCGCCACAAATGTTAATGTATCTATGTAGACGCCCGGGTTGTTGGTGTAAGTTGCACCTGCTGCTATATCCATACGTACTCTGGCAGAGTCAATCGGATGACCTTGTGTGTTGAAGACCTCCTTTGTACCTGTACTTACAGGTCCGCAATATTTAACCCCCGAATTGCAGTTTGTGTTAGTAGTGATTGCTCCGTGTAACATTGTTGAGGCGGCTGTTAAGTTGTAGCCGTACTTCCCGCTGTTACTGAAAATATCTTGTCCGTCTGTCACCGAAGTGATTAAGTTTGTCCCTGATCCCCCGGGTCCAACGAGGCCCCCGTTTGCACTCCTGACTGTTACTACTGCTCCTGAGATAGCGTTTGTTGTTAAATCAAAATATATTGCATTTATTACTCCCATTGTTCCGTTATGGTCCACACTTGTACTCATGCTCTTGTTTACTGATGTTGAACTTAGTTCTCCCAAGTCAACAGTGTAATTAGTTCCAGTTGATGCACCTACTCCTCCATGTACCTTACATATATTGTATGCACAATCCCGGTTATCTGTACTTGTGTCTATGTCAAAGTGTATATACGATGTGACAAAGCCCGTGATATCTACTTGGTCACTATCTACTATAGGTACCGCTATTGTCCCTGTCTCTTCCCCTTGTGCATTTGTTATCAGTACATCTATTGAATATTGTCCTGCTGTTACTGGGTTTCTAATCTGTTTTGTCCCTGTACTGGGATTTATTGCATTTGTACCAATGTTTACTTGTATTATTGCTCCTGCAGGTATATACCCAGAACTACTTCCGGCTATTGGCGGACTTAATAGTATTGTCCTGCTTCCTCCCGTTATGGTCACTCCCCATGTATTTAATGTAGGTGATACCGGTGCTACGGCTAAATCAAGTTGACTTCCCATTTGTAACAAATCAATATCCGTATATGTTATTCCATTAAAATCAAAGCCAACCGGAAATGTTATTAATATATTATCCGTTGGACCTAGTAGTCCTTCTTTTGTTGTAAAATCCAAATAGTGATTTGACAATTCATTTACCTGTAAACGTGTCATTGATGTATCACTTATATTTGCTAATATACTTAGTCCACCTGTTCCTGTTAATCCTGATACCCTCCAATATGTTATTCCTCCACTGGTTACTTGTGTAACTCCCGGTGATTGTAATGTGTAGACCGTTCCTCCTATGCAGGTTTCTGTTATTCCTTCGAGTGTTGTTGCATTTGGGCATATCAACACTCCATCGCTATTCCCTCCTGTTGGTATGGGTATGTATAAACTATGTGTAGCAATTGCTCCTGCTGCGGTTGTCAGATTTGCTACGACTGATTTCCCTGCTGTCGTATCTACATCTGCTATTACATTACTCCATGACCTGTTTTCCGTCATATCTACTACAATATCACTAATTAATATATCGTCTATTTTTAGAATTACTTCTAATGTTGTTATCGCTGCTCCTCCGTCATCTGTCATATCTGTTCCTGTATCTGCTGCTAGAACTACCGTAATCCCATCGGGTAAATCTTCAATTATTGTTATTGCTGCTATCGCAAAATCCTTCTCTGCTTCTAGATTTGGAAGACCAAAGCTCGTCCAGTCACTCACATTGCCTGCTGTATCTATTGCTCTGTATTGCCAATGATAGCCCGTTCCAACTGATAAATTTGAGGTTGTTATTCTGGTTGGAACTGCTACTCCTGTATATACCACATTGGAACTAGTGTATAAACCTGTTTCATCGAACTTTGTACCTATTGGTTTTACTTCGAATTCTGTGTGTAGAGCATTTCCACTACTTAGCGTATCTCCAACTGTTGCTTCCAAAACCACTTTTAATTCACCGACTAGTGTTGATGAGCTAAGAGGTATTTCTGTTATTCCATCCTCCTTGTATTGTTCTGCTCCTGTTGCAGATGGTAGTGTTGTATCCAGCACATAGGCAACTGTACCTGTTGAACATCCAGATCTATTTCCTAATGGATCTGTTGAATCTACCCTGAATGTATATGAACCTTCAGATAAATCAGCAGTTGTTGTTATATCTACTGTGTTTCCTGTTGCGGGGGGGGCAATTCCTACTTGGGTTATACATGCGTCTGTGTAAAGTCTGACTACGTCTAAATTTACCACATCACTTACCGTGATTGTAGGTTTCGTTACTTTCCCGGGACTTGTCGCCGGTGTTTTTAGAGTTAAACCTGATGGAGGTGCCGGTGGAGTATCATCATACGTAAATGTGTCATATCCTCCGGTCAAAGTTTCATTTCCTGCAACATCCGTCGCTTTTGCTGTTACTGTGTATGTCGATCCGTTCGTAAAATTAGCATCATTCATCGTATATTTCCAAGCAGTTGGTCCTGTTGTTACATTAAGTAATATTTCTGCTCCTGTCTGCCACGTACTCCCATTCCAATATTGTGACCCATTGTTGTAAATTGATATTTTTGTACTCGCAACCCCTGAGGTTCCATCTGAGGCAGTTCCATGTATTGTTTCTACAGAGTTAAATGTACTTGGACTATACGTTGAATTGTCTATTACTACCGTTGTTGTAGGTGGTGTCGTATCCCTTGTTATATAATCACCTGTTGAAAATAGTGAATTATTTCCTGCATTATCAAATGTAACTCCGTAATAATACCTTGTCGTACCATCTGCTGGTAAATCGGTAATTGTTGCTGTACTTGTGTAGTACGTAGCCCCGGTAACCCAATCGCATCCTGTTGCCGTGTTCTCTGAACCGACACTCTTACAAACCCTGTATGGATTAGGACTTACAAGACCTGAACCCCCTGTATCACCAATATACGGAACATTCGGATCATTCATAACCAAATCAAATGTCGATGTCTTGACATAATGATTTCCTCCATTGGCTGTTACACTCTCAGGTCCTGTCGGTATAGTTGTCTCCCATCTATAGACATTACTCCATGGAGTTGCTTTATTTCCTGCACTATCTCTAGCACATAAATAAAGTGTTCTGCTACCCTCTACATCGTCAGACAAAGATTGACCGGTTAGAGGAGATGCCAAAGTTCCACCTGAACCCGAATCGCAATCAGTATCAGTAAAGCCGGTATCTCCCCATTTATATCGAACCTCTACAAGACCGGACCCTCCACCATCAGTTGCAGTAATTACTGCTGTTCTTTCTGTGTTGTACCATGTATCACTAAAACCATCCGCCGAAACTTCTGGGTTTTCCGAATCAGAAAAGTCAGCTGTAAATACTCCCGTATCACCAAAATTAATCCAACCGATATCTCCTGACCAAACATATCCCGCAAATGCTTTTGTCGAGTTAGTATAAGTTACATTGCTTGCATAAGGAGAAGCATTAAAATCAAGATAATTATCAGTCGTGTTTATAACCTTGGCTTTCCCTGTCACTTTCCCTGTTGATAATTCTAAACTAACAGGTCCAGCCGGGTTGTTTTCAGTTCCAAATGCAATCCATCCAAGATCTCCAGACCAAGCAAAGCCGGAAAAAACTCCGGTGGCACTGATAGTTACATTACTTGCAAAGGGAGAAGCATTAAAATCCAAATAATTATCTGTCGTGTTTGTTGCGACCTTGGCTTTGCCTATAACACTGTTACCAACAGCAAATGCCTTGCTAGGTGCTATAAAGAACAAAACAATTCCCAAAAATAAAACAAAAGACACATATCTAATTTTATTCATGCAATTATTTAATAACTCAAAATTAATAAAAAAAACATATCCTTAGTAAATGTTAAACACTTTTTATAATTTGTCAAGTAAAAAAGGTTCTCCTAGATTCAATGTGGGTCATTATCTTGAGAAACCTTTACCTGACTAACAAAGATGCCCTTCGCAGATAGTTTTCACTATTTTTGTAACCGTAA